>Ga0210388_10004460_pt1 | contig 10961 bp, 4 predicted proteins | sample IncBWC19OmetaG_FD_155485 | JGI IMG/M metagenome (GOLD analysis project Ga0210388, IMG submission 155485) | Forest soil microbial communities from Barre Woods Harvard Forest LTER site, Petersham, Massachusetts, United States - Inc-BW-C-19-O ...
GACCACGTACACCGTAGGCGTATGTTCAAGCTTGATGGCTTTGCCCACGTCGCGGTCGGCATTCACTTCGGCCGCGAACTTGCCCTGCGGGTCGATCACGTAGGGCAATCCTATTTTGTGTTCGTTAGCGAACTTCTCGGCATAGCCGCGCAAGTTCTGGGGATTGATCTCGAGCTGGTTCGAGAAAATGTAATCGCGGAATTCGTTGCCCAGCTCTTTTGAAGTCTCATCAAAGTAGCGGGCCATCACGGCCGCGTCGTAAGACCAGTTGTGCATCGGGAGCGGAAAGTCATGACGCACCAGAGGGATTTTATAAGTTTTTGACGCCTGCTCGAGAATCGGAGCCACGCGACGGCATTGCGGGCACTGCAGATCCTCGAAGACCACGATGGCCACTTGCGCGCCCTTCGGCGGACGCAATGCCGGATTCACCGAATCAAGCGCCGTCGCGCAAACGAAAGCCGCGAACAGCAGCGCCAGTAGCGACAGGCGAGCAAACCGATTCCTGGATATGTTTTTCATCAGCGTTTTAGTCATGACTCGTTCTGCCTTTATGGTAACCGAATCGGCTTCGTGATGTCAGGTCGCGGAAAGGTGTCGAGCGTGGAACCTCCGTGCCCGCAAAGCGCTGCCCTGACGCGCTATAGTAGAAAGTTGACCTCGCTTAGATCGTGAAACCATCTCATCCATTCCACTATTACCGGTCTGTCCTCGCGTTTACCGTGGGCATTGTCTTCCTGTGTGGGCCTGCCGCGTGTAATCGGAGAGGTCACCGCGTGCTTGAGGTTAATTATGTCTCGGCCGCGCAGGCTTCGCTGCGCGACCAGGTAGCGACTGTCTACAACCACGTTGGCACAGTCAAGAACGGCGAACGCGTCGAGGTTCTGGAGCACGAGAAGCGCTTCGCCCGCGTCCGCACCGAGAGCGGTATCGAAGGCTGGATCGAGCTACGCTACCTGGTCGACCAGCAGACCTACGATGCCTTGCAGAAGCTGACGCAGGAGAACCTGAACGATCCTGTGCAATCTCCCGGAGTACTTCGCAATGAGACCAACTTGCACATCACGCCGGGCCGCGAAACCGAGCATCTATACCTGCTCTCGGCCGGAGCGAAGGTTTCCGTCCTGAAGCGGGCTACGGCCGAGAAGCAGTCCGCCTCACCCGCGCCAACCGGCAAGCCTGCCGCCAGGAAAGCTTCCTCAGGAGAGCTTCCCAACGGGCCGCCGCTGGAGGACTGGTGGCTGGTGCGCGATGCCCAGAACCGTGTGGGTTGGGTGTTGGCGCGCATGGTCGATCTCGACGTGCCGCTCGATATCGCGCAGTATGCCGAAGGCCAGCGCTTCGTCGCCTTCTTCGTGTTAGATCAGGTTGAAGATACTGGCAAAGAGGGAACAGGCAAGAAGGTTCCGCAGTATCTGTGCGCGCTCACCGAACCGCATGATGGCTTGCCCTACGACTACGATCAAATCCGCGTCTTTACCTGGAGCGTCAAGAAGCATCGCTACGAGACGGCCTATCGCGAGCATGGCCTGAAAGGCCTGCTCCCGGTGACGGTGACGAGTGAGAATTTCGACAAGGAAGGCCTGTTGCCGGTCTTCATCCTGCGTGTGAAAGATGATAACGGGAGCGTCAGCACTCGCAAGTACAAGCTGAACACGCCGATCGTGCGCCGCGTGCTGGGTCCCGGCGAGCAGAAGGAAGCGACCAGCGCAATCGCAAAACATCGCAACCGTTAGGTGGCGGGCGCCCGAAATAGTTGCGACTTGTTCTAACTGTTGGTTCTGGTCGAAGCCGCACCCAGAATTTCCCGGCTTTTCTTCTCCTGCACAAACACGGTCACGTGAAGATTTTTAAGATCCCAGTGAGAGTTAAGTTTCACGACCGGATCTCCTTTGAAGGACACCGCTGCCCCGCTCGCGTCCGCAACGCCGATTTTGTGCAAGGAGCGCAGCGTAGCCACGTGATGCAACTCGTGTCCGGCATTCTCTCCCAGGCTCACCGCCGAATGCAGTCCATCCTCGGTCACGGCCAACCATACTTCGGCAGAATCGCCGCCTGTGTTTCCCGCAAGCTTTCCCACCGACACGCTAAAGCGCTGCGCTCCCTTCGTGTCCGCGGCTCCAGAACTGATCGTAACTTCTGTCTTCAAGCTGCCCGCCGCTTTTTCGATTTCCAGTTCAGCTTCCCGCGCGTCATTGCCGACGAACTGGCTGCGTCCATTCACGACGAGCTCTGGCGTATACGAGTCCTTCTTGATCAGCGCCGCATAGACCTGCTGCCGCGCGGTCCATTCCGGAGAAGAAAACGGATCAATCCAGCCGTCGTGATTCCAATAATCGACATGCTCCTCGAGAGCGATGACCTCCGCTCCCGCTACCGGCTGTTGCTGTTCTAACCGCTGCAGCAATGCATCCGCCGGCGGACAACTGGAGCAGCCCTCTGAAGTGAACAGCTCAACCACTACGGGCTTCCGGTCTGTTTGTGGGGCAGACGTTTGCGCGTTCGCAGTCGGAGCCAAAACTGAATAGACAACAGAGACTGTGAGACACAGCCTCAACGCGGCGGCTCGAAGGTTTCCCATCGCTTCACCTCCTCGATGCAAACTTGGATGCGCGTCCGCGCAAAACGTTACCCGGTTTTCTCTGTCTACGTTTCTTCTGAGGCCGGAACCTAGCAATAGAATGCCGCGATGCTCTCCACCACCCAGCGTTGTTCTGCTTCGGCGAGTTCGGGGAACATGGGCAGGGCGAGCACCTCTCTCGCGGCGCGCTCGGCCTCGGGGAAGTCACCTTCGCGGTGGCCGAGATAGGCGAAACACGGCTGCAGATGCAGCGGGATGGGATAGTAAACCTCCGTCCCGATCCTGCGCGCGGTGAGAAACTCGCGCAGCTCCTCGCGGCGGAAGGCGCGGACCACATACTGGTGGAAAACATGGTGAGCGCGCTCTTCTGTCACCGGGAGCTGAATAGGCGCAGAGTTCTCGGGCTGGCCGCCCGCCGAAGTCAAGCCGCTGGTGGCGAAGAGCTGGTCGTACCGCGCCGCGCGCTGGCGGCGGGCTTCGTTCCAGCGTCCTATATATTTCAATTTCACGCGAAGGATTGCAGCCTGGATGGCATCGAGGCGGCTGTTCCATCCCATCTCTTCATGAACGTAGCGCCGCGGACTGCCGTGATTGCGTAAACGCCGCATATGTGCCGCTATCGCCGGGCTGTTTGTCGTCACTAGACCGGCGTCGCCATAGGCGCTGAGGTTCTTTGTAGGATAAAAGCTGAACGCCGCGGAGACGCCCATGCTGCCGGCGCGGCGGCCGTCCCATGCGGCGCCGATCGCCTGCGCCGCATCTTCGATCAGCGCCAGTTCGAATTCGTCGGCTACGCGCTGCAATGCATCCATATCCGCGCACTGCCCGTAAAGATGCACCGGAAGCAACGCGCGGAGTTTGTCACGCCGCGCACTGCGGAGAAAGGATTCCACCCGAAGGGGATCAAGATTAAATGTGTGCGGATCGATATCGGCAAACACTGGGCGGGCGCCGGCCCGCGCGATGGAGCTGGCCGAAGCAAAGAAGCTGAAAGGTGTGGTGAGAACCTGATCCCCGGGCTGCACGCCAGCTGCGACCAGGGCCAGCCACAAGGCGTCGGTGCCGGAGGCGCAACCGACGGCATCGGCCGCGCCGCAGAAATCCGCGAGCTCGCGTTCGAAAGCCTCGACCTCGGGTCCCAGAATGTAATGCTGAGACGCGCACACGCGTCCTACGGCGGCCAGTACTTCGGCGCGGACCTGCTCATACTGCCGCTGCAGATCCAGCATGGGCACGGAGTCGATCGGTGTGGTGGCTGGGGACTCGGCCTTAGCCGGGTCCGGCTTCGACGAATCGAGCTTCGTGGGTGAAGTGGTCACGGAAAAGTAGATTGTAGCAGGACGGCACAGCATCACCAGGTCTGGCGACAGGTTCCGGCTTGGACTATTCTCCTTCATACCAGTTTTCATATGTAACCTCCGCAAACCCATGCCAATTTCTGACGGACGGCACAAGCATGGCCCACATGTCGATGATAAATAAGCGTGTTATGCGACAACTGTTTTGGAATGTGAGCTGCTTGCACTCTAGTACACCAATGCATCGCCCTGTCGTACGCCTTGGCAACTAGGCAATTGAGAAAGTAGAAATTGCAGGGGCCTCTTCCCCCAGGGATCCCAGCTACTGAGGAGATAGTCAATGGAATCCGCTTTTCGTCCCTGTGGGACCAAAATTCTACTCGCAACACTGGCATTGGCCCTATTTCTCGTGGCCCCAACCTTTCTCGCCGCACAGGACGTAGCGTCCCTGACGGGCGTCGTGACTGACACCACCGGTGCTGTAGTCCCAGACGTAAACGTGAAGCTGCTGGACACAAAGACCAACTCCAGCTCTGAGACCAAAACAAACTCTGTAGGAGCCTACTCCTTCCTTAAGCTGTCGCCGGGGCCTGGATACCAGGTTACCTTCGCTAAAGAAGGTTTCGACACGGTGACTGTGCCGAGCCTGTATCTTGCCGTAAACACGGCGCACACCCAGAACGCGACATTGAAGGTAGGCAAGAGCTCGGAGACGATCGAGGTACGGGGTGAAGGCAGCGCGGTGTCGCTGAACACTACCGATGCCACAGTGGGCAACAACTTCGACATGAAGATGGTGCACGAATTGCCGGTGCAAGTTCGCGACAGCCCGGCGGCACTCCTGGCCTATCAGCCAGGTGTAGTGACTGCAGACGCCGACGATGACACCGGAACCCAAAGCCGCAACGGTGCCATTACCGGAGCGCGCACAGACCAAGGCAACATAACGCTCGACGGTTTAGACGTGAACGATTTCGCCGGCGGCTTTGCGTTTACGGTGGTGGGCAACGCGCCCGTGGATTCAGTGCAGGAATTCCGCGGTGAAGTGGCCAACCCACTCTCGACGGAAGGACGTGGCAGCGGCGGTCAGATCAATCTGGTGACCAAGAGCGGCACCAACAGTTTCCACGGTGCGGCCTATGAGTATTACCGGACCAGGGGGTTTGAGGCCAACGACTTCTTCAATACTTTCTCAATCCCCATCGTTGCGCGCCCTCCGCTGGTTCGCAACCAGTTCGGCGCCGCTTTGGGCGGCCCTATTTTCAAAGATAAGCTGTTTTTCTTCTTCAACTACGAAGCCCGGCGCGACGCCCGTGGTAATCCGGTATTGCAAACGGTACCGCTCTCGTCTTTTACCGCCGGCACCATCGCGTACGTCAATAACACAACCAATCCCAACGGCTTGCCATGCTCGGCGGCCAACCTTGCGCCGAGTTGCATCTCGCAGCTTTCTCCCGCAGGAGCAGCGAGTTTCGATCCTCAAGGCATCGGCCCAAGCCCTTCGCTGACGGCTTTCCTGCAGAGTCGTTATCCGGCGCCGAATTCAACGGCAGCCGGCGACGGTCTGAACACGGGCGGCTACCAATTCAATTCGCCCGGCAACCAGACCCTGAACGACTACGTGGTACGCCTCGACTACAACGTCTCGAGCAAGACGAAGGTGTTTGCTCGCGGCAGCCTGGTCCGGGAGACGGACGACCGTAATCCGTCGATTCAGTTTCCCGGGGATCCGTTGACCTCCATCGACACCGATCATTCTTACGCTTACGTCTTTGGGCACACCTGGACCATCAGTAATACGAAGGTGAACCAGTTCGTCTATGGAGAAACCCGCCAGGAGTTGAACTTCCCGTTCCTTTACAACCCGACGGGAACAACCCAGTTCACAACATTCGACGCTACCGGAACTGGGGGCGCTTTTCTAACTTCCCCATATTTCGAGCCAGCATCTCAGGGGCGAACTATTCCCGTCCCCGTGTATCGAGATGATTTTACGTATGTTCGGGGTAAGCACACGTTTCAAGTGGGAGGCAATTTCAAGCCGATCAAGGTGTCCGACTATCTGGTGACGGATTTCAATTTTGCCTCACTGGGACTTGGCGGAGGTCTCACCAGCCTGGCTTCAAGCAGTACACAGTTGGAGCCGTCTGATCTCGCTCCGGACTCCGTTTCTGGAAACCTCTACGATAGTGCATATACATTTATCTTGGGACACTTCGGGGGAGTTTCCAGCAGCTACAACAACGATCGGCAACTGCAACCGATACCCCAGGGTACAGGGCACCGGCGGGATTACCGATACTACGAAACCGAAGCCTATCTGCAAGACTCGTGGAAGGTGCGCAGCGATCTGACCCTGACTTACGGACTGCGCTACCAGTTTTACACTGTTCCCTATGAAACGAACGGTTTGGAAGCGGTTCCCAATCTAGATTGGGATCAGGCGATCGAACCGCGTATCGCCAATGGGGCAGCAGGTATTTCCGGCTTCTATGCGAACCCGATCATTACCTATTCGCTGGGTGGCAAAGTCAATCATGGCGCGCCTCTCTACCATCCTGATTGGCATGATTTCCAGCCTCGACTGGCATTTGCCTACAACCCTGGAGGGGTGGACGGACTTCTGGGGCGGGTGCTGGGTGACCGCAAGACTGTCATCCGCGGGGGTGCGGCTATCATCGATGACCACACTGCCGTCGCCGCGTTGAACTTTCTCCAGGACCAGAACACATGGATTCTGCAGAGCGAGGCGAGTACGACCTATGGGACTTCCGGGGATCCGACCACCGACCTGCAGAACGATCCCAGGTTTACGGCGATCAATGCTCTGCCTCCAGGAAGCGTGCAGCCGCCTCCGCCGATCACGACTCCTTATTCGCCGGCTTTTATAAATGGCAATCCCTTTGGCTTGGCGAGTTTTAGTCAGCTGGCGTTCAACTACGCGATCGATTCCAATTTGAAGACTCCATACTCAGAGGCCTTCACCTTCGGGATTCAGCGCGAGCTTCCGGGAAGCTTCCAGTTAGAAGTGAACTACATCGGGCGTTTCGCACATCGCTTGTTGGGGCAGGGCGACTCTATGCAGACGGTGGACTTTCTTGACCCCGCCTCGGGCACGCATCTCGCTTCGCAGTTCGCGCAGCTTTCACTGGCGGTGCGAAACAATGGGCCCATTACTGCTGCTGCGTTTCCCTTCTTCGAGAACCAGATGAACGCCGCGATGGTTGCCAACCCTAACATCGGAGGCACTTGTGAGCAAGTAGGCTTCCCGAACTGTGCCAGTCTGGTGGTCGCTGAGGGCGGCCCACTCGTGTTTCGCGGCGACCTGGCGGACACACTCCAGGTGCTCAACGGCGTGGCCGCCAATCCGGGTGGGATTGGCTTGATATCACCCGGCGTGGGGCTGAACCCTCAGTTCGGTTCAAGCCTGTACGTCACCAACAAGGGATACTCCAACTACAACGGCCTGCTGGCCACCCTGCACAAGAAGCCGTCGCACGGCCTGCAGTTTGACTTTAACTACACCTGGGCGCACTCGATCGATAATATTTCCGCGGCCGCCAACAATGCTTTCGGCAACGGAGCGGGCGCGGGCGGGATTATGTGCGACTCGATCAATATTGGAGTTTGCCGCGCCAATTCGGATTTTGACGTTCAGCAGGCGATCACGGCGGACTGGGTCTACGATCTGCCGGTTGGCCGCGGCAAGGCCTTCGGCAGCTCGATGCCGCGCTGGGCTGACGAAGTCGCGGGCGGGTGGTCGATTACCGGCTTGGCGAGTTGGCGCACCGGCCTGGCCTTCCAAACAGTGGCGAATGCTTTCCCGATCAGCTTCGCCAATAATGTTCCGGCGATCTTTGACGGCGACACCGGTGCTATCAAAGTGCACACCCACGAGGAGATCAACGCTGCTACAAACAACCCCACGATCCAGCTGTTTCAGAACGCGCCGGCGGCATTAGGCGCGTTCTCGGGACCGCTGGGACTCGAGGCGGGCAGCCGCAACAACCTGAGAGGGCCGCACTACTCCAACTTTGACATCGGTCTGCTCAAGCACTTTCCGATTACCGAGCAGGTCAACATGGAGTTCCGTGCGGACGCCTACAACGCGTTCAACCACCCCAACTTTGAACTACCCGGCACATCGGGTACGGCGGACATTAGCAGCCCGAGCACGTTCGGTGTCATCACCGCTGACTACGGTGCGCGTGTGCTGCAGTTGGCGCTGCGCGTCGACTTTTAGCGACAACTCCACTGGAAACCTGAGGCCGGCCCGAGGGCCGGCCTCGTTTATCCACCGATCTGTATTCCCCTCGATTCGAGTAGGTGCCAAGAGCAGAAGTCCGCCCCTCATGCGGCCGGTTTATATGCAAATCCATATAAGCGAACCCGCCAATCTTCCAATTCAGAGAGCATACGAGACAGTGGCGTCTACAATTCGTTGAAAGCAATGACTGTTAGGTTCGTGTGCTTTGGTGTGTTAGTTGCTAGGTACTTACGCTCGGCAGAGTTATGCTTTGGGGCGGAGAGTTTGGCCCAAGGCGAGAATTCCCAGGCGTCGTCGAATCGGGGCAGCCAATTTTGGCAGTTAACGCTGACAATCTCAGTAAGACAAAACAGATTTACAAAGAAATCGTTTACCCATCGGAGATAACACCTATGAGTCGTGTTGCAACGAAGTTTGGCATGTTTGCGGTTTGTGTGTTCTCTGTGCTGCTGCTCGTGGCCAGCGTTTTCGCGCAGGAAACGACCGGCGGCTTGCAAGGAACAGTCAAAGACCCCAGCGGCGCTGTGGTTTCCAAGGCACAAGTAGTGCTGACCGGCGCCTCGCTGATCGGCGCCAAGAGTCTGGAGACCGATGCCAGCGGCTACTATCACTTCGCGAACCTGCCGCCCGGCGTCTACACGGTGACGGTGAAGGCCTCGGGATTTTCCGAGTTGAAGCGCGAAGGCATCGACATTCAAGTAGGTCACCTTCCCACTCTTGATTTGGCGTTGGCAGTGGGCGCAGCCGGCACTGTGGTAGAAGTGAGCGGCTCCGCTCCTGTGATCGACGTGACCACGGAAACCACGCAGACGAACATCACCGAAGACGTGGTTAATAACGTTCCCCACGGACTCTCGTTTCAGTCGGTGATTCAGTTCGCTCCGTCGGCCTCCAACGAGCCCCTGATGGGCAATAACCGCATGAGCAATGGCACGGGCAGCGTCTCCCCGGGCAACGGAAGCAACGGTAATGCCTACGGATATTCAGTTGCCGGAGGATCTGACTCGGAGAATTCCTACCTGGTGGAAGGCCAATCTACCGCCAACATCATTGGTGGCTACTCGCACACCAATGTGCCTTTCGACTTCATTCAGGAAGTCACGGTGAAGAGCGAAGGCATTGGCGCCGATTACGGCGGTTCGCTGGGCGGCGTGGTCAACGTGATCATGAGGAAAGGCCAGAACAACTACCACGGTTCGGTTTTTCTACAGTTCGAGAACCAGGACCTGGATGGCACGCCGGCGGTTTACCAGCGCTATGATCCCTCGAGCTTGCCCGGTCAAAACGGCCCGTTTTCAGATGCGGTCAACCAGCAGGTTCAGCCGATAAAGCCCAAGACCAGCAATATTTTCCCTGGGTTTACGTTCGGCGGCCCGATTCTGAAGGACAAGGTGTTCTTCTTCCTGGGCTTCACCCCGCAGTTTAACGACCAGGAGCGCACGATCAATTACGGTCCCTCCAACGGCGGCGAGATTCCGTTCAGCCAGAACACTCAGACCTACTACACCACCGCCCGCATCGATTACGCCATCAACCAGAAGATTCGCGTCTTTGGTTCCTGGCTCTATCAATACCAGCGGCAGGCAGGCGAGAATTTGCCCAATTCGGACCTGGTGGGTGGTCTCTATAACCTCAGCACTGGATGCGCCATTTCTCTGCCAGAATCGCCGACGAACTGCGCTCCCGGTCTCGGAGTTGCGCCGACGTCCTATGCCCACTCTCTGGGCTACTCGGCTCCAAATTCTACCGTCAACACCGGCGCCGACTGGACCCTTACTCCGCGATTGATCTCGACCAGTCGGTTCGGTTACTACTTCGAGAATTACCGCGACTGGGGTTTCCCCACAAGCGGCAATTTGTACGCCTGGCAGAACTCGAGCCTGGGAGGCGTCGATACAACTGGAGCCCCGCTGCCGCCCGCGCTGCAGCAATCGACGGGATACATCAACGGCGCCCTCGATTCCAACATGACCACTCGCAACGCCAACAAGGCCATCCAGTTCGATCAGGATTTTGCCTGGTTCAAGAGCGGATGGCATGGAACGCACAACTTCAAGTTCGGATACCAGCTCAACCGCCTTTCCAACAACATCCTGCAAGGCTTTAACGAGCCGTTCACGCAGATATTTGCGGGATATTCCGATAGCACGGCGACGGCCTACACCCCGGTCACTCCTACGGGAATAGCCAATTGCGCAGCTCTGGCAGCGGTGCAGGAGGCGAATGGCACCGTGCCCGGGAACATTCCCAACAGCAATCCTCCCACCCCATACTGTCAGGGCCAGTACGGTGTAGCCACCGTGTATGACTTCGGAACGGGCGGCAAGGCCACAAGTTATAACCACGGCTTCTTTGCCCAGGACGCCTGGACGATTGGCCGTGGCATCACCCTCAACTTGGGAATCCGCGTGGAGAGAGAGTACGTACCGGGTGAAGGACCGTCAGGGCCGGGCGTACCGAGCCAGCCGATTAACTTTGGATGGGGTGACAAGGTTGCTCCCCGCATCGGCGCCGCTTGGGATGTCTTTAAGGATGGAAGGATGAAGGTGTTCGGCAGCTATGGTGTGTACAACGACATCATGAAGCTGAACGTAGCCATCAGTTCATTTGGCGGTCAATACTGGCAGAATTGCGCTTACGCAATCGATACACTGTCAGCGGCAAATGATCTCTCTAACATCAACCCTGTCTTCAACAGCGCCGGCCGCGACTGCGTGGGACCGAGCGCTTCGAGCGAAGCGAACTTTCCTCCTGGCGGCGGTTCCGGGCTAACCTTCCTGGAAAATCAGAACCTGCGTGCGTGGCCCACCACCTG
>Ga0210388_10004463_pt1 | contig 10955 bp, 7 predicted proteins | sample IncBWC19OmetaG_FD_155485 | JGI IMG/M metagenome (GOLD analysis project Ga0210388, IMG submission 155485) | Forest soil microbial communities from Barre Woods Harvard Forest LTER site, Petersham, Massachusetts, United States - Inc-BW-C-19-O ...
CGCAGGCTGGCAGAGGATCTGAAGGAGATGATCGGCCTCGCCGCAGGCCGAGGTCAGCTGGTCCATCACCCCGCAGGGGGCTCCGACGATGAAGTTCTCGACCTTCTGGGCAAGGAGCGCCAGCGCTCTGGCGTCCACGGTCAACCCCTGGAGGGCAGCGATTGTTTCGAGCGCCGCGACCTCCAGCGCGGCCGACGAGCTCACCCCCTTCCCGGTCGGGACGTCGGAGCGAATCAGCAAACGCATGCCGCGCGGACGGACGCCGTGCTCGCGGTGGAGGATCACCAGCCCGCCGAGGACGTAGGCGCTCCAGGCCCGGCGCGGATCGCGCGCGAACAGCGCCCGCGCCGCCGCGAAGTCGAGCGGCGCCTCACCGGCGGCGAGCTCGGCGAGCGCGAACGTCACGCGCGCTTCCGCCCCGGGATCGCCGAGCTGGTCGCTCTCGACGACGACCTCCTCGCCGCCGGTCTCCTGCGCCGCCACCAGGGTCGCGACCGCCAACGGCAGCTCCAGCACCAGAGAGCCCGAATAGTCGGCGATCCCACCCATCAGATCGAGACGGCCTGGCGCGCGCGCCAACACCAGCGGCCGATGCGGATCGAAGAATGCCGCCCGGGAGGTGAGCCAGGAGGTGGCCCGCCCCAGCTCCGAGCGCGCGGCGGGCCCCTCGCCTTCGATTGACTCGTCTTCGATTGACTCGCCTGCGGGGCGCCAGGGCATGGACGGCGGTGCGCTCACGACGGGGTCAGCCCCGCTTCGCTCAACGCTTCCCGGAGGGCCGGCTCCACCTGAGCGCGGATGGCCTGGTTCGCGTACCCGATCCAGGCGATCTCCGAGAAGACGTCGAGCGGCGCGTGGAGCCGTCCGCCCGCCGCGTCGGTGACGATCACGCCCGTCTCGCGCGCGATGAGCTCGGTGGCCAGATCGTAGGGATGGGCGCAGAGGCCGAGCGCCTCGCCGCGCGCCCGCAGCAGCGGCTCGACGAGCGGACGGAGATCGGCGATCCAGCGGTCATGACCGACCATCAGCTCGTAGAGCTGCCCCCCGCTGGAGATGTATTGATCCTCGAACGACCGCGCGCGTCCCTTCTGGCTCGGTCCCAGCACCTGCGCCACCACGGCGTCGTCGATCGCCGCGAGCTCGGCGCGTGCGCCGGGAAAGAACCGCGAGAGCCCTCCATACCCTTGCGCGATGGTCCGGGCGCGCGACGGCCCCAGCGGCAACGGCCGGCGCTCGCCGGTCAAACGATTCAGCCGCTCACCGTGAGCGCCGCCGGACGCAATGGCCCAGAGCACGTCGCAGAGGTGCTGCTTGACCAGCGGGATCTCGGTCTGCACCGCGAGCTCGATGTCGGCGAGCGTCGCGGCGCGCGGGGTGACATTCGTGGCGGCGCCCTTTGCCCCTTGCGGTCGAAACGGCGCCACGCCGGTCAACACCCAGGCGGACCGCTTCTGGTACATGAGGCCGCGCGTGCCGTCGATCGGATCGACGAGGACCACGATCTCGACGTCGTCCGGCCGCGTCCCCTGCGGCAGCACGCGGCGGCCGTCCTGCCCGAGCCCCTCGGCGACGAGGAGCAACGGCCACTCCTGGGCCAGCACCTCGAACTCTGCGAGCAGCACCTCCTCCGACACCCGATCGATGGCAAACAGCGTGTCGCCCGCCTCGTCGCCCACGACGGCCGCCAGCTCGTCGCCGGGGCGGGTCTCGCAGCTCGCGATCACCCGGTCGCGGATCGCCTCGTGGATGCCGCGAATCCGGGCCAGCAGTCGCTCGGCGTCGCGCAAGCAGGGCAAGACGGCGGTCACCGTCGGCTCGACGACGCGTGGTGGACGCCCGACAGCGCCCGCAGCTCCGCCGCCTTATCCTCGGGAGAGGTGTCGGCCAGGAAGTTGCCGCCGCCGATCTCGGGACCGGCGAGATACTTGAGCAGGCTCGGCCGCCGCAGCGGCGGATGAAAGGCAATGAAGAAGTGATAGGCGTCGTCGTACGGGCCATGGCCGCCGGCGCCGATTCCCACTTTGGCCGGCGCCTGGTGCAACGCCATCACATACGGGAAGGAGGTCTGCCACAGGTTGTCGAACCGCGCCGTCACGTCCCCGAGCGCTGCCGCCAGCGAGGCCACCTCGCCGTCGTCGAGCCGGAAGACGTGCGGCACGCGCCGCTTGGGCGCGACGTAGACCTCGTAGGCGTAGCGCGCGAAGTAGGGGACGAAGGCGATCACCCGCTCGTCCTCGAAGAGGATGCGACGGCCGTCCTGCTGTTCGGCGCGGATGACGTCGTCGAAGAGCGCGCGCCCCGTCCGGTCCCGGTGGCGAATCGACGCCGCCAGCTCGACCTCGACCGTCCTGAACACGAAGTTCGTGGCGTAGATCTGCCCGTGCGGGTGGGGGTTCGAGACGCCGACGACCTCCCCTTTGTTCTCGAAGCAGAGCACGTGCTCGACCTCCGGCCGCGCGCAGAGATCGCGCGTCTCCCGCCGCCACACCTCGACGACCTCGGCGATCGCGGAGGTGGGCATCTCGGCCAGCGTGAGGTCGTGACGTGGCGAGAAGCAGACGACGCGCGCGACGCCGGTGGCGCGCCGCGACTGATAAGGGGGCGGCGGCGTGATCGCCTCGGGCGCGTCGGGCCCGACGCAGGGGTGGTCGTTGTCGAAGACGAACGTCCCCGGGTAGTCCGCGTTGCGCACGCCGCTCACGCGCATGTTCCCGGGGCACAAATGACAGCGGGGATCGTGACGGGCCGGCCGCGTCGTCGTGTCCGCCACGGTCTCGCCCGTCCAGGGTCGCGTCTGGCGGTGGGCGGCGACGATCACCCACTCCTCGCGCAGGGGGTGCCACCGCTCTTCCCAGGTCTGCGGGGCGCCGTCCGACGTCATGCTCAAAACGCGACGTCGGCCTGGAGCTTGACGACGTTCAGGTCAGGCGTCATGCCCGAATACGGGCCCGCCTGGAGCACGTCGCTTCCCGCCACCAGCGGCGCGCCCCAGGGCCACTGCCCGGCCAGCTTCATGTTGTCGCCATATTTGTAGCGAGAGTACTGCAGGTAGATCCGCTCGCTGGAGAGAAAGTGCGACGACACTATCACGCGCGGGGTGACGCTGAGGAAGACGTAACCGGGATGGTCCAGATCATAATTGACGCCGTCGTAGCGGAGCATGAAGGCGAGCCACGTCGTAGATTGGAGCGTCACGTCCGCACCGTACTTGAACTGTTTGATGCTGTTTTGCGGTGTATTCGAACCGGCTGCCATGACGTCCGTGCCGCCCGGCAAGTTGAGGCTGGCGTCCGCCAGCAATCCGAAGACGCTGAACGTCACGTCGGGCACGTTTCCCGGGGCCTTGGCCTGGATACCGGAGAGCGTGTTCTCATAAAGGAAGCCGAAATTGAACATCGAGCCGCTGCCGGTGGAGTTGTCGGGGTTGTTGGTCCAGGCCATGTAGTTCGTGGCGATGCCAGCGCCGCTCAAAGAATGCATGACCTCGGTGCCCGCGTTGTTGAGCGCCCAGCCATTTCGAACGCTGATGAAGGACGGCGAGAGCCATAAATGACCGAGGCGGGGGACGCGCAGGTTCAGCTCGCCGCCGGCGACCGAGAGATGCGCCGCCTGGACCACCGCAAAGGACTTGGGATCCGGCGTCGATTGCGTGGCCAGATTCGGGTCGGTGGTCCACGAGGTGTTGATATGAAGACCAAAGTCCAGGATCTTCGCGTAGCTGACCTTGACGTTTGCGTAGGCAATCAAATCCACGGCCGTTTTGGCTCCATAAAATGGGGGAGCCCCGGGGTTAAAGGTACCATCCCGGCCGGTACCAAAACCGAGCACGGGAGTGACCGTGACATCGGGATTGAGCGGGGCCGTCAACTTCAATTGTGCCCCCAGCTGCCGAAAGCGTCCCAGCGTATAGGTGTCGTACTTCTCGAAATACCCGAAGCTCGGCCAAAACGCCCCCGCCGTGAAGGCAATGTTCTGTTTGAGGTCGCCATCCCCCAAGTCCGTGTCGAGCGCGACATAGGCCAGACCCGGCGCCCAGGCCGCGTCGTAGTTTCGGAAACCGACCGACTGAAACCAATACCCCATCCACCCGACCGCGGCGTCGACATGCTTCTTCCGCGCGTGGATGAAGACCTCCGCCCAGTCCTGCTCCTGCAGGCGCGTGTAGGCGAAGCTGTAGTAGTTGGAGTCGACCGTCCGATTCGGCCCGTACGACACCTGCAGGCTCGAGGGACCGGTCATGTTGTCGGGCCCTGGACGTTCGCTCATTCCCAACGCCATGGGCGCCCGGAAGTACCCGTTGACGTCGACGTGCCAGGGTCCCGGCACCGGCGCAGGTTCCACCGCCGCGGCGGGCGGCGGCTGGGGCGGCTGCGCGGTTGGCGGCGCAGGCGGCGGCGCGGTCGGCAGCGCGGGGGGCGGCTCCTCGGTCGTGGGCTCATCATCCGCGGGCTCTGCAGCCGCGGCTGGAATGGACACCAGACAGACCAGCAGCACGAACGACGCTTGGAATCTTCGCCGCATCGGGCCGCTTACTTACCGTAGCCCGCAGCGACGATGTTGGCCTGGACCGCGGTGGCGGTCGTCAGCGTCGCGGCGCCGCTCGCCATCACGCCTTCGAACCATTGTCCGGTCCCGCTGTCGCTGTTGTCCCCGCCGGTCCCGAGGATGATGGACCCCTGTTTCTTCATGGGGAAGTAACCGGTTGGGCGAACCCCGTCCCATTCGGTCGTCAGGGGGCCGCTCTGCGCATTGCCGCCATAGAGGGCAAAGCGCCCGTTCGGAGCCCCCGAGCCCGTCCCCGCGCATCCGGTCTTCCCGGTGCAAGAGTCGCCGATGACGATGCCCGTGACGAAGTTGTCCTTGAGAGGCGTGTTGGTCGAAATATTCTGGTTTTGACTGTTTTGCCAGCCGGCAAAGATCCCGTTTTCGAGGTCTGCCATGACCCACGGGCCGCTGGTGCGGCTGCCGGGAGACCCCGTGCCCCAGGCGACGCCGCCTCCAAAATAGACGGCTTCCATGGTGCCGGCGCCGTCGTCGTGGAGGTCCGTTTCGGCGTTGCCGTAGTCGAAGCAGCATCCTTCCGAATTGCCGTTCTGCTTGCCGTTCTGGCTGGTCACCATGTATTCGGTCTCGGCCTGGTCGCCGGTCGCCGTCCCCGTCGCCTTCGCCACTCCGCAGCCGGTACAGCCGGCACGGTACCCCATGCCCGTGTTGATGTAGACGCCGTAGACCTTGTTGCCGTTGAGCGTGGTCGGCAGAGCCGTGGCGCTTGCTGGGTTGTCGGCGCTGGCGACGGCACCGCCGCCGCTCGGCGTGGGTTTGAGGTGATTTCCGTTGGGGGACTGGTCGTAAATGATCGAGATGGTGCAGCTTCCGCCAGTGCAGAACATGTCTTGAGCCATGGCGTTGGCGTAGCCGCCGGTCACGACCCCGATGTCCATCGTCGTCCCCTTGCAGGAATTCGGGCCGGCGGCAAAAGACCCCTTACAGACCTGGTAGAGGTTTCCCGTATAGGCGCCGTAGAGAGCGCGCACCGTACTATGGGCGGCCACACACGGATTGCCGGCCGCTCCCAAGATGTCGCAAGGGCCGGTGCCGGTGCCGCCGGCGCAGACGCCGGCCGTGCAGGTCTGACCGCTCGCGCAAGCCTTGCCGCAGGTGCCGCAGTTGGCCGCGTCCGTTTGTAGATTCTTGCAGGTGCCCGAACAGCTGGTCTGACCGCTGGCGCAAACGCAAGCGCCCGCGGTGCACGTCTGCCCGCTCGCGCAGGCCGTTCCGCACGCGCCGCAGTTGGCCGTATCGGTTTGCAGGTTCTTGCAAGTGCCCGAGCAGCTGGTCTGGCCGCTGGCGCAGGCGCACGCGCCGGCCGTGCAGGTCTGCCCGGTGGCGCAGGCTTTGCCGCACGTGCCGCAGTTGGCGGCGTCCGTTTGCAGGTTCTTGCAGGTGCCCGAACAGCTGGTCTGGCCGCTGACGCAGACGCAAGCGCCGGCCGTGCAGGTCTGGTTGTTCGCGGCGGAGCAGGCGGTCGTGCAGGTGCCGCAATGATCGATGTCGGTCTGTAAATTCACGCAGGCGCCCGAGCACGCGCTCGTTCCGGTGGCGCACGTCGTCGCGCAAGATCCGTCCGAACAGACTTGACCTGTCGCGCACGCTTTACCGCAGCCACCGCAGTTCGCGGAGTCCGAAGTCGTGTCGATGCAGGTGGTGCTCCCGGTGCACTGGACGCGCCCCGTGGTGCACGCGCAGCTGCCGCTCTGGCAGGTTTTGTCGCTCGAGCACGCGTTCCCGCACGATCCGCAATTGGCGTTGTCCGTGGTGGGGGTGATACAGGTGCCGCTGCACTGAAGGGTGCCGGACGCGCAAGGCGAGCCGCCGGTGCCCGGCGTGCCGCCAGTGCCGACGGTGCCCCCGCTGCCGGTCGAGCCGCCGGTGGCTGACGTGCCTCCGCTGCCGGTCGAACCCCCGGTGTTGAAGCCACCACTCCCGCTGGCATCGATGCCCGGCGAACCGCCGCTGCCTCCTGCGCTGCCCGACGAAAACGACATGCAGGAAGCGACCAGAGCGCCGAGTAACAGCGCGACGAACAGTGGTGCGGCGGAGCGAATCTTCTTCATTTGCGAGATCTCCAGGAGCATCGGTCCCCCGATCGGGACCAGCGGGGCCGGTTGTGGCAGAGGGACGAGAGGGGTTCCGGACGGTCCGTGCGGCGTGAGAAATCGCGGATCTACCGAACCCTCTCCGGCATACCCACCACCTACAAAGGGTCCGCCGGTCGTGGATTGATGCAATCGAAAGGTGCCGTGCCGCCGATCCTTCGGCTCAAGATCCCCCGGCAAACCATGAAGGCGTTTGCTCCTGCGAGCGTGTCGTTGTCAATGTTTCGAACCCAGCGTCTGCTTCACGAATTCGACCGCAGCCTGTGCGATGTCCGTGTCCGTCAGCGTCTCGGCGGTCGCCGGCCGCACCACCATCGTGCCGAGGGTCGCGACCGCGAAACCAAGCACGAGACAACGAGGACCGCGAACCAGCGGCGCCACTGTCCTTCGCAGAGATGCGCGCGTCATCCTCTGGATGTCGCGCGCCGGCGGGCGACTGGCTCATTTATTCGCCGGCCGCGCGGATGGCGCCGGAAAAACCCGCGGGCGGATTGCTGTTATCATCCCCGCGGGGGGGACGTCGTGTTCGCTATCTATCTTGGTTCGCTGCTGTTCGGGGGCGTGCTCATCGCGGCGTCGGCGCTCCTCGGCGCGGATCACGGGGCGGAGCTCCATGGGGGCGGCGGCAACGCCGGCCACGGCGGCGACAACAGCCAGAATCAGGGGTCGGCCTGGGTCTCGCTGTTCGGGCTGCGGTTCTGGAGCTTCGGGAGCGCCTTCTTCGGCATCACCGGCCTCGTGCTGCGGGCGATCGGCTTGTCTGCGCTCGCCCCGCTCGTCAGCACCGGTGTGGGCATCGCGGCCGGACTCGGCGCCAGCGCGATGTTTCGGCGGCTGACGGGCGAGACGGTCGGTCAGGTCCGCGACGCGGCGGCTCTGGTCGGACGCGAAGGGAAGCTGCTGTTGCCGGTCGCGCGTGGACAGCGCGGCAAGGTGCGGCTCGCTCAGCCGGGCGGCGGCGACGTCGACCTGCTGGCCGAGTCCGACGAGGCCCTGGTGTCGGGGACCGAGGTGTTGATCGTCGAGGTGCGGGGGAACGTGGCGGTGGTGGCGCGCGCGCCGGCGGAGCGGCCGGTCCCGCGCGCTTGATCGATTTCGAAGAAGGAGCGACGGGATGGATTCAACGTCAGTGTGGTCGGAACTGTCGACGCGGCTCGGCTTTGGCGAGACCAGCCTGTCGTTTCTCATCGGCGGGGGCGCGGGGCTGGTGGTGCTGCTGTCGATCATGTTCGCCGCGCGCTTCCTCTATCTCTGCCGCCCCTCGGAGATCCTGATCTTCTCGGGGCGCAAGCACCGCCTGGCGGACGGCAGCGAGGTCGGGTCGCGCGTCGTGTTCGGCGGACGGGCCTGGCGGCGGCCGCTCATCGAGAACGTCCAGCGGATGCAGATGCTGAGCATGCCGATCGACGTCCAGGTGCAGGGCGCTTACACCAAGGTCGGGATTCCGCTCAAGGTGCGCGCCATCGCCCTCATCAAGCTGTCGTCGGATCCGGCCGTGGTCATGAACGCCGTCGAGCGCTTCCTGGGGCGAGGCCTGGGCGACATCCAGCAGGTCGCCAAGGAGACGTTGGAGGGGAACCTGCGCGGCGTGCTGGCCACGCTGACGCCCGAGGAGGTCAACGAGGATCGGTTGAAGTTCGCCGACTCGCTGGCGGCGGAGGTCGAGCAGGATCTCTCCAAGCTGGGCTTGCACCTCGACGTGCTCAAGATCCAGCACGTCACCGATGACGCGAACTACCTGGCGTCGATCGGGCGCGAGCGGATCGCCCAGGTCATCCGCGACGCCGAGATCGCCGAGTCGAACGCGCGCAACGAGGCGGCCAAGGAGGCGGCCGGTGCCGAGATGCGCGCCCAGGTGGCCGAGGCCGACGCCGACCGCGCCATTCTCCAGAAGCGCAACGAGCTGCGCCGGATCGCCGCCGAGCTCGACGGCGAGACCAAATCGGCGGAGGCGCGCGCCGAGCAGGCAGGGCTGGCCGCCAAGGCGACCGCCGAGCAGGCACTGCAGGCGGTGCGGCGCGACCTGGAGGCGCTGCGGCTGCAGGCCGAGGTGGTGGTGCCGGCGGAGGCCAAGCGCCAGGCCTCCGCGCTCGACGCCGCCGGGCAGGCCGCCCCCATCGCCGAGAACGGGCGGGCCAGCGCCGAGTCGCTGCGCTTCGTCGCCGACGCCTGGAAGGCGGCCGGCCCGTCGGCGCCGGACATGTTCCTCATCAACAAGCTCGAGGAGATCACGCGCATCGTGGTCGACAGCGTGGGACAGATCGAGCTCGGCCCCGTCCAGCTGGTCGACAGCGGCGACGGCCAGACATTCCCCCGGTTCGCGGCCGCCTACCCCCACGCGGTGGCGACGGTCCTGCGCGCGCTCGCCGAGACCACCGGCGTCGACGTCACGGCGCTGCTCACCCCCGTCGGTGTCGGCAGCACGGCCGGCGGAGACGTCCGCTCCCCGGGAGGTGCGGCGTGAATCTCCTCATCGCGCTGGTGGTGATCGCCGTGGTCTTCGGCGTGGTGCTGTCGGTGGTCCTGACCCGCTTCCTTTACATCTGTCAGCCGAACGAGGTGCTGGTCTTCTCGGGTGGCCAGCGCGCCTCGGCCGGGCGCAAGGTCGGCTACCGGATCATCAAGGGGGGGCGCGCGGTCCGCGTGCCGCTCCTGGAGACGGTCGACTCGATGGATCTGACCAACATGCCGATCGAGGTCGGCGTGCAGGGCGCCTATTCCAAAGGCGGGATTCCGGTCAACGTTCACGGCATCGCCAACGTCAAGATCGCCGGCGAGCAGCCGGTCCTGGACAACGCCATCGAGCGCTTTCTGGGCGTCGACCGCGCGCGCATCATGGCCATCGCCAAGGACACGCTGGAGGGGAATCTGCGCGGCGTGCTGGCCACGCTGACGCCCGAGGAGCTGAACCAGGACAAGATCAAGTTCGCGCAGTCGCTGCTGGTGGAGGCCGAGGAGGATCTGCGGCGGCTGGGGCTCGAGCTCGACACCTTGAAGATCCAGGACGTCTCCGACGACGTGAACTACCTCGACAGCATCGGACGCAAACAGTCGGCCGAGGTGCAGAAGAAGGCGCTCATCGCCGAGGCGCGCGCCAAGGCCGAGAGCGCGGTGCAGTCGGCCAGCAACCGGCGCGAGACGGAGCTGTCGAAGATCGACGCGGCGATCTCCACCGCGCGCGCCGACAACGCCAAGCGTCTGGCCGACGCGCAGACGCGCAGCGCCGCTCTGGTCGCCGAGGCCCAGGCGCAGGTCGCGTCGCAACAGGCGCGCGCCGAGGGCGACCTCGAGGTCCAGAAGGCGCGCGTCGAGCAGGTGCGCCGGCAGCTCGCCGCCGACGTGCTGGAGCCGGCGCTCGCCCGCAAGGCCGCCGCCGAGGCCGGCGCCAAGGGCGACGCCGCCCAGATCATCGAGCAGGGGCGGGCCACCGCCGCCGCGATGACGGAGATCGCCGCCACCTGGCGCGAGGTCGGCCCGGCCGCGCGCAGCGTCTTCCTCATGCAGAAGGTCGCCGACCTGACCCGCATCGTCATGAGCACGGTCAAGACGTTGAAGGTCGAGCGGCTCACGGTCCTGGGCGGGCTCGGAGGCACGGCCGGCATTGGCGGAAACAACGGCGCGGGCGGCGGAATCAACGTGCCCGATCTGACCGGGAAGCTGATCGCCGCGCGCGAGCAGATCCGGGCGGCGACCGGGATCGATCTGGCGGCGGCGTTGCGTGGTCCCGCGAAGCCGACGCCCGACGCCGGTCGGTAGACGATCCGCTACGTCTTTGGCGACTGGCGATAGGCGCGCCAGCCGCCGAAGCTCGAGATGTCGGTCGCGCCGGCGAGCGCGTAGCCTTCGCAGAGAAAGCCGGAGACGCGTGTCCCGTCGGCCAGCGAGAGGCTCCCGATGCAGAGCGGGGGTGGCACCGCCGCGACGAAGGTCCCGAAGGCCTCGGCCGACAGCCCCCAGACCTCGACCTCGATCGCCACGCCGTTGCCGTCGACGCGGGCCAGGCCGGGCTTGGCGGGCGTCGTGTTGGGGAGGGCGTAGAGCCGATAGACCGGCGCCGTCCGGGTGGCCCGCACGAAGCGGCCGTCCAGCATCGTGAGCTGGTGGTTGAGCGGCTCACCCGACAGATGGGCGCCGACCACCGCGATCGGAATCAGCCCGGCACCGGGCGCAACCGCTGGCGTCGACGGGATCGGGTGCGGTCCGGCGCCCAGCGTCCGGCTGGTGGCGCGATGCACGAGGGCGGCGAAGGCGGCCAGGCGCGCGTCGCTCCCGGCGGGGCCAATCACGGTCGCGCCCGCG
>Ga0210388_10004464_pt1 | contig 10954 bp, 5 predicted proteins | sample IncBWC19OmetaG_FD_155485 | JGI IMG/M metagenome (GOLD analysis project Ga0210388, IMG submission 155485) | Forest soil microbial communities from Barre Woods Harvard Forest LTER site, Petersham, Massachusetts, United States - Inc-BW-C-19-O ...
CCTGCGCATGGTGCGCAGCGTCCCGCTGGATAGTTTTCTCGCGCAGGGGTTGATGGAGGCGCAAAGCCTGCTGGTGCTCGATCTCGACAAATGCACGCGGTGCGACGCGTGCGTGACGGCTTGCGCCGATTCGCACGACGGCGTGACGCGCCTCGTGCGCGAAGGGCTGCGCTTTGAAAATTTCCTGGTGGCTACTTCCTGCCGGCAATGCCGCGATCCGCTCTGCATGGTCGGCTGCCCCGTCGGAGCGATCCGCCGCCGCAATTCACTTGAGGTGATCATCGAGGATTGGTGCATCGGCTGCGGCCTCTGCGCGAAAAATTGCCCGTACGGGAACATCAATATGCATTCTTTCGCGGCGCAGGCTGAGGACCACGAGCATCCCGGGCAAAAAAAGGCTGTCGTGCAGAAAAAAGCGACGACCTGCGATCTTTGCACCGAGCACGCGGAACCCAGTTGCGTTTACGCCTGCCCGCACGATGCGGCCCATCGCGTCGAGCCGCGCGATTTCTTTGCGGGTACGCTCGGCCAGCGGCTGGGGAGAGCTGAAAAACGCGGCGAGAGAAGTTAGCGCCGGTTCGCAATTGTTCAAGGTCACGGTTTCAGCCGTGGCGTAAGGGCAGTTGAATTTTTCCGTACGTGCCCCATCCTTCGCGATTTTTGCAAAGGGTGGGGGTTTAGATTCCCGATTGGCGAGAAACAATGATTTGGGCTTGATGCCGGTACGAAAATCCCCACCCTTGCAAAAAACGCAAGGATGGGGCACCTGGCAGTGGGTTCACGGGTTTCAGTATCGATTTAAAAAGTCGATCGGTAGGTTTGAGCAACTCGACTATGCGCATTGATCGAACGCACACAAGCTGGCTGGTCGCATCGCTCGCAATCCTGGGCGGCTCGCTCCTCGTTTACGCGTTTGAGCGCGTCCCGGCAATGAGAGGATCGATGGGGGGCACGCCGGCGGGGCTGGCATTTGGGAGCGCCGGATTCGCTTTCATGATTTTCGCGGCGCTGCTTGGCGCGCGGAAACGAGTGGCGGTCTACCGCTTTGGCCGTGCGCAGACCTGGATGCGCGGGCATTTATGGCTCGGCCTTCTCAGCCTGCCCGTCATTTTGTTTCACTCCGGATTCCGGTACGGGCACGGCTTGACCGCGTGGCTCATGACGCTGCTGATCATTGTGGTCGTCAGCGGGCTTTTTGGCGCTGCGCTACAGCATTACATGCCCCGCATGATGACTCGCGAGGTGACCATGGAAACCATCTACGAGGAAATCGGGCACGTCCGGGCGCAACTGCTGGAAGAGGCGGAAGAATTGATGAAACAATCCGAAGGAATCGATAAAAAAGCGGCCGCGGATTCGGCTGAACCAGGTGGTGTTGAAACGGCGGTAGCGGTAGTGGACGAGACCGCGCCGCTGCGCAATTTCTACGAACAGGAATTGAAGCCGTTTCTCGAAAAGCCCGGCGCGCACGGAAGCGCCCTGGGCGACGCCGCGCAGGCCAGCAGCGCGTTCGCGCAATTGCGGACGCTCGTTCCCGTTTCGCTGCACACGACGATCAAGGATCTGGAAGACATTTGCGAGGAGGAGCGTCAGCTCACGCTGCAGAGCCATCTGCACGTGTGGCTGCACGGCTGGCTGCTGCTGCACATCCCTCTTTCGCTGGCGCTCATACTACTGGGCGCCGTCCATGCCGTGATGGCGCTCAGGTTCTAGAGGCCGGCAAGGCAATGCTCGCGACGGCTCGGCCTTGTGGCGCTGACCTTTAGGTCGGAGTTTTGTGATTGAACGAACGCCCGCCTGAAGGCGAGCGCTACACGAAGCAATTGAGGGTGGAAAAGGACAGAAATTCTTGCCACGAACGCGCACAACCAAGAAGCTCGCGCAACGGATCGATCTCGATTATTTCAAGAGGCCGAGCCCGCTGCGGCGATGGCGACTGTGGCTTTCGATTGCCGCGCCTGCGTTCGCTGTTTTGTGCGTCGCGTGGTTCGGATTGCGCAGCGACCGCCGCGTGTATTCCGCTGGCACGCTTTCTTCCTCGCACGCCGTTCTCACAAAACAATGTTCCGCCTGCCACGTTTCTAACCTCGGGTTTTACGACGAGAAAGTGATCGATCAGAAATGTGTGTCCTGCCATGACGGCTCCGTCCATCACGCGACGCAGTCGTTCACTCCATCTTGCGCTTCGTGCCACGCCGAGCACCGGGGAGCGATTCGCCTAACCTCGACAAGCGACTCGAACTGTACGCAGTGCCACGCGGAACTGGTCGCCCGCACTGGCACCCTCGCCATCGTGCCCGACATCTCAAGTTTCGAAGCGAATCATCCCGAATTCGCCGCGCTGCGATCGGGGCGCCGCGACCCGGGCACGATTCAGTTGAACCACCACGTTCATTTGCAGCCGAATCTGCTAGGCCCGAATGGCAGCCGGGTGCAAATGATTTGCAGCGACTGCCACCGTTCGGCAGCCGATGCTGCTGGCCCTTGGCCGTATGGCGATTCGAAGAGCATGGCCGGAGCCGCGGCCAAAGGCGCAACTTCGAATGAAGACGTGAATGAGACAAATGTCGCCGCGCTTTCACGAGCCTACATGGCGCCGGCGACTTACGCGCAGACTTGCGCGGCCTGCCATACGCTACAATTCGACAAACGCCTGGCCGACGCTGTCCCACACGACAAGCCGGAAGTGATTCACCCGTTCCTCATCGCGAAATTGCAGGCGTACATCGCCGCGCATCCTGAAGATTTGCGAGTGCCGCGCGATCCGAGCCGCGACCTGCCTGAAAAGCCGATTCTCGCGGACTATCGATTGCTTACGCCGCCGCAGTGGGTTGGTGAACGCGCCGCGGAGGATGAGGAACTCCTTTGGCGGAAGACCTGCAAGCAATGCCACGAGATTATTGTGGAAGAAGGCGCGACGCTGCCAAGGATCGCGCCATCCAATATCACTTCACGCTATATGCCCCGCGCGAACTTCGACCATTCGCAGCATGGGCTGGTCGACTGCGCGAGTTGCCATGCGGCCACGACGACGAGCCAGCTGAATTCCGATGTGCTCATTCCCGGAATTGCGACGTGCCGCGCTTGCCATCATTCGGGCGCCGAGGCGGCGGAATCGCGGTGTTTCGAGTGCCATACGTATCACGACCCAGCGCAGCGCAAATCTTCGCACAGCAATTTTTCTTTGGCGGATTTGAAGGGAGCGCATTAAGTGGCACATCCACTCTTGGCTGTGCGGGGTTCACGATCATTGATGAGTCCATGCCTGCACTTTCAGCCTGCAAACCCGCACAGCGAAGAGTCGCTGTGCCACTTAATTCGTCGGATTGGATGGAAATTTCAGGTAGGGCAAGCGAACGCCTTGCAAGACAATCTGGTCAGCGCGAATCGCCGTGGGAGCTTCGAAGCCAGCCGACCCGCCTGACGCGACAAAGTCATCCTGATCGACGCCGTCTCCACTGACCCCGAGTCCCCCCACAAGCACTCCATTGCGATAGAGCGGCACTGATCCGGGAAAGAAAACAACGCCGCTCTGATTCGGCCCCACAAGCTGAAATCCCTGCGTGCACGGATTCGCGACATCCTGCGCGTAGACATTGAAAAATGGGCCTGGCGAGCTGCCATCAATTCCCGGGGGAAAAAACGGCTGAGCGCCGTAGCCGATCGTGCGGTTCGTTACGGCCGTGCCCATCGGCACTCCCATCAAATCGGCGGCGGTGCGTGAACCGCCGCTAAAATAGACCATGTTTCGCGCTTTCGTCGCAGCTACATCGATGCTGAAAACAGTGGCATCGGCCATGCGGTAAAGGCCGATGATCGTGCCGTCGAGATCGGCGACCGCAATGGCCATGCGCGCCGAGGAGCCGACAGGCAGGCGAATCACCGCGCGCGTTGTGTTCGCAGTCGCGATGGAGTTGTTGATGATCATCGAAACGTCGGAAGCGGCGAGCCCTCCGAGAGGACCGGCGGCCGGAGCAACCAGCATTCCTTCCGGCGGGGCGCCTGGGCTTGGCGATGGGCCCACGATGAAACTTCCCGTGGAACTTCCCGCGCTGACTCCCGCCGGAAGAGTCGTTTGGTTCACGAACGGCAAGGCAACGCCATTGATGAAAACGACGCCGGGCGCTGCGGGCGTCGGGCCAAATCCATTCGTCGTGGCCGCGGCGTAGGCTGCGTATTCCGCAACGCTGGGCGCGACTCCCGCGACGCCGATGCCGCCCACGAGGCTGCCGGTGCGAAATAGCGGCACACCCCCGGGATTGACCGCGGCCTGATCGCTGTCATTCGTGTCCAATTTTCCGGTGGCGATGCCGAGGCCTGTGGTGGCGCCGCCGATCGAGCGCGCGGGCGGTACCGATTGGCCCGCAATAAAATTTGAGGAAAGAGTGCATCCGCGATTCGTGTTTTCGATGCCGTAGAGCGGCGCGTTGGGCGTGTTCTCAATTCCGGGCGGAAAATGAATTCCGCTGATGAAGCGGACCGTGCGCGAGGAAAGCGGCGCCTGATCGTTGCTGAAAAATGCGCCCGTCCGCGCGAGCGATACAGCAAGCTCATTCGCGTCCACCTGCGCGCCGAAATTTCCTGTCACGAGCGTTGGTGCCGCTGGTTTCCTGTATACGCCAAGAACGTTGCCGGAACGGTCCACTATGGCAATCACCATCGTGTTGGGATCAGCGGCCTGCGCGGCGGCTTGCGTGAGTGTGGTCACGTCGGACGCCGTGAGGGTCTGCACTGGGGCGGGCGGCGCGGACGTGAGCGATCCGACGACTCCTCCGCAAGCGGCGAGGGCTGTGGCCAGCGTGACGGAACACGCGAAAAATATTCTGCTAACAAATTTGGACTGTGTGATTTCGCTGGAGCGTTGGCCCATGAACGGTGATTGCTTTGATATCACGCCGCACGGCCCCACTCAAGCCGCTGAAATCAGTTGTGCGAGAATCGCAATGGGGTGAAGTAGCACAGGCTTTAGCCTGTGGGGGTACTGGGCGACCATGCGGCGGAAACCCACAGACTAAAGTCTGTGCTACCGAAATCCGCACGGAAGTTGAATTATTTGAAATGCAGTTTGCCCGGCAATTCCGCAAGGCTGTGGACGACTACGTCCGGTTGAAACTCCCACGGATCGAAGATGCGTTTCGGATCGCGCTGTACCCAGGCCGCCCGCAATCCGCGGGCTTTCGCGCCGATCACGTCAAAAGGATTACTGGAAATAAGCCAGACCGCTTCTTTCGGTGCCTTCACTTCCGCCACGAGATAATCGTAAACAGCGGGGTCCGGCTTGAATGTGCGAATAGCATCCACGCTCACGATCTTGAGGAAGCGCGGCAGCACTCCCGCATGATCGAGCACGGCGCGAACCGCGCTCTCCGTCCCATTCGAGCACGCCACGATCTCGACTCCTTGCGCGGCAAATTCACCGAGCGCGCCGGGAACATCGGGGAAGGCAGGCAACTGGTGATATTTCGATAGCAAATTTTCCTGTTCCTCCTCGGCGAGAGAAACTCCCAGCTGCGCGCTGACGAAGCGGAGCGCCTGCGCCGTGCATACGTCGAACGGCTGATACTGTTTCATGAGCGCGCGACGAAAGGAATACTCGATCTGTTTGCTCCGTAAGAGTTCCGATGCTTCCCCGGCTTTTTCTCGGAAAGCGGCGCGCAGATGTTCTTCCATACGAAATGGATCGATCAACGTTCCGTACACGTCAAAAGCCAGAACCGGATTGGCGTGCTCGTTCGTCATAGAAAATCCTCGTGCGGACAGCATAAAGGGATCGGGTCCGCGCGGAAACCACGGAATTCGATTTCGCCCTGTTCTCGTGGACCTGCGAAGGGGTTTCACATTCGGCGCATGTCCGGCCAAAACTCCTTGCCGCGTCCCGGGGACTGTTGTCTGCTAATCGCGGCTGGCTTGGCACCTCTCGCGGCCAGGAGAAACTAAAAAAACTGGATGCTGCGCGCATCCGAACCAATCCGAATGATTTTCCTGGGCCTGGTGCTGGCATTCATGCCGGCCGCAACCGCTCTGCCTTCAACCGTTTCTTCCAAGCACGCACCTGCGCGGGGGCGCCACTCGGCCGTTTCGAAGAGACACCCTCATTCCGGGCCAGCCGCGCGTCGCTCGCGTCCACGCCGCGTACCGAAACCAGCGTACGTGCTTGCAACCATACGTATTCCGAACCATCATCTCGCCGTAACATCGGCTGGTTTGCCGCCGCAGGCGTTTCCTCAACAGGACGAGCAGAGAATCCCGCGTCAGTCGTCGCGCAAGACCGCCGCTTTGCAGGGGATCGTGAGGGACGCCGCCGCGCGCGGAATTCCGGGAGCGTTGATTGCCATAACCAATCGGGCCACTGGGCTCACACGGACTATATCAACAGACGCAGACGGCGTATTTCGCTGGCCCGATTTGCTTCCCGGAAATTATTTGTTGCTGGCTCAATCCGACGGGTTTGAGAGTTTGACGCGCGACAATTTAAGTCTCGACGCGGGCGATGTCGTCACACTCGAGCTGACGCTTTCGCCGTTAGCGATTTCGGCCGCGCCGGCTTCCCGCCTTCCGCGCATGCCTGAGCTTGGTCCTCCTGCTCCCGACAGCACAACTGCCGCGTCCGTTGCGCCCTATCGCGAGCTGCGCCGCCGGCGGGACTCGGGGACAGAACTGGCGGCCGTCACGCCGGAAATTCTGCCGCCATCCGAGCAAGTATTCCTCGCGACGCCCGACCGCTGGAACGTTGCCATGCCCGAATGGAATCGCTACGGGCGGAGCGGCGAATATCCATACGTACGCACGAGCCACTGGTGGGATCCGTTCAACCGCAATCGGCTGAAGGGCGATACGCCGATTTTTGGCCAGCAAACGTTTCTGAACATCACGGCGACTTCGGAGACAGACCTCGAAGAGCGCCGGGTCCCGGAGACGAGCAACATCAGCTCGGTGCGGCCGGGCAGCGCCGATTATTTCGGCAGGGGCGAGCAGTTCGCGCTCAGCCAGACATTCCGATTTTCCATTGACCTGTTTCACGGGGACACTTCCTTCCGCCCGGTGGATTGGCGAATCGAGGTGACTCCCGCGGTAAATGTAAATTATCTGGACGTGCGCGAGGTCGGCATCGTGAACATCGACGTGCGCGACGGCACCACGCGCCTCGACGCGCACGCCGGGCTTCAGGAAGCGTTTGGCGAACTGAAGATCCACGACCTGAGCGCCAACTACGATTTCTTATCCGTGCGCGCGGGAATTCAACGTTTTTCCAGCGATTTTCGTGGATTTATTTTCGTCGATGAACAGCCCGGCGTTCGCCTGTTTGGGAATCTCCACTCAGACCGCTGGGAATACAACGCCGCCTATTTCAACCTGCTCGAAAAAGATACAAACAGCGGCCTGAATACTTTCGAGTCGCGGCACCAGCAGGTGGTCATTGGCAATTTCTATATGCAGGATTTCATCAAGCCCGGCTACACGACTGAGTTCAGCATTCACTACAACCAGGACCAGCCCAGCACTCAGTACGACACGAACGGTTTTCTCGTGCGGCCCGCCCCCGTGGGAATTTTTCAGCCGCATGAAATTCGCGCTGCCTATCTCGGCTGGACCGGCAACGGCCACTTTGGTCCCATCAATGTAAATCACGCATTTTATGAAGCGATTGGCAACGATTCGTTGAATCCCATTGCGGGGCGCGCGGTCACCATTAACGCGCAAATGGGAGCCGCGGAAGTTTCGCTCGACAGAGATTGGATTCGCTACAAAGTTTCCGCGTTCTACGCTTCTGGCGATGGAAATCCGCGCGACGGCCGCGCGACGGGCTTTGACACGATCGTGGACGATCCACTATTTGCCGGAGGAATTTTCAGTTTCTGGGACCACGAAGATCTGCGACTGCCCGGGACCGGAATCGCGCTCACCCCCGGCGACAGCCTGCTGCCAAGCTTGCGCACCAGCAAGACGGAAGGGCAGGCCAACTTCGTAAATCCGGGACTTTTCCTTGCGAATGCGGGCGCGGATTTCGATTTGACGCCGAAGCTCAAGAGCTTTCTGAATGTGAATTATCTGCGATTCGAGCGCACCGCTCCCATCGCGCTGCTCCTTTTTGAATCTCCTATTCACAACACGATCGGGCTGGACACCAGCCTTGGATTCCAATATCGGCCTCCGCTCTCTGAGAATATTTCAATCACCGGAGGCGGTGCTGCCTTGTTCCCCGGGCAGGGCTTTCGCGACATTTTTTCCGGCACGACGCAGTTCTCGCTTTTTGCAAATGTGCGCTTTCAGTTTTAGTGGCACAGCGACTCTTTACCCTGACCCTTGCGAAGGGCTCGCTGTGCGCCTTTGGCAGCTGTAACGAAAGTCGCGGCTAATTGACAATCTACAAAACCGCACAGCGAGACCTTAAGGTAAAGAGTCACTGCGCTAGGCAAATGGATCGCAACAGAACAAATCGAACCGTGCCAGGCTGGCTCGCGCGAGGCTGCCAATGTGCCGCGCTCGCCGCAAGCCTGGTACTCGCCGTGCTCGCAGCGCGTATTCCCGCGCCCTATCTCCGTGCCGCCGATGAGAAATCCGGCCCAAACCTGATGGGCCAGACGCAAGAGGAGGCCGACCGCAAGAGCAACGGATGCGTCACCTGCCACACGCAGACCGATCAAGCGACGATGCACGCAACCGGCACAGTGCGCCTCGGCTGCACGGATTGCCATGGAGGAAACTCGGAGGCGCGCGTCGCTTCGGGCGTCACCTCAACATCGCCCGAATACGAACAAGTGAAGCGCCAGGCTCACCCGCAGCCACGCGATCCGAAGCTTGGAGATCGCTCCGCGAATCCAGAGCGCGCGTACACCAGCTGGCTCAAGGAAAGCCCGGAGTATGTGCGCTTCGTCAATCCCGGCGATCTGCGCGTCGCGCCCGAAACTTGCGGCAGGGTCGGATGCCATCCGTCGGAAGTGCGCAACGTATCCACGAGCATGATGACGACGGGAGGAATGCTCTGGGGCGCCGCGCTCTACAACAACGGCGCATACCCGCACAAGGACACGCACTTCGGCGAAAGCTATTCACGCGATGGCGCACCGCAAACCGTTCGAACAATTCCAGAGCCCTCCGCCGATGCAACCCGAACGAAGGGCATCCTGCCGGAAATCACGCCGCTCGAACGCTGGGAAATTTCGCAGCCCGGCAACGTCCTGCGTGTGTTCGAACGCGGCGGCGGCCCGAAGGGCGAAGTAGGCGAGCCCGCGCGCGCCGATGGTGCAGGAAAGCCCGACGACAAGCTGAGCACTCGCGGATTCGGCACGCTGCTGCGCACCGACCCTGTTTTTCTCGGCCTCCAAAAGACGCGCCTCCTCGATCCGCTGCTTTCACTTCCGGGCACGAACGACCAACCGGGAGACTATCGCGGCAGCGGCTGCACAGCCTGCCACGTGGTCTACGCGAACGATCGCGCGCCGCAGCATTCCGCGCAGTACGCTCCTTTCGGCAATCGCGGGTTCAGCGCGACAAACGATCCGACAATTCCGCGCGAAGAATCAGGCCATCCGATTCGCCACGAATTTACGCGCTCGATTCCGTCGAGCCAGTGCATGGTTTGCCATGTCCATCCAGGGACGAACATGGTGACCACATATTTCGGCTACACCTGGTGGGACAACGAATCCGACGGCGGCGCGATGTATCCGAAGGAGCAGCGCAATCCGACTGCAGAACAAAAATTCGAGGTTTCGCAGCGCAATCCGGAAGGCGCGGCGCCACGCGGGCTTTGGTCCAACGTGAAGTTTCTCGTTGAAACGGGCAGCGCTGAATTCAACGCAAAATTGAAAGACACACAATTCGCCGATTTTCACAGCCACGGCTGGCTTTTCCGCGCCGTGTTCGCGCGCGACCGGGAGGGCCACCTGCTCGATGAAAAAGGTGCGGTGGTTGGCGCGGACGATCCGAAAAAATTCGAGAAAGCGGCGCACCTTGCGGACATCCATTTGCAAAAGGGCATGCAGTGCGTGGATTGCCATCTTGAACAGGACAGCCACGGGTCGGGAAAACTTTACGGTGAGCCGCGCGCGGCGATTGAAATGGACTGTGTCGATTGCCACGGGACAATCTCGGAGCCTGCGACGCTCATCACGTCCGGCCCCGCGGCGTCCGGGGGAGGCACGCACCTCGATGCGCTGCGCACGCCGTGGGGCGAGCGGCAATTCGAGCGGCGGGGCGGAAAAGTGTTCCAGCGATCGATGATGGACCCGCACCTCGAATGGGAAGTAGTACAAACGCTCGATTCGATCACGCCGGGAAACCCGCACTACAACGAAAAATCGCGCCTGGCGAAAACCCTGCGCAGGGACGGCGTAACGTGGGGCGACGTGCCGAAAGATGAATCGCAGCTCGCGCATGCCAACAGCAGCATGACCTGCTACGCCTGCCATACATCGTGGACTCCCAACTGTTTCGGGTGCCATCTGTCAATGACGGCGAATGAAAAGCGCCCCATGCTTCACAACGAAGGCGTCACCACGCGCAATTGGACCGCTTACAATTTCCAGGTGCTGCGCGATGATGGCTACATGCTCGCCGTGGATGGAACCGTCACCGGGCATCGCGTCGCCCCGGCGCGGTCTTCCTGCGCGATTCTGGTAAGTTCGCAAAATGCGAACCGCGAGTGGCTGTACAACACGCAGCAGACAGTTTCCGCCGAGGGCTTCAGCGGGCAGGCGTTTTCGACGTTCGTGCCGCACACAGTGCGCGCTCGCGAGACGAAGGCTTGCACCGACTGCCATGTCTCGGCCGCGCGCGACAACAACGCCTGGATGTCCATGCTCCTCCTGCAGGGCACGAATTTTCTAAACTTCATGGGGCGCTACGTGTACGTGGCCACAGGCAGCAAGGGTTTTCAGGCCGTCGTGACGGCGGAGCACGATGAGCCCGAAGCCGTGACCGGCAGCGATTTGCAGCGCATGGCTTATCCCGA
>Ga0210388_10004465_pt1 | contig 10953 bp, 7 predicted proteins | sample IncBWC19OmetaG_FD_155485 | JGI IMG/M metagenome (GOLD analysis project Ga0210388, IMG submission 155485) | Forest soil microbial communities from Barre Woods Harvard Forest LTER site, Petersham, Massachusetts, United States - Inc-BW-C-19-O ...
GGCGAAGCGGGTCAGGATCTGGTCGAGTATGCCTTGCTGGCGTCCCTGATTGCACTGGCGAGCATTGCCGGAGTCAAACACATCGCCGCGGCGGTCAATATAGTGTTTGGCAACGTCAGCAGCTCGCTCGGGTAGCCTGGTTCCAGATCTGGTTTAATCTAATTCCGATTTATTTCAGGGGGAGGATGTCAGCCGGCGCAGGAACTTCGCCGGCTGACGCGCCGCCGCGTTGTTGCGCGGCTGCAAGACGGGCCGATCCGGCTGCGCTGTGGCGTGTAGCAGGGCGTGGGCAGGGCTTAGGAGCGGTGGGGCTTCGAGCTAGGGTGAGCGCCGGGCGATCGGGCTCGGAAGCGCAGAGACATTCATTTCACATTGGAGTGACGAGGCGGGTTCGGGGAGTTGGGTCCCGAGCGGGCGTATGCCTGTGAATGTCGTAAGATCGCAATGATCGATTCAGGATTTTATTTGTCGGGATTTCATTCGTCGGGGTTTTATTCGGCGGAAATGTGCCTGCCTAACCGATATGCTGCTGCCCTTATTACTGCTGCCGCGGGCCAACCGACTCAATACATCTCTACTGGCGCCTGAAGGCGGGTTGGAGGCGTTTACGGCGGCATCGATATCCGGCTTGCTGGAATGTGAAGAATGAAATGGAAGCCCACATCGGCGCAGCAGAAGGCTCTGCTTTGCCTTTTCTTAAGTGGCGCGATCTTTATAACCTGGGGCTCGACTATTGCGCTTACCTCCTATTCCGGCATGGGAGCGTTCAAAGCGGTGTTCTACGGGGCCCGCTGCCTGATGCAGCACAACGACCCATACAACCCAGCCATATTGCAGCATGCGTATGAGGCAGATGGGGGCAGATACTCCCCCGATCCCGCGGCGGCGTTTCTTTTCCGGCGAGCGATGCTTGTGTGCGTTAACCTGCCCACTTCAATGTTGCTGATTGCGCCGTTGGCGCTGTTGCCGTTGAAGATGGCCAGCCTGTTTTGGATGGCGTTGAATGCGGCCGGTCTTCTGCTGGCGGCGTTGCTGATCTGGAGGGTTGGCGAGGGCCAGGCGCTGAAAGCCGCGACGATTCTCATCTGCATTTTGCTGCTTAATTGCGAACTCGTATTCGGACTGGGGAATCTGGCGGGAATTGTCATCAGTCTTTGCGTGATTGCGGTCTGGTGTTTCCTTGAAAAGCGGTTTGAGTACGCCGGCGTGCTTTGCCTCGCCGTTAGCCTGGTGATCAAGCCCCATGATGCGGCCATGGTGTGGTTTTATTTCCTGCTGGCGGGAGGTGTTTACCGGAAGCGTGCTCTGCAGACCGCGGTTGTGGCGGCTGCGCTGGCGGTGCCGGCAGTGCTTTGGGTCTCTCATGTGTCTCCGCAGTGGGCGCATGAGATGAGATCAAACCTGGCCCTGCTTTCGGCGCACGGGAGCGTCAACGACCCCGGACCGGACTCTCTGACCTTTCACTCCGCCGATTACGTGATCAGCCTGCAGTCGGTGCTGAGCCTGTTTCGTGACGAACCTCACTTCTATAACATTGCAAGCTATTTGATATGCGGATCACTGCTTGTGGCTGGAGCCATACGGGTGCTCACGTCGCGCTTCACGAAAGAGAATGCATGGATTGCGCTGGCAGCGATTGCCGCGCTATCGATGCTGCCGGTTTACCACAGGGGATACGACGCCAAGCTGCTATTGCTTACGGTTCCGGCTTGCTCAATGCTATGGGCAACGGATGCGCGCGTAAAGTGGGCGGCAGGCTTGCTGACCGCGTTTGCATTGCTGTCGACTGCCGACGTTCCCTCGACAATACTGTTGACCATCATGAACAGTTTGAAGATCGGGACGGCGAGCATTTTGGGGAAAGTGTTAACCGCTGTTCTGTTTCACCCAGCTCCGATGGTTCTGCTGGCGACAGGAGTTTTTTATTTGTGGATTTATTTCCGGCGCACGGCCGAGAGCTCCTGAGAGGATTCGGTTTGCCATGGTTCTACCTTCCGACATAAAGCAAAATCATTTTCTGCTGGGAACTGAATTCGCCTTGACGACGATTGCGGTCGTGCTGGCTTTCGTGTGGCCGACCGCCGGCGCAGGATTTTTCGAGCGGGTGGAGCGTGGCTTCGCGCGGCTTGCCGAGAACGAGGGCTGGGCGGTAGCCGGAACGGGCCTGGCTGTGATCTTGCTGCGTGCGGCGTTGCTTCCGCTGTTTCCCATCCCATTGCCGTTTGTGCCGGATGATTTCAGCTTTTTGCTGGCCAGCGACACGTTTGCGCATGGACGCCTGACCAATCCGACTCCCGCGATGTGGACGCATTTTGAGAGCATTCACATCACCATGCAGCCGACATATCAGTCGATGTATTTCCCCGGGCAGGGACTGCTGTTCGCGGTGGGCCAGGTGCTGTTTCATCAGCCGTGGCTGGCGGCGCTGGCAATGGATGGACTAATGTGCGCGGCACTTGTGTGGATGCTGCAGGGATGGCTGCCGAGAAGATGGGCGCTGCTGGGCGGAGTGGTTGCGGTACTGCGGCTGGGCCTGTTCAGCTACTGGATCAACACGTATCACGCAGCTGCGCTGCTGAGCGGGTTTGGCGGAGCGCTGGTGCTGGGCAGCCTGCCGCGATTGATGAAGACGGGGCGATTTCGATACGGACTGTGGATGAGCATTGGAATTTCTATTCTTGTGCTGACGCGACCGTATGAGGGAGTGCTGATGTGCCTGCCGGTTGGGGCGGCGCTTGGTTATTGGGCAGTCAAGAAAGGGAGACAGGGGAAGAACAGGCCGCCGCTGGGAATTCTGGCGCGGCGTGCAGTTTTGCCGATGCTTGTGATTTGCGCGGCCGTGTCGTGGCTGGGCTACTACGATTACAGGGCGTTCGGAAATCCGCTGACGCTGCCTTATACGATCGACCGGCAAACTTACGCAATTGCGCCATATTACGTTTGGCAGCAGCAGCGGCCGGAGCCTGTTTACCGGCATGCGGTTTTGCGCGATTTTTATGAGATCACGGAGCTCCCGATGTATCCCCGCATTCATTCACTCACGGGCTATTTGCCGTGGACAATGGTCAAGGCCGCATTCACAGTGCTTTTCTTTGCGGGGCTGAGCCTTTTGCCGCCACTCTTCATGGCGCGACGAGTGCTTCTGGATCGGCGAGTCCGTTTCCTTGTGGTTTGCCTGCTGGTTGCAGCCGGCGGAATGGCGATTGAAATCTTCCTCATTCCGTACTACGTTGCGCCGTTTACCCCGGCCATTTATGCGGTTGGATTGCAAATGATGCGGCACCTTCGGGTATGGAAGATGGGAAGAAGTCCGGTTGGCCTGGCGATGGTGCGGCTGACGATCGCGGCCTGCGTGGTGATGGCTGGCGTTCGGGTGATTGCAGAGCCGATGCATCTGGGGCCGCCTGAGTGGGACCCGGGGAATTGGAACCTGACATGGTTTGGGCCGCAACATTTTGGCACGGAGCGGGCACACATGGAGGCCTGGCTCGATGGGCAGCCGGGCCAACAGTTGGTTATCGTGCGATATGCCGCCGATCACAATCCTTATGATGAATGGGTCTACAACGGTGCTGACATTGATGGTTCCAAAGTCGTATGGGCGAGAGAGATGGACGCTGCCGATAATGTAGAGTTGACCCAATACTACGGGGGCCGGCGCGTGTGGCTAGCGGAGCCGGATGCGATTCCGGCAAAAATTTCGCCGTATCCGATACCGGCAGCGGCGCCTGGCGACGTTCACTGAAACGATGCGTCGAGCGAAGACGGCTCAATTCAAGAGGCCAACATCATGATCAACGGGAAGCGGATTGCTGTCGTGATGCCGGCGTATAACGCCGAGAGGACTCTGGAGCAGACGGTGCGCGAGCTTTCCGACGTGGTAGACATCAAGATACTGGTCGACGACTCGAGCAAGGACAACACCGCGGAGGTCTCGCGCGGGCTGGGCGTGCTGACTTTTGTGCACGAAGCGAATTTCGGGTATGGGCGCAACCAGCAAACCTGCTACCGCGAGGCGCTGGCGGCCGGAGCAGACATTGTGGTGATGCTTCATCCCGACTACCAGTACACGCCGACGCTGGTTCCGGCGATGGCGGGGATGATCGCGAGCGGTGTTTACGACATGGTGCTGGGATCGAGGATTCTGGGCGCCGGAGCGTTGAAGGGCGGAATGCCGTTTTATAAATATGTCGCGAACCGCTTTCTGACTGCCTTTCAAAACGTGTTTCTGGGGGCGAAGCTCTCGGAATACCACACAGGGTTTCGCGCTTTTTCGCGGGAGCTACTGGAAACTTTACCGCTGCTCGAAAACTCGGACGATTTTGTGTTCGATAACCAGATGATCGCGCAGGCTGTGATGTTTGGATTTCGCATCGGCGAGATTTCGTGCCCGACGAAGTACTTTGAAGAAGCGTCGTCAATCAATTTCAAGCGCAGCGTTGAGTATGGGTTCGGCGTTCTGGGGACGACGCTCAGTTTTACAGCGCACAAGCTGGGGATGATGCGCGTGGCGCGTTTCAGCAAAAGCGGCCGAAAACTTGCGCAGGAATATTATTCTGAGAGCGCGCAACGGCTGTAGGGTTGGAATTGAGGGCTGGAATTGCTGCGAAGATTGGCGGGATGGACTGGGCCGCGAGGCCGGTTGAGCGTCAGTCGATTCGCCAGAGCTCAAATCGGTCTTTGTCACTTTCGCCAAAACCCCACAGCCAGAAACCAAACGCGTTGCTATAGAGGCCCATTCCAGCGCCCATGGTTCGGCCGAAAGAATATTCGTAGTGGATTGTCTCCACCAGCGTGCGGTGCTGGAAGCGACCAATTGACGCATCCCCTCCTGCGAATACGTCATCGACCAGCAGATCTCCGGCTTTTGGCTGAGGACCGCCCGGATAGGTAAGTTTCGCGCCAGCCAGGGGAGCATACCAGTAGGACCAATAATGTCCTGGGTACCAGACTTGTTCGCCTGCCGCGACGTGTGGCGCAATCAGTTGATACATAGAGTTCCGGCCAATCTTCGCAAACTCATCATCCGAGCGGAGGATCAGCATGGAATAGGCGGTGCTGGCCAAGATCGTCGCAAGGGCCGTGATTCCAGCCACCCTGAGCGGCACACACTCTATCAACCGGAAGCACAGGAGAACGATCGCAGGGACGCAGGGGAGAAGGTACTTGATCGGAAAGTGCTCGTAATAGACAGCGGGGAACGGCACCAGAATCCACAGTAGGAGAAAGAGCGCCGTGCGATCACGTTTTTTCAACACGTCGAGTAGCAAGCCAAACAGCGCAGCGCACCCGAAAATCGCAAGCGAGTAGGACGCAGCAAGCGCTCTCGATATCGGGCAGACCCAGGGGACAAGGGCCGCGGCCAAGGCGATGAAGATGGTTAGCCTTCGTCTCGCCTTGACGCGGTTCACCAGCCAGCAGGCGGCTAGAGGGAAGGGGAAAGCCAGAAATAGAAAATAGGCGAAGAGATTGCGCCCGATGTTCTGCCCGTTTGTCGCCCTCTTGGGATCGAGGCCTAGATTGTGCTCGCGGAGTGCGAGCATAAGGATCACGAGTAGGCATCCGCCTGCGATGACCGGTGCCCACAGCCAGAGTTTCCGCCGCACCTGAGCAAGAACCTCTCGTGGGTGGATGCTGTCGAGCAGGAAGAATGCTCCAAGCGGTAAGAGCAGCACAAGGTGGGGCCGGGTAAATCCGGCCAGACCGAGAGCGATCGCGGCGGCTGCCCCCTGACCCCATTTCCCTTCGGACTTCCACCCAGCAAGCCGTTCCATCGCCACGAGGGCGACGGCGGTTGCGAGAATGTCGGGCATTGCGGTGCTGGCCATGGGGAGAAAAGGAGGAATGGCGACAAGAAGGAGAGCTCCGATGGTTGCGTGCCAGCGATCCCAACCAAAACGGAAGATGAGCAAGGTCATTGCGACAATTGCAATCCAGACGAGCACCAGTTGGGTGAGGTGAGCAGCCCACTCGTGGGCACCGCCCAAAACTGCCGGCACCAATACATAACCTTGCCCGACTTGTCCCAACACGGGATTTCCCGACGCGAAATAAAAAGCATTTCTACATTCGCCGGCGAGAGACGGTATGTTCCAGCAAAGTTCGAAATCGATGGGATGGGCCGGATGCTTCACGATTTGCCTCGCCATGGCGAGGAAATACGGATCATCTATGTCGAAAGGCTTATTCAAATAAGGGACGAGACAGACGGTAGCGAGGAGCAGTGCGGGCCAGGCACACGCCAGTACAGCGACCGCTCGAATCGACTTGGGCGCGCCGCGAACTGTCCCGACAGCCGGTTCAACCTGCATTGGCAATTTGCACCTCAGCACGTGCCTCGCAACTCAAATTGGCGTAACTCTTAGGCTGGCCGCAGAGATTCAAAGTTAGAGAGCCACTTAGCCACGATCTTGTTAGAATCCCACTCAACGCAGCGGTTGAAGGTTCCACGTTTTCCGCGACGCACCCGCTCTCACCCTCCCGCCTTGGCTAATATCCCGAGGTTGCCCGCTCTCATTGGTACCAGCCACTGCCCGCATCGAGATTTCTTCACGGCGCTCAGCAGCCTCGTTTTCAACCACGATGGCATCGGCGCCATCTTGCTCCAGTACGCGAGAGGATATTCGTTCCACACCGGAAAAACACGCAAGACCTCGAAGCCGTTCTTGCGGAAAATGTCCGCCATCGTCTTCTTGTCGTACAGATAGGTATGCTCGACGTCGATGATTGGGCTGTGTTCGCCCAGAATGCGGTTTGTCCAGGCTCCCGCATCGTGATTGATGAACAACATAACACCACCGGGCTGCAAAAGCGTCCGGCACACTCGCAATGCCTCGTTTGGTCGCGCCAGGTGATCCAAGACCTGGAACCCGCAAATCATATCGAACCATTCTGGGGGATATAACCCTTCCTGAAATAGGGCATTTTTAATGTGGCTTCGCACCGCAGGAGATGCCGCCTCCAACGCCCGCTGGCTAGGCTCGATCCCATGAACTTCGGTAAACCCGAGTTCCAGCGCTTTTTCGAGGAAGAACCCATTTCCGCAACCAATCTCCAACAACCTTGTTCTTCCCTGGAAAAGCGGCAAGCTTTTCAGCACGTACTGGGCATAGGTTCGACCCGCATAGCCGGATTCCTCCTTATAGTCGAAGGAGCTTCCCTTGTATAACCGCGCGAGTTCTGCCTCTGGCAGTACCGGATCAGAGCGAATCAGACCGCAATTGCGGCAGCGGACCATGCGATAGTGCACCCTGTCCGGTTGACGCCGCGCTGAGAACCGTTCAAAAGTGGCTGCATTCGCCCCCAGCCGTTCGGCGTACAATTCGCTGTCCCACGCATCGCTCTCACAGATGGCGCACTGCGTGTGAATCATTGTGCTGCGGCCACGTTCCGCCGAAACCATTCTGTCGTCCTCTTGATTCCTTAGCTTTTCGACGGCGTCACCCTCGAACATCGTTGTTCTCCGCCTTCCGATAGAGCGCCAGATTCGTTCCACAACAAAGTTCCCGCATTCCCGGCACGGATTCAACGAGAGGGTCTACTCTACTGAGGACTTTCGCCAACAGCGTCGGGAAGAAGTAAGGAACGAGACAAAGGAACTTCCTATCCACCAGCGTGAATCCTTCCTGGATGAACCAACGGTTCAAAGTCGGCGGCCAGTAGGACTTTTCCTGATGCTCGCGGTGATATCGCGAGGCCTTCTCGAGGATCTTCAGGGCTGGGTTGTATCCGTTTGGCTCCAGCACGACCAGGACCGGAAACTGCCGCGTCAATTGAGCAATCGCGGCTTGAGGTTTGTCGAGGTGGTGCAACACTCCCCGGACTACGGCGACAGATTCCCCCTGGCTCTCGACGTCATAGATGCTCCCGACCTCAAATGAAATGGACTCAGAGAATTGTGGTGGCATATTTGCACGCGCCGCCTCCACTGCTTTGCTTGCGGGCTCCACGCCTCGAATCGACATAGGGCCGAATCCTTTGGCAATATCGAAGGTGTAGGTACCGTCCCCGCAACCGATATCGACGATGCGGATGGATCGCGGAAAGTTAGCGAGCAGCATTCGAACCAGTTCCTGGGTCTGCCGGCCGGTTGCATAACGGGTCGACCATCGAGGAACAGACGTGTAAACATATCCGCCGTGGGCAGCCACATCCGCATCAAATACATCGACGACTTTACGGCGCGACATAATCTATCACCTTCCTGCAATGGCCAACTTCGTCCGACTCAGTACCAGGTTCATATCAAACGGGACCGTAAGGGGAGCTACAGTTCAACTTTTGGCGCCTCGTCCAAGCTTGCGAATCGGACTTCGCCTTGCGAGATTATGCTCCGCCGGATGAAGTGAGGCCGGCGTTTGACCTCTTCAAAGATTTTTGCCAGATACTCCCCGACCAAACTAACGGCAAAGAGGTTCAAGGACCCGAAGAAAAGGATGCAGATAAGGAGAGTGGTGACGCCTCTGGGCGCTGATTGCGGAAACACGAGCCGGGACACGATTTGCAAAAGCATCGCAATCCCGGTCAGGGCCAGGAGGATGAATCCAGAGACGCTCAATATGGTTAGTGGGACGTAACTGAACGAGAGAATGCCTTTTTTGGCCCAGCCAATATTCTTGAACAAACTGTTCGTGGTGACACCGAACATTCGCTCGGGGCGGAGATAGTCAATTCCCGTTTGTTTGAAACAGGCATAGGACCGCACGCCGCGCAGAAACAAGTCGCGCTCGGGAAAAGTGAGGACGGCTTGCACGACACGCTTGTCCATTAGAGAGAAATCGCCGGCATCGTGCGGAATCCGAATATAGGAAAAGTAATCGAACAGCCGGTAGAAAGCCTTGTACGCGAGCTGCTTCAATCTGGGACCCTCTCGCTTGACCCGTGACCCATAAACTACGTCGTATCCTTCGCGCCACTTAGCGACCATCGCTTCGATCAGTTCGGGAGGGTCCTGTAAATCCCCATCGAGCAAGACGCAGCTATTCTTGGTTGCGATTTCCATACCGCTGCGGAATGCGGCCTGCGATCCGAAATTTCGGGAATGCGAAATGCCACGCACGCGGCGGTCGTTTTGCGAAATCTTCCGGATCACTTCTTCTGAATCGTCGGGGCTGCCGTCGTTCACAAAAATGATCTCGTGATCGACGTTGAGCTTGTTGAAGGTTGCCTTCAAACGCTGATACATAATCGGAATGGCGCGGTTATCCCGATAGCAAGCAATAATTGCAGATACGCTGTGCTTGGTATCCAAGCCGAAACGCTTGGACGATTGAAAATAGAAGGTGGGGTCGGGTAGAGATCTGAACCACTCCGCGGTCTTCAGCAAGCCTTCACGGAAGGTTGTCCGAGGCTCCCAGCCAATCCTGGTGCGGACTTTTTCAATGTTCGCATACCAGTCTGGCAGGTCCCATTGCCGGTTGGGCATCGTGAATACCGGCGCAGAGGGGATGGAGAACAATTGTTTAGCCAGTTCGGCGCACTCGCCAATGGTCGTCTTCTGGCCAGTTCCGATGTTGAATGACTCGCCGTAGTCCGCCTCGGTGAGATTCAATGCGATATCGACAAACGCTTCTACCGCGTCGTCGGTATAAACGAAATCGCGCGAGATGGCCGGGTCAACGAACTCGGGGTACCGCCCCTCGATGCCACGTTGCACCAGATTTGGGACGAGCCTTGATGCGTCCTCCAGCGGACCGTAAACGGAATACAAGCGCAGGTTGACGCACGGCAGGCCGATTCTTTTCCCATAGAAATAAAGCAGGTGCGAGGCGGCTGCTTTGGATACCGCGTAATGGCTGTTGGGTTCCAGCACTGTGTTTTCGCTGGGGCTCGAGGCGTTGTATCCGTACTCAGAAGAACTGCCGGCGTGCACATATGCCGCGATCTTGCGGTCTGCAAGCCGTGCTAACAGCCGGGAGACCAGGTTGAAATTCGTCTGGTAGATGAGTTGGCTATCTGTCTCAAACGAATACCCGCCGTACGCCACGCAATCAATGATCGTGCGAGGTTGAACGGAGCTCAGTAATTGATCAAGATTGGAATCGATGAGGAGGTCGGTGACCTTTACGTGTTGTGCGGGCATTCCCTCCAGGCGCCAGGCGGGCAGACGTGAGGCGGTGCCAAAAGCGTCATCGCGATATCGGAAAAGCTCACGCAGAACGTTGGCGCCTACGAAGCCGCTTCCTCCCAGGACCAGGATCGGCCCTTGGAGGCGTTCTATTTTCTCCTGAAGAGATAACGAATCTTTCATAAGTGCGCAGCGTGGTTCAGCTCTGACACTATACTGGCGGGGTCGATACCGCATTCTTTGCGGTGAAATTTTTGCGAGCCGTATAGGCCTGAGACATAGCCTAATGCAGGCCGATGCACGAAGTGTGCGAGAGACACACCAGCGGTGAGCAGCTCGGATGCCAACATTTGCCCGAAACCGCCTCCCGCCACGTGCTCCTCCACGACTAACAGATAGCTAGAATTGCTGACGCTCGATAGAAACTCGGGCGGCGGCCGATGAATCGGCAATTCACTCACCAGCCAGCAGTCAGCGTCTACTCCAGACTCCCGGATGGCGTCCAGAGCCCCACCGGCGAGGGGACCCACGAATGCTACAGTCGGACCGTCGCCTGGTAAAACTCGCCGCCAAGCGGCATACGGGCCTGGCACCAACCATGAGGGCTGTTCGGAATAGCCCAGCCGGAGATAAGCCGGGTGCTTCACTGTCATGAGCTCCTGGATCATACAGCGCAGGTCAGAATCGAATGCCGGGATGTATGCACGCATGTTAGGCAGAGTCAGAAGCGCACCGTAATCTTCCAATGCGTGATGCGTGCTGCCCATGACGCCATATCCGTACCCGCCGCCATTACCGACGAAGACTACTGGGAGGTTGTGCAGACATACGTCATTTCGAATCTGCTCGAAGGGGCGGGCGTACAGAAATGGAGCACAGCTGTAGAC
>Ga0210388_10004467_pt1 | contig 10949 bp, 11 predicted proteins | sample IncBWC19OmetaG_FD_155485 | JGI IMG/M metagenome (GOLD analysis project Ga0210388, IMG submission 155485) | Forest soil microbial communities from Barre Woods Harvard Forest LTER site, Petersham, Massachusetts, United States - Inc-BW-C-19-O ...
CTTCTCCATGCGCGCAGTATAAAAGCCACGCATCTTTATCGATGTGAGATGTAAAAATCTTCCCTGCAATCTTGTCCCTCGCGCACCCTTCGTACTAGACTCCTCCCCATGACGACAACCAAGCCTCGCGCCCTCAAGCTTCTCGCCGCAGCTCTCTTCCTCCCTCTCGTTGCCGCGCCCCTCAACGCGCAGGAGTGGGCCAAGGCGCGTCTCGACGCCTCCCCGCGCCATCACGAGTACGTCGCCCTCAAGCACGGCGACCGCACCGTTCAAGCCTTCGTCGTCTATCCCGAGGTCAAAACCAAAGCCCCTGTAATCATCCTGATCCACGAAGTCTACGGCCTCACCGACTGGGCCAAGGAAATGGCAGACGAACTTGCAGGCCAGGGCTTCATCGTCGTAGCCCCTGACCTCCTCACCGGCTTCGGCCCCAGCGGAGGCGGCTCCGACGCCTTCCCCAGCATGGATGCCACCACCAAAGCCGTCTCCGGTCTCGACGCCGCCGTCCTCACCGCTGACCTCGACGCCGCAGCCGACTACGGCAAGAAGATCCCCGCAGCGAACGGGAAGCTGGCAGTTGTAGGCTTTTGCTGGGGCGGTGGCAAATCCTTCGCCTTCGCCACGCATCGTCACGATCTCTCCGCCGCCTTCGTTTTCTACGGCCCAGGACCCGCCGATGTCACCACCATCACCGCCCCCGTCTACGGCTTCTACGCCGGCAACGACGCCCGCATCGGCGCCACCATCCCCGCCACCACCGAAGCTATGAAAGCCGCCGGCAAGAAATATGAACCCGTCACCTACGAAGGCGCAGGCCACGGCTTCATGCGCGCCGGTGAAGACCCCACCCAACCCACCGGTAACACCACCCCCGAGATGGCAGCCGCTAACAAGAAAGCTCGCGAGGAAGGCTTCACACGCCTCGTCATGCTCATCAAAGAAATGAAGAGCTCGCCCATGGCCAGCAACGCCTCACCCAACAAAACCGTAGCGGCCAAGAAATCCTCAGTCCCAGCGATGTCCTGTCACGATGAGAACTCCGGCACCCCAACCGACATGGCCGAAATGAAATAATGAAGTCGTGACCGCTTCTCTCAAAACATCGCTCCAGGATCAGCTCGACCGCATCACCCAGAACACCCGCGCCCTCGTGCAGCCGGAGCGCCTCGCCATCTCCGAAAAGGCCACCGAAGACCTCTTCAACTCCGGCATCGAAGACCGAATCCTGAAACCCGGTGCGCAAGCCCCGGACTTCACCCTCGAGGACGCCCGCACCGGCAAGCCCGTCCACTCCGCCGATCTCCTCGCCCTGGGCCCACTGATCATCAGCTTCTTCCGCGGCCGTTGGGACCCCTATTGCATCACCGAACTTGAAGCCTGGCGCGAACTCTACCCCCAGGTTCGCGGACGCGGCGCTCTCTTTGTCGCCATCTCCCCCCAGACCACCCGCCAGAACCGCAACACCATCGAGCAGCACGCTCTTTCCTACCCGCTCCTCTCCGACCCCGGCGCCACCATCGCCGAAAAATTCGGCATCGCCTACACCATCCCGCCCGAACACCGCCGCTACTTCCAATCCATCCTTATCAACATCCCCTTCAACAACGCCGGTCTCAGCTACCACAATGCCACCGAACCCAGTTGGCGCCTCCCGCTCCCCGGCGTCTTCGTCATCGAGCACACCAACACCATCACCTTCGCCGAGGCCCACGCCGACTTCCGCGTCCGCCCCGAGCCAGCCGACATCCTCGCAGCCCTTGACACAGCTACACTAAATTCATGATCGACGAAGCCACCTTCCGCCGCGAATCCGACAACGCCCTCGAAACCCTCAAGCAATCCCTCATCGCCGCCGAAGACGACGACGCCGGCTTTGAGTTTGAAGACAACAATGGCGTCATGAACATCATCTTCGAGAACGGCTCCTCCAAGTTCGTCATCACGCCCAACACCCCCATCCGCCAGGTCTGGATCTCCGCCCAAGCCACTAGCTACAAACTCGACTGGTCAGAAACCGCGCACGCCTTCACCCTTCCAAAGACCGGTGAAGACCTCAAAACCCTCACCCAGCGCCTCCTCCGCGAACACCTCAGCGACCCCTCCATCACCCTTCCCTAGTTGCGCTCCATAAAATTCCTAACCTGCAACGGCTCAGGCCTGTGCTAAAAATGACCCATGCCCAAACATTTTGCCCTGGCCCTGCTCGCCGTCTCTGCATTCGCGTCCGCCCAGCCTCCCGTCCCAACCCTCGCCGCCAAAACCGCAAGCATGAAGCACATCAGCGGCTATCTCCCGCTTGACTGGGACGCGAAAGCCGGAAAGCTCTACCTCGAAATCCCCAACTTCGACTCCTCCGGCAAAACCCCTGACATTCTCTACACCCATTCCCTGCCCTACGGCACCGGCTCCAACGACCTCGGCCTTGATCGCGGCCAGATCTCGCGCGGCCAACTCGTCCACTTCGAGCGCTCCGGCCCCAAAATCCTCCTCGTCGAACCCAACCAGCGCTTCCGCTCTACCTCCACCGATCCCAACGAAGTCCTCGCCGTCCGCCAGTCCTTCCCTGAGTCGATCCTCTACGGCTTCAAGGTCGAAGCCGAGGACCCAAGCGGCGCTGTCATCGTCGACGCCACTGACTTCTTCCTCCGCGACGCCCACGAAGTAGCCGCGGCGCTCACCCGCACTCAGCAAGGCGCCTACAAGGTTGACCCAACACGCTCAACGATTGCCCTCGATGCCACCAAAGCCTTCCCCAAGAATACCGAGGTCGAAGCGATCCTCACCTTCACCACCGACGGCCCCGCCCGCGGCGAGTTCGTCCGCGACGTCACTCCCGACCCTCACGCTCTCACCGTCCGCGAACACCAATCCTTCGTCCAGCTCCCTGACCCCGGCTTCACGTCTCGTCGCTTCGACCCCCGCTCCGGCTACTTCCCCAGCACCTATCGCGACTACAACGCGCCCGTCAGCGAAACCCTCGACCAGCAATTCATCATTCGTCATCGCCTCATCAAAAAAGATCCCAACTGCAAAACGAACTGCGAAGCCGTCGCTCCTATCCAGTACTACGTTGACAGCGGCGCCGCCGAACCGATCCGCTCCGCTCTCCTCGAAGGCGCACGTTGGTGGGATCAGGCCTTCCAGGCCGCAGGCTGGGCCAAAGGCACCTTCAAAGCTGACATCCTGCCCGCCGGAGCCGACCCCATGGACATCCGATACAATATGATCCAGTGGGTCCACCGTTACACTCGCGGCTGGAGCTACGGCGCTGCCGTCGTAGACCCCCGCACCGGCGAGATCATCAAAGGCAACGTAACCCTCGGCTCTCTTCGCAGCCGCCAGGACTACCTCATCGACCAGGCCCTCCTGAGCCCCTACCTCGACGGCAAGCCCCTCCCACCCGCCAGCGACCCCATGCTCGCCATGGTCCTGCAGCGCACCCGCCAACTCGCTGCGCATGAGACCGGTCACACCCTCGGCCTCTCCCACAACTTTGCCGCGTCCAGCTTTCCCCACACGCCCGAAGAGTCCGTCTCCGTCATGGACTACCCACACCCGTGGGTCACCCTCGACAAGAACGGCGTCCCCAATCTCACGCAAAGCTACGCCGTTAACATCGGCATCTGGGACAAGGTCTCAATCAACTACGGCTATCGTGAATTCGACAAAGCCGGCAAGCCCACCGAAGACCCCGCCGCACTCGATGCCATCCTCGAGGCCTCACAGAAGACCGGCCTCATCTACATCACTGACGAAGACTCCCGTCCCCTCGGCGGAGCGCACCCCCACTCCCACCTCTGGGACAACGGCACCGATCCGGCTGACGAACTCAACCGCATCCTGACCGTCCGCACTGCTGCGCTCTCGCGCTTCGGCGAGAATGCCATCGAAAAGGGTACGCCCATGGCGCAGCTCGAAGACACCCTCGTTCCTCTTTACTTGCTCCACCGCTACCAAGCCGAAGCCACCATCAAAGAGATCGGCGGCCTCGACTACCGCTATAACCTCCGCGGCGACAACCAGCCCAACCCTGAGATCGTCTCCGCAGCCGAGCAGAAAAAAGCGCTCGATGCAGTCCTAAAAACTCTCTCTCCCCAAACCCTCACCCTGCCCGAATCTCTCCTTAAGATTCTTCCGCCCCGTCCGCCAGGACTTCCCCGCACCCGCGAGTCCTTCCCGTCTGAAACCGGCCTGACATTCGACCCCATAGCCACGGCCGAATCCGCAGCCGACCTCACTCTCGTTGTGCTATTTGATCCCGAGCGCGCCGCACGCCTCGTCCAGTACCACATGCGAGTCCCTGATGCTCCATCACTCCGCGGAGTTCTCGAAGCCGTCTCAAAAGCCACAGCCGAGCGTCCCGAAGGCGGCCACACCATGTCCTCTGAGGTCGAGCGTGCCGTCGAGTTTCGCGGTCTCGAAGCCATGCTCGCGCTAGCGGTCAATCCGCAGACCTCCAGTCAAGCCCGCGCCATCGCCCGCTCTCACGTCAACGACCTCCTCAAGGAGTTCACTACGACTCCCGCACCCACCGACACGGCCGAAGCCATTCATCGCGCCGCGCTCATCGAACGCATCAACGAATTCCAACGCGACCCCACAAAATTCGTCCCCGTCAAACCCCTCGAAGCCCCGCCGGGTATGCCCATCGGCGACGACGAAATCTTCTAACCAACGAAGACCGCAAGACTACAAAACCCATCTATCGCATCTCCGCGATGGATGGGTTTTCTTCACTTCGTAGAAAGCCACCACCCCTCACCTGCAACCCAGCAACTCTCATCCAGCGGCTCGTTTCGACGCAATGACTTCACCTTGTTCCAATTGCCGCCGCGAAACGCCTCCCCAAGCCTCAGCGCCGTCGTCTCGTTCCTAGCCCCAATACATGGCACAAACTGCACCTGCATCAGAAACCGCGCGGCAAACCCTCCCTCCTCCTTCTTTGTGACAAGCAGCATCGCTCCAGTCCCATCCGCCGGCGTCATCGGAAACAAAAGCCGCCCCCCAGGCCGCAACGCATCCAACCACACCTCCACCGGCTCCGTCGCCCCCGCATTCACATACAAAACATCGCACGCCGGCAGCGGCCCCTCGGCCCCCGACCTCGCATGCACCGTTACATAAGAAAACTCCACCAAATTGCTCACAGCACGCTGTGCAAATTCAGGAACAATCTCATAGGCATCCACCGTGCCCGTCTCTCCCACCAGCTTCGCCAGGATCGTCGTATAGTAGCCGGTCCCCGCGCCTACATGCACAACCCGCTCCCCATGCTTCACCTCCAACGCTGCAATGCAATACGCATGCAGCGTCGGCTGTCCATTATTGAAAGGCCCCTCCCCGCCGAGCGACACCACGACATCCTGATACAGAAGCGTAGGATCGTCCGGAGACTCAAGATAACCGGAGCGAGTAAAAACCCTCCACGGCGGAGGCCCCACAAACTGCTCGCGCGGAGTCGACCCGAACGCCGCTTCAATTTCACTTCCCGGTGCGAGACCCACATTCGCCGTAACTAATTTCGCAAAGAACAATCGATGCGCCAGCGTTCGCTCCGTCGTCATCCTCTAAAGTTATACTTGTTCTCCATGCCCCGTCATCGGAGCAAAGGCCTTATCTATCTCGGAGCACTGCTGTCTGCAGTCTGCATTCTCTCTGTTGCGAACTCGCAATCGACCGCTCCAGCGTCGGACGCCAAGCCCTACACCCTCAACGTAGCCGTAGACGAAGTGAGTCTCACCTTCCACGCCGCCGACTTCCACGGCATCCCCATAGATGACCTGCAACTCACTGATCTCCACCTCCTCGATAACAACAAAAAGCCCCGCCAGATCCTCTCCTTCGAAGTCCATCAGAATCTTCCCGTTCACTTCGGCATCCTCATGGACACCAGCAGATCCGTGCTTGGATATCTCCGCCGGAACCAGTCCATAGCGGGCGAATACGTGACCCAACTCCTTCGCAAGCAGACCGATCGTGCCTTTGTGATGCGTTTCGACTCCGAGTCGAAGATCGTGCAGGATTGGACATCTGACAGCGAAGCCCTCACCGCCAGTCTCCGCAACATCGACAACTACTTCACCAGTCGCATCGGCGGCACTGCTCTCTTCGACTCCATCTACAAAGCCTGCCGCGATCAATTCGGCACGGCAAACCCGCTCGCCGGCAACTTCATCCTCCTCTTCACCGACGGCATCGACAACGCCAGCCACGCTCGTCTCGAGGACGACATCGATATCTGCCAGAAAGCCAACACGGCAATCTACATCTTTAGCGCCGAACCCAAGACGTTCCTCTCCGACGGACAGAAAACTCTCTCCGCACTCGCCGCCCAGACCGGCGGCACCATCTTCTTCGATCAAACCCGCGAAACCATCTGGGCTGACCTGCGTGTCATCGACGCCAATTTGCGCAGTCAATACCGGCTCGTCTACAAACCGCAGCACTTGAAACGCGACGGCTCCTTCCATCACATTAAGCTCGACAGTCCGACCCGCGGCGGCGTCATCACGACCAGATCCGGTTACTACGCCACTCCATAGTTCTCGTGTTACTTTCATCTCCGGAGATTCCTATGCCCAAGCGCGCCATCGCAATCCTCTGCCTGCTCCTCCCCGCCGCGACAGCGTTCGCCGTTCATATCCCGAAGCCCAAACTTCCCCACAAAGACAAGACCAACTCCGTGCGCGTGCAAACCGACAAAGGCGAAGTCGAAGGCGCTTACACCGCAGACCAACAAGTAATCGCCTTCAAAGGAATCCCATACGCCGCGCCCCCGGTAGGTGATCTCCGCTGGAAACCCCCACAACCCGCGGCCAAATGGAAGCGTACCCTCCCCGCCCAAGACTTCGGCAATCACTGTATCCAGTCGAACTCGTACCCCGACATGGTCTTCCACGACCCCGGCCCCAGCGAAGACTGCCTCACCCTCAACGTATGGGCTCCCGCCAAAGCCAAACGCGGTAGCCTTCCCGTCATGATCTGGATCTACGGCGGCGGCCTCTTATCAGGTGGCACCTCGGAGAATCGTCAGGACGGCCAGTTCCTCGCCCATCGCAATGTCGTCATCGTCTCTATGAACTATCGCCTCGGCATCTTCGGCTTCTTCGTCCATCCCGGACTCACCGCCGAGTCTCCACACCACGCCTCCGGCAACTACGGTCTCCTCGATCAGGCCGCCGCCCTCGCCTGGGTCAACACCAACATCGCCGCCTTCGGTGGGGATACCTCTAACGTCACCATCTTCGGCGAATCCGCCGGCTCCACGTCCGTTAGCGCTCTGATGGCCTCCCCACTCGCCCGCGGCCTCTTCACCAAAGCTATCGGCGAAAGCGGTTCAGCCTTCCCCGGATCAAACCCTGCCACCGAATCCCGCGAAGCCCTCGAGAATCGCGACGTCGCCTTCGCTCAAACCGCCTACAACACCTCAAGCCTCGCCGACCTTCGGAACCTCTCCGCCGACGAAATCCTCCGCGGAGCCACCGCCAAAACCACTCCACCGCCTCCGCGCTTCGGTATCAGCGTCGACGGCTACTTCCTGCCCGACTCCGTCCCCAACATCTACGCTGCTGGCCACCAGGCGCACGTTCCCCTTCTCGCAGGATGGAACGCGGACGAAGCCCGCGGCCAGGTCCTTCAAGCCAAAACCCCCGCCACAATCGAAACCTTCAGGACCTCAGCGCAAACCCATTTCGGTCCAAAAGCCGAAGACTTCCTCGCCGTCTATCCCGCCTCCACCGACACTGAAGCCGTCGTCTCCGCGGGAGACTTCGCGAGCGACCAATTCATCGCCTTCTCCACTTGGCGCTGGCTCGAGGCTCAGGTAGCCACCGGCCAATCTGCCGTCTACCGCTATCGCCTCGATCTTGGCTCACCAGGCGACGACAATCATCTCGCCATCCTCGGAGCTTTCCACTCCGACGACATCGAGTACGTCTTCGGCACCCTCGACTCCCGCCCCGGTGCAAAATGGCGCCCCGAAGACCGCGCCCTCTCAGAGCAAATTGGCTCCTACTGGACAAACTTCGCCCGCAATGGCGATCCCAACGCAACAGGCCTCCCCACATGGCCCACCTACAACGAGAAAGGCGGATGGCAGGTTATGCATCTCGACGCGACCTCACAGGCCAAACCGGACACCCAGCGAGCTCGCTATCTCTTCCTCAACACAGTTTGGGGAGGTCCGGCGAACTAGCACCGGTTCCACGTCCTTCAACAAGCAAGCACCGTTCCCGTATACTCACACGGCATGGCTAATCCTCCCATTCGCGTGCTCGTCGCCAAACCCGGCCTCGACGGCCACGACCGCGGCGCAAAAATCATCGCCCGTGCCCTCCGCGACGCCGGCATGGAAGTCATCTACACCGGCCTCCGTCAAACCCCCGAGATGATCGTCTCCGCCGCCATCCAGGAAGACGTCGACTGCATCGGCCTCTCCATCCTCTCCGGAGCTCACAACGTCATCGTCCCTCGCATCACCCAGCTCCTCCGCGAACAAAAAGCCGAAGACATCCTCCTCATCCTCGGCGGCACCATCCCCGATGAAGATCAGCCCAAATTAAGAGAGAACGGCGTCGCGGCCATCTTCGGACCGGGAACGCCGCTCGAATCCACAATCACCTTCATCCGCGAAAACATTAAACCCCGCACCCTGCTCATCAAGTAGCCACAAGCCCAGGTGCCTCATATCTCGATTTTTGAGACGTGGGCATTTGCGAAGCAAACCGCTACCAGGGCAACGGCTTCCCCAAATGAACGTAGGCCCCATTGGGCCCGCTATCCTGCAGCGTAGCCAACTCCACCGAAGTCTTCGCACCAGTCTCAATATCCAGTTGCGCCCCTTCCCCGCCCATCTCCGTCTTCACCCACCCAGGATGCGCCGAGTTCACCTTAATCTTCGTGTCCTTCAGCTCATGCGCCAGATGGATCGTGAACGAGTTCAGCGCCGACTTCGAAGCGTCATACGCAAACGTCTTCGCATCGTAGATAAACGACCCCGGCGTAGCATGCAACGTGTTCGACCCCAGAATGCTCGACAGGTTCACGATCCTTCCACCCACGCTCTTCTTGAGCAGAGGCAGCAGCGCCTGCGTCAACGCCACCACAGCAAAGAAATTCGTATTGAACGTCTTTCGCAGCACATCCTGCGAAGTCTTCGACGTCTCATTGCCCTTCCGGCCATCCAGCATGATGCCCGCATTGTTGATCAGAATGTCGAGCACGCCATAATCCTTCTCAATTAGCTTCGCAACCGCCTCATAGTCCGCTGAATTATCTACATCCAGCTTCACCGCCCGCGCATCCACGCCATCCTTCTTCAACTCCGCGACGGCCTTCTCGCCCTTTTCAAGATCCCGCGCCCCAACCAGCACCACAATCCCCAACTTCCCCAACTGGCGAGCCGTCTCTAGACCAATCCCTTTATTCCCACCGGTAATTAACGCCACCTTCTTCTTCGCTTCCGCCATCGACATCACCTCATCGTCAAGATCTTAACCACAATGCCTATCAGATGAGACAAGCGGCAAATCGTTCCGCATATTTTGGTGGAAGCGACCGTTTTTTCATATCATCACCAACACAAACATGCATCGTCTCGCCCTCACAAAGCAGCGTCCCATCCGCAATCCGCAAAATCCTGTACCCAAACTTGATCACCGCACCCCGCGCAGCAAGCAGCCGCGTCTCCACCACCAGCTCATCGTCATACCGCGCCGGAACTCGATACCGCACATGCGCATCCACCACCGTAATCCCGCAACCGTCTTCACTCTCCATCCGCTTATAATCCAACCCAAGCCCACGGATAAACTCCACCCGCCCCACCTCAAACCAGATCAGATAATTCGAGTGATACACCACCCCCATCTGATCCGTCTCCGCATACCGAACCCGAATCCGCGCCTCACTCACAGGCCTTCCCGTCACAGCTTCACTCATCGAATCAGTGTACCGATTTAAGCCCACATCCCAATCGGTGTCATCGGTGTAAATCGGTATTAAGTCTTCCAAACCGGCTTCCTCTTCTCCAGAAAAGCCGCCACTCCCTCTCGAAAATCATACGTCCCCCGAGCCTCCGCATTCGCCGCAAAAGCCGCCCCCAGCGCGGCATCCAGCCACGCCTTATTCTGCGCCGCCAACAACCGCTTCGTAGCCAACAGCGCCTCCGGACTATTGCCCTTCAACACTCCCACCAGCTCCGCGCAACGAGCCTCAAGCTTCTCCGCCTCCATCACCTCATTCACCAACCCCAGCCGCATCGCCTCATCAGCCGAAAACAACCGCGCCGTCAGCAAGAGATCCCGCGCCCGCTTCTCTCCAATCTGCAGGGTCAGAAACGCCGACACCACGGCCGGCACAAACCCAATCCGCACCTCCGTATACCCAAACTTCGCCCCTGGAGCCGCCAGCGTAAAGTCGCACATCGTAGCCAGCCCAGTCCCTCCTGCAATCGCCGGCCCCTGCACTACCGCAATCGTTGGCTTCGGCAACTCATACAGCGTTCGAAACAGCCGCGCAATCCGCTTTGCATCGGCCGTATACTCTGCCTCTGACCGATCATTCATCCCTTGCAGCGCACTCAAATCCAGTCCCGCGCAAAAAGCCTCACCCGCCCCCGCAAACACCATCACGCGACAATCGCTCTCTACGCTCTCTTCCATCGCCAGCATCAACTCTTCCTGCATCTCCGGCGTCATCGCATTCCGCCGCTCCGGACGATTCAGCGTAATCCGCCGAACCCCATCCACCTCATCGACTAACAAACTGTTCATCGCCGCAACTCGCTTTCTACTCCCTATTCCCTAGGCCCTAGTCCCTGCTCTACTGGACTCTCTCCCCATACTTCCGCGAAATCTCCGCACTAGCCGCAATCAAACCGTCCAGCGGCCGCAGCGGAGGCAACTCCGCTCCCAACTCCTTCAACTCCGCCAGCAAAACCTCCGTAGCCA
>Ga0210388_10004468_pt1 | contig 10947 bp, 10 predicted proteins | sample IncBWC19OmetaG_FD_155485 | JGI IMG/M metagenome (GOLD analysis project Ga0210388, IMG submission 155485) | Forest soil microbial communities from Barre Woods Harvard Forest LTER site, Petersham, Massachusetts, United States - Inc-BW-C-19-O ...
CGCGCTCTTACTCAACCGCCGTCGCGTCGCTCGCGGCTCCATTGATTTCGATCTGCCCGAGCCGGTAATCGAATTCGATCCCGAAGGCCGTATGCTTAGCATCGTCCGCAGTGAACGCAACATTGCGCATCGCTTAATTGAAGAATTTATGCTCGCAGCCAACGAAGCCGTCGCAGACTATCTGGAAAAACGCGGAGTCGCTTCGCTGCATCGCGTGCACGAAAAACCGGATCCGAAGAAGGTCCTTGAGTTCGAGGAACTCGCCAAGGCTTTCGGCTACTCGCTCGGAGTGGAAGATTTGGCGGAGCGCCGGGTGACTGTCCGCCATGGCTCGGTGCGCCAGGAAGCTCGACGCGGGCGAGGAAAGCGTGGCCGCGAGCGCCCCATGACCGTCGCGTTGCAGGCCGCCGACGAAGTGGACATCCGTCCGCAGCATTACCAGCGCCTTACCCAGAAAATCGCGGGCAAGCCCGAAGAACGCATTCTTTCTTATTTAATGCTGCGCTCACTGAAGCAAGCGCGTTACGCTGCCGACCCCCTGGGCCATTTCGCGCTCGCGACAAAGGAATACACCCATTTCACTTCGCCGATTCGGCGTTACCCCGACCTCATCGTCCATCGCTGTCTGAAATGGGCGCTGGAACATCCTGACCTGGCGCCGATTCGAGCTCCCGTTGAAGATCCGCGTCCCGGCAAACCTGAAACGATGGCGATGCTCGGTCCTTATCGGCGCGTTGAATTGAAGGAAATTGCCGCGGAATCCTCCGAAGCCGAGCGACGCGCCGATGCAGCCGAGCGCGAGCTGATGGAATGGAAGACTGCCCAGTTTATGGAAAGCCACCTGGGGGAAGAGTATGATGCCCTGATTATTTCAGTGCAAAAATTCGGATTCTTCGTAGAGCTGGTCGAGATTTTCGTCGAGGGTCTCGTCAGCGTGGACCGGCTGGAGGAATTTACCGCCCAGCGATGTGTCTATCGCGAGCGCGATCACTCCATCGTTTGCGAATCGCATCGCGGCTCACGCGGATCGCGCGGCAAAATTACCCAGACGTCTTTTCACCTAGGCGACCGGATCAAGGTGCGAGCGGAGCGTATTGACCCGTTCCGCCACCGCGTTGAGTTCGCACCGGTTTAATATGCATAAAAAACAATCATCGCGACTAACTTAGATAAAATTCAGCTCGACGTTTTCGGAGGTGAGTGATGTCGGCACGGCAATGCCCGAACTGTATGGCTTTCGTTCCCGCGGGACAGATTGTCGCTTACTCATACGACCTGGTTTGCCCCAACTGTCAACATCCGCTGGAAATCGCCCCAGTCAGCCAATATTTATCGGCGTTCGTCGGCTTGGTCGCGGGTGCCATTGTGTGGTGGCTAGCGAACGCTCATTATTCCAAAGAGAGCGGAGCGCTTTCCTGGGTTCTCCCGATGCTTTACAGCTACCTCGCCTTCAGCGTAGTGGCCCCGCTTGCTCTAGCTTTCACAGCTGATCTAAAACTGAAGCCTCTCGACGCTGTCGACATTCAATATGGAACCTCTGCCGCGCCTCCTTCACATCACCATTAATTATTTGAGTACTTACCGTAACTAAACTGTATATCCAGTGGTACCATTGACGCTTTTCCGGCTGAAATTAAAACTGGAGTGTCATGGGAATTTACTCGTCGCTGGTTGGCAAGCGAGTGCAAGTGCAATACCGCGCTGCCGATATTCATTTGTCGGCCGCTGGAACGCTCGTCTCCGACTCCGGAGCCTCCATCGTCCTGGAAGACCACATTACTCCGGGCGAAAAAGAAAAAACCATCCGCGTCGAAATCCCCTATCAATTTGTCATTCGCGTCAACGAAACACGCGAGCCCGCTTCAACCAAGCAAGCTCCCCCCACCCAGTCCAAAAGAAAATCCTGAAATACGGCCCTGCGGTTAACGAAGAAAGTTTTTGAGGCCGGAGCGCTGCATTCCTTGGTGATCTTGACAGGAGCTATTCGTTTGCGGAGCCAGCGAAGTGATTTGCGAAAGTTTTGGTGCGGAATTCGGACTAGAGCGCGAGTATATTTGGATTTTATCTCTGGAGGTTGGAATGAAACCGACCGTTGGGTTCATAGGGCTTGGATTAATGGGCGGGCCGATGGCGAAAAACCTAGCCAAGGCCGGGTTTCCTCTGGTCGTGTGGAACCGCACGCGCGAGAAGGCGGAAGAGGTCGCGCATGAAAGTATCGGTGTTGGCTTCGATGTGAAGGTCGGCGCGAGTCCCCGTGGTACGGCAGAGAAAGCCGACTTTCTCATAACAATTGTCAGTGATCCGCCGGCGTTGGAAGAAGTTTTGTGGGGCCAGGACGGCGCATTAGAAGGCCTGCGGCGCGGAAGTACTTACATTGATTCCAGCACAGTATCTCCTGACCTGGCTCGAAAGATAGGAAAGGAATGCGCGGAACGAGGCCTGAGCTACCTGGATGCGCCCGTCACCGGGGGAACCTGGGGTGCGGAAAAAGGGGAACTGGTGTTCATGGTTGGCGGGGAGGAGGAAGTTCTGGAGCGCGCGAAGCCGGTGTTGGAGACTTTGGGCAAACGCATTTTTCTCTTGGGTACAAACGGCGCGGGCCAAACAGTAAAACTCGCGATGAATTTGATTCTGGCATTGCAAGTGGAGGCGCTGGCCGAAGCGCTTGCGCTCGTTAGCACGGAAGGCATACCGGGCGAGCGTTTGATTGAAGTGCTGCAATCGAGCATGGCGCGCGCGGGAGTGCTGGATGTGAAGGCGCCGCTGATGTTGAAAAACGAATTTCCGCCGAGTTTTCCGTTGCGTTTGATGCACAAGGACATTCGGCTCGCTCTGGAACTTGCAAAACAGCATAGTCTGACACTTCCTGCAGCCGCGGCGTCCTATTCAACCTACGACGCAGTGAAAAAGTCTTCAAAGGACGATCCGGACTATGCCGCGGTGGCGAGGTTCTGGAAAAAATCCTAACCTAGGTCTTAGGTAATTGCTTTGGGTGGGAAAAAACTGAAAGGAAGGTCACGGCCGGAGCGAAGGCCGGCGGGAGCAGCGAGGATAGCGGGAATTGCGTTCACAACGACAGCAGCAGTAGCCACATCCCCGTGGGTACCACCGGGGATGACCAGCGAAATATTTGGTTCGCCTTTCAATTCGATTGTGTCAGAGGGGCTCTTCGCTCCAACATACATTTTGAGCTCCATGAAGATTTTTTCTTTTCCGCCAATTGTTCCGCGGGCGATCTGATGGACTCCGGCTACCTGGCCGCGAACCACTTGCAGGAATTCAGTTTTGACGTCTTCTTCCGCGATTACTGGATCAATCGTTTCGGAGATATCATCCACCGCGAAACCTAGACCGTCAGCAACCATGGCTATGGATTCCGGCAAACCGTGATGCTTAATCACGCCGGCGGCCACTTGCGCGCGAAATTCTTCGGGTGACATGCCCGCACCGATCTTCTTTTGCAACGGAAGTCGGCGTTTCGATGCGTCCACGACGCGCACAGCGCTGGCCCAGTCCACACGTTGTGACACAGTGGAAAGTGTCAGGACCAGCTTGTCCATTACAAATCCCGGATTCACACCGGTACCGAGTAAGGCGACCCCCTCTTCTTTTGCCGCGGCGTCAAGCTGCTTTGATGGTTCAGGATGCTTTTTCCAGGGATAGGCGAGCTCCTCACAGGTGGATACGATGCAGCATCCCGCTGCGAGGCACTCCTTCAATTGATCCATAACGCTTGTGAGGTAGGAGGACGTGGAGTGAACGACGATATCCACTGATTTTTCGAGCGCGGTCCGCGATTCCGCGGAAATGAGCACTCCCCATGGCGCATCCGGGGCGCCCACGACTTCACCTAGATCGCGCCCAACTTTGGCCGGGTCCTTATCGATCGCACCTACGATTTCAATCATTGCTTTCTGCCGCATCAATCGAGCGATAGATGCACCGATAGGCCCGACACCAAACTGGATAACGCGAATCTTCTTCGTCACTAGCTCCTCCCGCAATTTTCGAAGAGCCAATACCTTAAAGTTTTCCGCCTATGACTGCAACCGGATTCGTTCGCGGTCATGACAAACTTTGAATCTCCGCGTCGATGCACACCCTTCGTGTTCATCGGAGTGTCAGGTATGCCGCAGGCACGCGTCTTGGGTGACACTCCTTTAAAAACTTAAGTGGGATAAGTGCTTTGCATGCTGTCGGATTCCGGTCTTTGAGCAACGAAGTTCCTGGCACATCGCTTGCATCTTCGTGTTGAAGCAAATTCCTTAGAGGAGAGGATCATGATCAAGCGCATCGCTGCGCTAGCATTCATCTTTGTCTGCACGTCGATAGCATGGATTATTCTCGGGTCCACAATTTTTTTCCGCACGAATTCACCTTTATCAGGCGAACTGAAGTCTCGAGTGGCCGGGAATTGGGGTACCGCGCAGGAACAGTCCCCACCGAACGCGAGCTATCAGCGCGAATTTATACGCACGGTAGAAAACGGAAAGGAAACGAAACAGATAAAAACCTCGGAGACGCTTCCGCTTGCATTGGAAGCGACGAAGGCTGACGTGACACTTGATCTGGACTACAGACAAAAAGGGCTGCTTTGGTATAGCACTTATACGGTGGTGTTCAGTGGGGATTACAGCTTCACTAATACTAGTGGTCAGGACCAAGACGTGAGTTTCCAGCTTTGCTTTCCCTCGGAGCAGGCAATTTATGACGATTTGGCGATGTCAGTAGATGACCAAACGCTGACGGTGAAGAACACAAACGCGAGCGTTCTGGGAACGGCGCGGGTCGGAGCTGGCAAGACCGTCGTGCTACACACAGGCTATCGGTCACAGGGATTGGACAGCTGGCGATACGATTTTGGAAAAGGAGTCTCACAAATTCGCAACTTCACGTTAAACGTTCATACAAATTTTAAGGGCATCGATTTTCCGGAAAATACAATTTCTCCGACGACGAAACATGAGACCGATAAAGGCTGGGACCTGACGTGGAACTATACGAACCTAGTTTCTGGATACGCGGTCGGAATTAGCATGCCGGAAAAGCTACAACCTGGTCCATTGGCGGGACAAATCAGCTTCTTCGCTCCGGTATCATTGTTTTTCTTTTTCTTCCTGATGTTTATCATCACCACGCTACGGGGTATTAACCTGCATCCAATGAACTATTTTTTTCTAGCCGCGGCATTCTTTGCCTTCCATCTTTTATTGGCATATCTGGTGGACCACGTTTCTATACACATTGCTTTTTTAATCTGCTCGCTAGTTTCGATCTTTCTTGTGGTCAGCTATCTGCGGCTGGTAGTCGGAATGCGGTTCGCGTCGATGGAGGCCGGTTTTGCGCAGTTGATTTACCTAGTACTGTTTTCGTATGCCTTCTTCTTTAAAGGTCTAACAGGGCTTGCGGTTACGATTGGCTCCATTGTGACGTTGTTTGTAATTATGCAAATGACCGGTCGAATTAGCTGGGAGGAGAAGTTCGCTAAGCCCAAAGCGTAATGCCAACTCTTGTGGGGTGAAGCGGAGAGCCGCATAATGTGCCGACTATCCCGTGACCACGCACGAGTCTGAAACGCAATCCTCAGGAAATTGGCCGCGCAGAATGGCTCAGGCGCTTCTGCAGTATGGCGGGAGCGTGCTCGTTCTTTACCTTTTATTCCGACTTTTGCCCGGACGACAGGTTTGGCAAGCCTTAAGCCTTTTACCGGTGCGGTTGTGGCTGCTGGTTCTGCTTGGATATCTCGCAGCACACTGCATCGGAGCGGCAAAATATCGGTTGGTGCTTAACACTGGTGGTGCGGGCATCAGCATGCGGCAGGCAGTGCGATGTTATTTTGCCGGGCTATTTGGTTCGCTGTTTCTGCCTTCACTGATTGGTGGGGACGTTCTACGGCTGGCCATGGCTCTGCGAGTGGCAAAGAGCAGGGCTGGAGTTGTGTTGGGAAGCTTGGTGGATCGTATTTCGGATTTTGCCGCGCTGGCACTGCTCGCTGTGATTGGGGCAGCGTTGGTGCCGGGTTCGCTCGATCCACGGAGCCGAAAAATATTCGAGCTGGTGGCTGGGATCGCGATTTTAGGGGTCGTCCTAATAGCGGTGGTGATTGCGATGCTGCCGGTCCGCCGATTTTCTTTTCGCATGAAGCGGCGGCTTGTTCGTTTGCGCGGAGCTATGCGTTCGACTATGAAGCAGCCGGGCGCAATGCTAAGAGCGTTAGGCATGAGCGTGACAGTTCAGGCAATTTTTATCGCTCTGAACGTAGGGCTTGCTGACGCCTGCGGATTACATCTTCGGTTTCGCGTATGGCTGTTTGCGTGGCCGTTGGCAAAACTGGCGGCTGCTGTTCCGATTACCCAAGCAGGGATCGGAGTTCGCGAAGCTGCGCTGGCCGCGTTGCTGGTTCCCTTCGGCGCTACGGCGGTGCTGGCAGTCGCGTCCGGACTGGCTTGGGATGCGGTTTCGATCAGCGGTGCGATTGCTGGTGGGATTTTCGCGTTACTTGCGGGGCATTTTTGGCTGGGAACTGGAAGCGCGAGACGTGAGCAGGCATAGACGCGCGGATTGCGCGAGAAAAATTCGTTGGGCCTCCTTTAGATGCGCGAACGAGTGGAGCGCACGAATTCGCGAAGGGCACTTACGTTTGGTCCGTAAGAACCCACACGGCCGGCATCCACGGGCAGGCCGAGATACTCGGCCTTTTCTATACTGAGGCCGGCGTCGTCAAGTTCAGCGAGGCTGTAACCTTCCGTGGGCACCAAGCGGTTGCGGCGCGACAAGTCCACTGGACGCGGAGGCCGGCGCGCACTCCATGGCTTTCTTACGATGTTGAAGAAATCGTCCCAGTCACGCTTATTCCACATAACTCCTCCCGTTGTTCCGGGTACAACCTTTGATGCTAAACAGTTGCTTCCGGTCGCTTATTCTTTTTGCACCGGTCTCGCAGCCTGTGGGGCTGGAGTGCAGCAGATAATAACCCCCGATGTAGTGGAAAGTCCCAAATGAAAGCGCGTTGTATCCTTTGAGTTATCGCATTATTGGAACGCGCTGTCATTGCGCCCTGTGTGTATCACAAGGGCTTCGAGTTGTACATTTTTGCTTTTGGCGATCGTTGATAACCCAATGGGTCACAAAGATCTGGATGATTGACGGCCACGTGCAACGCCGACACACTGGCGCGAGTGGGTTATACTTTCAGGACGTTAAGGGTTCGTGCCAGTTAAATGAAAATCGTATGAGCAATCCCGTCATCGTCGTGCATTACCACGAGGTGTGGCTCAAAGGGCGGAACCGGAGATTTTTTCTAGGGAAGTTGTCCACTGCGCTGCGCCAGGCGCTGCAGGGAATTCCTGTGGATCGAATCGAAAAACCGGGAGACCGGTTTGTAGTCACACTGGGAAACGGCGCGTCACAACAAGAAGCGATTACACGTGTTCAGCGAGTGCTCGGAATTGCGTTTTATGCGCCGGCGCGCACGGTGGATCGCAGCCTAGGAGCAGTTTGCCAAGCCGCCTGGGAAGAGATCGAGCCTCTTCGTTTTGAGAGTTTTGCGGTGAGGGCAAAACGAAGCGACAAATCTTTCCTGCAATCGAGTATGGAAATTGAGTCTGTAGTCGGAAGATACCTTTTAGAAAAGCTCAAGGCGGCGGGACGCACCGTAAAAGTCCGATTGAAAGATCCTGAGGTGACTTGCTATGTGGAGATCACCTCGGGGCCTGCGTTGGTGTATGCGAGAAAAATCCCTGGTGCGGGTGGATTACCTGCGAATACGGCTGGCCGGATGATGTGCCTGTTATCGGGCGGATACGATTCGGCGGTCGCGGCGTACCACATGATGAAGCGCGGGGCGCATCTGAGTTTTGCGCATTTTTATGGTTCAGGCGCCAAGCCCGGGGAATCTTCCTTGCATGTGGCGAGCGCGCTGGCGCGACAACTTGTCCCTTATCAATTTCACGCGAAACTTTACCGCGTCCCGTTTGAGCCGATACAGCGCGAGATCGTGCGGTATGCTCCAGAGAATTATCGCGTGCTGCTCTATCGAAGAATGATGCTGCGAATTGCGGAAGTGTTAGCAAAACGAGACCGCGCGCTTGCGCTTATTACGGGCGATAGCCTCGGCCAAGTGGCGTCGCAAACTCTGCGCAATTTGGTGGCGGTGGATGCCGCGGCGCGAATGGTCGTTTTTCGGCCACTGATTGGCACAGACAAAATGGAAATACTGGCAACGGCGCAAAAAATTGGGACGTATGACATTTCTTCGGAACCGTTTCATGATTGCTGTCCTATTTTTCTGCCGCGGATGCCTGCTTTATACGCTTCGGAGCAGGAACTTGACGAAGCGGAGTCGAAGCTGGACGTGCCGACACTAGTTACGCAGGGGTTGCGCAGCACGACCCTGGAGCAATTTCATTACGAAGGGGCGAAGATCAAGAGCGAAGTTTTTCCGGCGTTGCAATATCGCGCCTCGCGTAGCACTGCCTCGGCCTAGATTGGGCTGGCGGAAAAAGAAAGGGCGCTGAATCGTTCAGCGCCCTGTTGCATGTCTCCAGAGATTGGGTTAACGATCGCGTCCGCCGCCGTATCCGCCGCGGTCGCCACGATCACCTCCGCGGCCACCGCCGCCGCGTCCGCCCCCACCGTAACCACCGCGCCCGCCACCGCCGCCTCCGCCATGACTGCCGCCGTGTCCACCACGACCGCCTCCACCACCAGCGCCGCCGCCTTCACGTTGCGGGCGAGCTTCGTTAACTACCAGCGCGCGACCCAGAAAATCTTTGCCGTTGAGCGCTGCGATTGCTTTTTCGGCTTCCGCATCGTTACCAATTTCCGCGAAGCCGAATCCACGAGGCTGACCCGTGAAACGATCCCGCAAAAGAGTGAGGGAATCAGGTTGAACACCAATTTCGGAAAACAGCGCCGCCACCTGTTCTTCCGTAGCCTTGAACGACAGATTTCCGACATACAATTTCTTCACGGTCGTCTCCTTCTTCTCTGGCGATTACCAGAGTGCGAATGCGAAGCTGAAGAGACAGGATCCCGGCTCGGACGGCCAGCTATGGTTCAGCCACTCCCAGCTGAAGCGAGCGCTCCAGCAGCTCACGAGCATCTTGCGGCAAGTGACTCCGGCAGTCAACAACCGGCTACGCGGAGACGGCTGCTTTGGTGCAGTGCGCCGAGTGCGGAAGAAAGTGGTAGGATTCGGCAGAATTTGTAAGAAGAAGACGTTCAAGCGGAGACGACATGCGCGGAACGATGATGGATTTTCCGCTTACGATCCAACCAATTCTGGAACGCGCTGGAAAATTATTTCCGACTGTAGAAGTTGTATCGCGGGCACCGGATCGCTCTTTGAGGCGCACGAAGTATGGTGAGGTGTACCGACGCGCGCGGAGATTAGCGCGCGGACTTGAGCTTGCCGGAATGGCGCCGGGCGATCGCGTAGCCACATTGATGTGGAACCATTCGACGCATCTGGAGGCTTACCTGGGCGTGCCGGTCGCCGGGGGCGTATTGCACACTTTGAATCTTCGGCTTCATCCAGATGAGCTGGCTTATATCGTGAACCATGCGCGCGATCGTTATTTGATTGTTGACGATGTTCTGTTGCCTGTTTACGAATCCATTCGTACCAAAGCGCATTTCGAACGTGTGTTTGTGGTGCCGTTCAGCGGAGAGAAGGTGGCGCTTTCGCACGAGAGTTATGAAGATTTTCTTTCGGCTGCGGATGATGATTTTGTTTATCCACGCTTGGAAGAAAACGACGCAGCGATTATGAGTTTTACCTCCGGAACGACGGGGAAACCGAAAGGTGTGGTGTATTCCCATCGAGCTCTGGTTCTGCACAGCCTGGCTCAGGGACTTACCGACAGTTTTAATGTTGGGCATCATGATGTTCTTTTGCCTGCGTCTTCGATGTTTCATGCAAATGGCTGGGGAGTGCCGTTCACCGCAACTTTGGTGGGCGCGAAATTAGTTCTGCCCGGTCCGTGTGTGGATGCGGCGAGTTTGCTGGACTTGATAGAAAGAGAAAAAGTGACCCTCGCTTTTGCGGTGCCAACCGTCTGGCTGGGAGTGTTGGGAGCGCTTGAGAAAGAGCCGGGACGCTGGAAAATCTCGAAGCCGGTGAGAATTATTTGCGGAGGAGCTGCGGTTCCCGAGTCACTCCTACGCGGACTCGATCGTTTTGAATTTCATATAACTCATCTTTGGGGCATGACGGAAACTGCTCCGATGGGGACGACAGCTCCGATCAAGTCCTCGCTGATGAATCGTTCTGATGACGAGAAATATAGAATTCGCGCGAAGCAGGGAATTCCGGCACCGTTTGTGGAATTACGTGTGATGGGCGCACAGGGTGAAGCGCCGTGGGACGGTGCAACGCCGGGAGAGCTGGAAGTTCGCGGGCCGTGGATTGCGGCAAGTTATTTTGAGTCGCCGGAGACGGGCGATCGTTGGACAAGCGACGGATGGTTTCGCACGGGGGATGTAGCGACAATGGATGAAGAGGGTTACGTTCAAATTCTTGACCGCAGCAAGGACCTGGTGAAATCGGGCGGCGAATGGATCAGTTCCGTGGACTTGGAAAATGCGCTGATGGGGCATCCGGGCGTACGGGAGGCGGCGGTGATTGGCGTTCCGCATCCAAAGTGGCAGGAGAGGCCGCTGGCCGTCGTCGTGTTGAAAGAGGGTGTATTGGTGCAACCGGAAGAATTGCGCAAGTTTCTGGCGCAAAAATTTGCGAAGTGGCAGTTGCCGGACGCGTTTGTGTTTGTCACGGAAATACCGCGAACATCGGTGGGGAAATTTCTTAAAACGAAATTGCGTGAGCAATATGCCAATTGGAACTGGGATTCATAACAGGCTAAACGCGTTCATTCATGCGGCACTCTTTTCCGGTGAAGATTCAGGTGCGGTAGCTCGCGTTGATGCGCACGTATTCTGCGGTGAAAT
>Ga0210388_10004469_pt1 | contig 10946 bp, 2 predicted proteins | sample IncBWC19OmetaG_FD_155485 | JGI IMG/M metagenome (GOLD analysis project Ga0210388, IMG submission 155485) | Forest soil microbial communities from Barre Woods Harvard Forest LTER site, Petersham, Massachusetts, United States - Inc-BW-C-19-O ...
TATCCGATGGATTTAGTCCTAGATCGAATATCGGAGCATTACGCTCAAAATCCTACCTCGCCAGTTCATAGACATGGTGTTGGCAAAAAAAGGGTGGAAACCGAAGTCTCCACCCATTGCAAGCTTACCAATGCTTTTAGAAGTTGATCTTCAAAGCGAACTGCCCAAAGCGCCGTTCATCATTCGCACCACCGTTGTTGCCTATGCCGCCCTTGGACGCCGTGATCGGTACCGGCACTCCGTCGCCAACGTTGGCGACATCGTTCAGCCCTTCCTGGATGAAGAGATTGTGATGGTTCAGCAGATCAAATCCCTCTGCGCGAAATTCTACGTTGACCTGTTCATGAATCGGAAAGACCTTGCTGACAGCCGCATCAAAGGTCCAAGCCCCGGGTCCACGGAAGCTATTCCGGGCGACCATCGTCGCAGGGAACGGGCCCCAGTCTGAGATTAAGAAGCCCGTCTGAGTCTGCGCGTTATACAACGCCGGATTTGCGGGATATCCGTTTGCAGGGTCGGGGAAGCTCGCCGCTTGCGGAAGGTTGCCGATGACATAGCTGTTGGCGCCCCCGCCATTCACTCCGCTCGGTATCTTCGTAAAACTGTGCTGCGAAATAGTTTGACCGGACGCTGGGTTGTACCGCGCGACCTGATAGCCACTGTTGTTGTTCGTACTGTCGAAGTAAGAGAATGGAGCTCCGGTACGGACTGTATAAATACCCGTCACCTGCCAGCCGCCCAGCGCCTCACTCATCAACCTGTTCTTGCTGAACGACGGCGTCCGGTACATTGGTCCGATCACCAGCCGCTGACGAAGATCGAGATCTCCATTGCCATGGTCGAATCCTGGATTGAACGGCTCCGTATATCCAAGGCCGAACGCATTGTTCGTCTCCGAAAAGGTCGTGCTTAGATCGTCCAGTTGGTGTCCGAACGTGTAATTCGCCACCACGCTCAGCCCTGAATTGTGGTAATTCGTAGTCTGAAATTGGATATTCATCGCCTCATAGTACGAGTCGCCGTGGGAGCCTCGGTTATTGATATTGGAGTATTGGTTGTTGAGTCGCGTTAGTCCCAAGTTTCCCTGGCCATCTGAAATCGGGTCGCCGAGCAACACATTGCCGCCGCCCAGCGTGTTGATGTTCTTGATGTCATACAGGTGGATCCCACGAGCACCCGCGTACTGCAGCGACAAGACGGTGTTGCGCGCCAATTGCCGTTCCAGCGCACCGTCCCAGAACTGCGTCTGCGCCGTCCGAATGTTCTCATCCACGTTCCTCAGGCTGGTGGGCGGCAGCGGAACATTACCGGAGTTGCCCGCCAACGGACCCGAGTTCGAACTAGTGATCAATGTATTGTTGATCACGATCACTGCGTAGGCCGGGGGGTTCTGGATCACATTGAACGTAACATTGCCGAAGTTGCGTTCATAACTGATGCCGTACCCGCCTCGAAACGACGTCGTTCCGTCACCGAATATGTCGAGTGCAAATCCGACACGTGGCGATACCGTACCGTATTGCGGATTCCACAGCTTGCCAATTGGACTCTTTGGAGCGGAATACACTTGGCCGTTCCGAACGCTCTCGACGTAGCCCGGACCCGGACCATAGTAGAAGTTGGAGTCCAGATTTGCATTGTTATTGTGCTGAACGCCGTAGTACTCGTATCGCAAACCATAATTGAACGTAAATTTGGGCGTGAGCTTGAAGGAATCCTGCGCATAAACCGCCCAATCGTGGAAGCGATTGCTCCGGGCGAATGCCGGCGGTGTCGCCGGGAGATTGATCGAACAGCCGGGGGTCTGCGTAAGCACTCCAGTATATGGGTTGGCTACGCAAGGCAATGCCCCCTGGGGATTCACTGCGGCTTGAAACTGGAACAGATCGCCGGTCACCATATTATTCAGTCCGATAGTACGGTTGACACCTATCTGCTCTGATGCTTGCGCGTACGCTCCATAAGCGTTATTGGCTTGTATGTAGAAGATCTGTCCACCAAATTGCATGTTATGTTTTCCCTTTTGGTAGATCAGGTCCTGATTGACCTGGATCGTGTTCTGCGGTCCGCCAAAGGGAAGGCCACCATTCGCCGGATTGAAGTCGTAAAAGCCTGGCAACTGGATAAATGTACTCGTCCCAGGCAGCTGCGCGTTGGTTGAAACAATCAATGTAGGGGTATTCTGCAAATTCGCGTTGTACGTTAACGGAGCATTGAATCTACTAAAGCTCAGCTTGGTACTCTCGCTCAGGTATGGGTTGAAAACGTGGGTCGCGCTCAGAAGATATGCCGTGGAGAAGGCCCCCGAGCCCACGTTGTATTGACTGTAGGGGGACGCAAACGCTGCTCCGCTCTCATCGTTTTCGTTGTAATTGGCATAACGGAAGAACACTAGGGTCTTGTCGCTCACGTTGTAGTCAAAGCGCCCGACGACGTTCCAGGTATTTTGCGGAACACTGCCGCCGGCGTTGATTGGGGCGACATACGGTACGGTACCGAAGGCCGGGACGCCGGCTGGAACTCCAGCAATTCCAAGCTGGCCAGCGGTGTACGTGTTTGTGAAGTTGAAGTTCTTTCCGCCTGAGTAGGTCGAAAAGAAGGATTGCGTATTGGCTGCCGTAAGGGCGAGAAACTGCGGCGTGGGGACCGCCGCAATACTTACCGCGGAACTGCGGACGCGGATCCATTCTGTGCTACCGAAGAAGAACAGCTTGTTCTTGAGAATTGGGCCGCCTACGTCAAAGCCAAACTGATTGCGTGTGTATACACCCTTAGGAAGACCCTGTTGCGCATTGAGGACGGTGTTCGACGTGTAGGCGGAGAGACGGTTGAACTCCCAGAGTCCGCCATGGAATGCGTTGGTTCCGCTCTTCGTCGTGACATTGACGATTCCACCGGAGGCCCGGCCGTATTGGGACTCGTAGTTACTGGTCTGGACACGAAACTCCTGCGTAGCGTCCTGCGGAATGTATACGCCAACGTTGTCGGAGAAGAGACTGATGTTTTCAACGCCATCCAACAGAATCTCGGTGCCACTTGATCGCTGCCCGTTTATGTTGAAGCCAACACCGCGTGTGGTTGCGTTCTGCGAGTTGCCGTTCGAAGCGTTTCTCGAATCGCCGCTATTCGTGCTATCGCCGGCCGACACATTGCCCGCAAGCGCCACAAAATCATACGGGTTCCGCGTAAGGCTCGGCATCTGCTCGACCTGGGTCGCATTGACGATCTGCGATAATTCCTGTGTCTGCGTATTTGCCTGCGCGCCACCCTCTGCACTCACCTCGACGGATGTGTTCTCCTGCGTCACCGATAGCTTGGTGTCCACCGTCACCCGGCCCTCGACTGTGACCTCAACGCGAGTACTGTAGGGATGGAAGCCGGTGGCTGTAATGGTCACCTCATATGTGGCTGGTTGAAGGCCCGGGACGAGAAACGCGCCTGTCCCACTGGTGGTTACAGTTCGAATGGCATTTGTGCCCAAGTGCTTAATGGTGACGGTTGCGTTAGGCACAACCGCATTGGTAGGGTCGGTAACGGTCCCCGAAATCTGCCCTGTCTCCTGCCCCTGCGCTACTGATGCAAATGCCAGGATCGCTAATAGCCCCATGCCAAAAAAAAGTGCTGTTCGATTACGGAGGCGATTGCATGCAAACTGCCCCATCTTAAAGCTGCAAAAAAAGAGGGATATGGCTCTCATGATTGTCTCCAGTGGTGAACTGATCGAGGGTCTTCGGCCAGCCCGGTTTCCGAAGAGTTTCCGCAGTCGTAGAATCAGTTCGCACTTTGAAAAATGCAATCAATATGCCAAACCTCAAAAGACGACGCAGAATTTTACGATGTCCATGCGTTTCAATGCGCTAAGAGAGGCAGGGTCAGTGGTTACGCCAATTTTTAAATATGAATTTTTATAGAGAAAAATTAAGCGTATCGCATGGAAGGGGCATCTATCGCGCGACTGTTTTTTTCGCTCTTTCTTTACCCTGAAAGAGATGCGAACTGTCTAGTCGCATGTTTGTGTCGAGAACAAGACTCGGGTTCTAATATTCAGTTTTATCGATGCATCAAATTGAATCTCTCGATGGGCCATCTCACTGGATTAGCAGAGGGATGGTTCAAATCCTGCGGAAGGATTTTCTTCTCGGAGAGGCAGTGAGAGATCTGGAACGGGCCAGTCGAAATAGGACGAACTGGACTACTCCTGACACAAAGAGAGCAACTCCTTGATGAACGACAGAGGATGAAAAAAGCCTCGAGGGGAATCTCCACTAATCGAGAGAAGTTACGGAATCGCCCTTCGTTATCGAAAAGCTGGGAGCGACATGACTTTATTAGGGATGAAGCTGGCCGAGCCGGTGACAGATGGCCGATTGGGCCTCAGCTGCACCTTTTGATTGGCTGACTGGCATATTGAAATTGGGATTATTTCCCCGACTCCACCACCGCCAGAAAACGCCAGAAGAACTCACGATGAACCGCAAAAAAAAATGGGAGCCGGTTGCCCGGCCCCCTTAATGGGTTTACTCAGTCTCGTTAGAAGCTAAAGTTGACCGCAAGACGAATTGTCCGCGGATGCTGCCAGTAAAGCGGCTTGCCATACTGGCTGTTGATGGTCTCCGGTCCAGCCACATTATTCGACAGCTGACCGCCGATCGGCACACCGTTCAGCGACGCCTGCACGTTATAGGGAGCTGTTGCCGCAGCATAGAACGGAATGCCATTGAAAACAGCCTGGCCGCCAGGAGTAATGTACTGTGTACCACTGTAAGCTGAGTCGACCTGCGAGTAGACCGCAGTGACCGCGTGTTCGTTGAACAGGTTGGTGAAGGTTGCCTGGAAGTTCACGGCCTTCGACTCGCCGATGTTATACGACTGGTTGAAGCTGAAGTCTGTCTCGTTGTACCACGGGTTGCGGTAAGTGAAAGGATTTCCGACAGTAACCACACCGGTGTTGGGGTCCTGCGTTATGTTCGCCCACTTGCCCCAATCGAATAGCTTGACCGGAAAGGCGTTCTCGCTATAGCCCACGTTGGCATAGGTAGTGTTCGGAGAGCCCTGATAGAAATACTGGAAGAGACCGAAGTTCGTAGTGAATTTGTGCAGGAAATTGAATTGATAATAAGCGTCGGCCTTGAAGGTGTTGGGACGGTCCGTCGGCAACAAGCCGCTGGAAGAACCGCCAAACGCGTTGTACTGGAAGTAGGGTTCATCGAAGGCGCGACTGTTGTTCGGTGAATTACGGCCTCCGCTTCCACCGTCGGAAAGGTCCGAACTGGTCAGGCCGGTATAGTTTCCACGGAAGTGGCTATAGGTGTAAGAGAACAGCCCGTACCAGTGATTGCTCAGTGCCTTGGTCGCGCGGAACTCGACACCATCATAGCTGCGGGCCGCGGCGGGATTGTTGTTTGCAGGATACGCACCGCCCTGATTGTCGCAACCAGGTGCGCCGTAACCATAAAGGAAGTTGCAATACCCGCTAACCGTTGCGTTGACACCCTGGCCCGGATTGACGATCACGAATGTCTCACCGATCGCGGGGTTATAAACTGCGGCATCTTCGATTACGTTGTCGAGACGACGACGGTCATAGCGCACTTCGAGCGCCACTGTCCTGCTCACCTGATAGTCAGTGCCAAAAAGCGCCTCGTGCTGCCGGTACGGCTTCAGGTCCGGCATAACACCCTCTTGGGTCGTACTGCAGGTCGGGCAGGTCGTCGGAAAGGCACGCTGATTAAGGTTTTCCACGAACAAAGCATTCGATGGAGCGCTTCCACTCGCAAAATTCGCTCCCGTAGAAGTCGTGCCGGACGGGCAGTAACGGCCTGAGCTGTTGAACTTCGGAACGATGCTCGTGTAATTGGAGTCGGTCAGTACATAGGAGCAGTTGTTCCAGTACTGGCCGCCAAACGAGCTGATCGCAACGTTGAGCTTCATCTGGTCAAAGAACACACCATAACCACCGAAGATCTTGAATTTGCCGTTATTGAAGACGTCCCAAGCGGCACCAATACGCGGAGCGATCTTGTCCTTCCAACCGAAATTGATCGGCTTCTGAGGCGCCCCACCACCGAATGCCTCACCGGGAAGATATTCCTTTTCGACGCGGACGCCGGCATCGATCGTGACACCACGTCCAGCTGTCCAGGAATCCTGCCCGTAGAACCCATTGTCATAGGCAATAGCGCTGCCCCCGGTACCGAAATCGTAAACCGTCGCATAACCGTCCCCGTTGGCGTCCTGGCAACTACCGGTACCAAGTTGCGTTCCGATTGCGGTGCAATTCGCTACACCGAGCGGGCTGCCAGGACTGTAGACCGTCCCCGGGAACAGCTGGATCAATGGCTCGTTATAGATTTGCTGAATGAGGTTGGAGTTCCGGTTCAGCTGGTAGCCGAACTTGAAGTTGTTTCCGCCAAACTTGGTGCTCTTGAACCATGCGAAATCCTGGCTGAACTCGATCGCCTTGCTGGAGTTATAGTTCGTGATCTGATTCAGCGGTCCGCTTAGAGCTCCCTGAGTCTGACCGAAGCCGCTTGTCTGCCATGAGTAGACTACGCCGCCCAGCGGATATCCGAAGTCGTGATAGTTCTCGAAGTAGTAGCCGAAGCGACTCGTCGATACGAGAGTCGGCGAGATCGTATAGTCAGCACCAGTGTTGACCGTTATATTTGGGGCCGTGAAACCCAGATTGTGACCATAAGTGGATGGGCTGTTTCCAGAAGACAGATTGTACTGCCCTGTCCCTGTGGTGTAGTTGAAGCCATAGACGGAATCAGCGTAGGGCAGCTGCTCACCATACTGTTTCTGGAGTTGGTAGAGCCATGAGCCAAAGACGCGGACCTTTTTGCTTGCCAGAATGTCCACACGAGCGGTTGTGTAATAGGTGTTCGTGTTCTGGCTGAACGGAAGCACACCTGCCGCCGGATTGCCGGCAGAAGGCGGGCCGTAGTTCACGGTGCGAGCGTCGCGGTTCAAATCAGGATTGAAGCCGACGAAGAAGAAGGCTTTGTCCCGCCATCCCGAAGACAAAAAGGGAAGCAATGGGCCGCCCAACGTAAAGCCAGGCCGCACGTCGCTGTAGTGGTCCTTCGAATTCTGGTAGCTCTGATAGTTCGCGTCGCTCAGACCCTGATAGCCAGGAAAACAGCCGGTAGTAAGGGTCGTGGTGCACCCAGGAAGGGATGAGGCGGATGTATTCCAGGCGGTAGGAGTTGGAGTCGTCGTTGGGTCGTAGCGCGCCGTGCCATTTGGGCCAGCGTCGAGCCCTTGGTTCTCAAACTGCAGGAAGACCGAACCATGAAACTTGGCGGTGCCCTTCTTCATAATGACGTTGACAACGCCACCGAGTGCGCCGCCATACTCGGCCTGTATGCCCGAGCTCTTGACCTCGACCTCCTGAATAAAGTCAAAGGGCACATTGGTGTGGGAGTAGCCACCGATCAGATTCGCCGTCTCCTGTCCTTCAACGAGATAAGAGTTCTCGGAGTCGGAGCCGCCGGCGATCGAATATCCAAAAGATTGGCCGTTGCTGCCGTTGCCCGGCGAGACGCTACCGCTGCCGTTGGTCGTCGTATTTCCCATCAGCGGCTCGTTGCGGGCCGAAGGCGCAAACTGAATGACCGACTGAAAGGACGTTCCGCGCGGGACAAAGTTGATTACGTCCTGGGTCACGTTCGTCAGCGTGGTCACAGAAGTGACATCAATCGTGGGCGCCGCCGCGCTCACCTCGACCACAGTCGCTTCACCGCCAACAGAGACGGTCAGGTCGACCGTTGGGAGGTGGCCTACCTCAAGAACCAGACCCTCACGCTTTAGGCTCGTGAACCCTTTCGCCGTCACGTTGACGACATACGGCCCCGGAGGAAGATTGGCGAACCGGTAATTTCCCTGCTTGTCGGTCACAACCGTCTTGTCCCCGACCAGCGTCGGGCTGGAGATTGTTACCGTCGCATTTGGGATGACGGCACCTGTACCGTCCTTAACGGTCCCTTGCAGGCCAGCCGTCGTCTCTTGCGCGTAAGAGGTCACCGCACCAAAGGGAAGAGAGAATGAGAGAAAGGATAGAACACAGGTAAGAACAAAAAAGACCCGATAAAATCGCATACCTCTCGCAAGGCATTTACCATGCCATTTGCTCGCAGTATTGAACTTTCTTGCCATCTTCCTGATTCAAAATGGACTACAGCGACCTCCTTCCAAAAGCGCGTACGCAGCTCATATTCCAAACCGCAAAGATGCTTCTGCTACTTTCGTGGTGTCCCTACAGGTGGCGCAATGTTGTCACCGGTCCGACCTTTGACCCGCATTCCTCCGAGAAGTTGCTCTTAAAAATGAGTCACCCCTCACTTTTTTGCAACTCAGCCCCGATTTAAGTGCATTCATCCCTGAAATCTGTATGTTCGTCACAAAATTTGTGAGATGTCCAGAATTTGTCACGGGATTGTCACAGTAATATGAAAAATCGTATCGTCGGACGGTCGAAACAACCCCAATGCGATATCGCGCATCGCTGAAAGGTTGCGATTCCATCGATCTCTGACCGTCAGAACACCCCAATAGATTCTCTATATAATGGATATAAATCCATGGCAGACGATCAGAATCCAGAACTCCCCCTCACTCCCCCGAACGACCCCGAAAACCCTGGCGGAATGCCCCCCAACACGGTCCAGGGCCGCGGCGCTGCGTTCATGCTCTCCATCAATATTGAAGAGGAGATGCGCCGGTCGTACCTCGACTACTCCATGTCGGTCATCATCGGCCGCGCCCTGCCCGACGTCCGGGACGGACTCAAGCCCGTCCACCGCCGGATCCTCTATGGCATGCAGGAGATGGGCCTCCAGTTCAACAAGAAATACACCAAGTCCGCCAAGGTCGTCGGCCACGTCATGGGCAACTACCACCCCCACGGCGACTCCGCCATCTACGACACCATGGTCCGCCTCGCCCAGCCATTTTCTCTCCGCTATCTATTAGTAGATGGCCAGGGCAACTTCGGCTCTGTCGACGGCGACTCCGCCGCGGCCATGCGTTACACCGAATCCCGCCTCACCCGCCTCGCCGGCGAAATGCTCGCTGACATCGACTCCGACACCGTCGACTTCGCCCCCAACTACGACGAGTCCTCCCTCGAGCCCACCGTCCTCCCCGCGCGCATCCCCAACCTCATTATTAACGGCAGCTCTGGCATCGCCGTCGGCATGGCGACCAACATCCCGCCGCACAATCTCACCGAAGTCGCCAACGCCTGCATCGCGCTCCTCTCCAAAGACAAGGCCGAGACCCGTTCCGACCTCGACCTCGCCCTCGAGCACGTCAAGGGCCCCGACTTCCCCACCGGCGGCTTCATCTTCGGCAAGAGCACCATCGCCCAGGCCTACCGCACCGGCCGCGGCCGCTTCATGATGCGCGCCAAGTGCAGCATCGAAAACATCTCCGGCGGCCGTCAAGCCATCATCGTCACCGAGATCCCCTACCAGGTCAACAAGGCCAAGCTCATCGAGCGTATCGCCGAGCTGGTCAACGAAGGCGTCATCACCGACATCGCCCGCGACGAGTTCCGCGACGAGTCCGACCGTGACGGCATGCGCATCGTCATCGGCCTCAAGCGCGGCGCCGAGCACCAGATCGTCCTCAACCAGCTCCACAAGCACACCCAGATGCAGGAGTCCTTCTCCATGATCTTCCTGGCCGTCCACAACGGTCAGCCAAAAGAACTCCCGTTAGACGCAGCCATCCGCGCCTTCCTCGACCACCGCGTCGAAGTCGTCCGCCGCCGCACCGCCTTCCTCCTCAACAAGGCCCGCGACCGCGAGCACATTCTCCTCGGCTACCAGATCGCCCTCGACCACCTCGACAACGTCATCAAGACGATCCGCCAGTCCGGCAGCCGCGTCGATGCCCGCGAAAATCTCTTCCAGTACTTCTCCGGAAAGAAGATCAACCTCCGCGGCACCGAGCTCCGCGGCGTCACCCTCGACCCCGTCAAGTACGGCGTCGACATGACCTTCTCCGCCACCGGCACGCTCATCCTCTCCTACAAGCAGATCGACGCCATCCTCGAACTGCAGCTCTACCGCCTCACCCAGCTCTCCATCGACGAGCTCCTCAAAGAACTCGCCGAGGTCCGCGACAACATAACCGAGTTCGAGTCCATCCTCGCGTCGCCGGCGAAGCTCCGCAAAGTCATCATCAAGGAGCTCACCGAGATCCGCGACAAGTTCGGCGACGCCCGCCGCACCACCATCATTGACGAGACCACCGAGCTCCAGCTCGAAGACCTGATTGCCGATGAGCAGGTGGCCGTCACTGTCTCGAACACCGGCTACCTCAAGCGCACGCCCATCTCCACCTACCGCCAGCAGCGTCGCGGCGGCACCGGGCGTCTCGGCATGAAGACCCGCGAAGAGGACTTCGTCGCCCAGCTCATCATCGACTCCACTCACGCCTATCTTCTCTGCTTCACCAACACCGGCCGCGTCTACTGGCTCAAGGTCTACGAGGTCCCCGACGTCGGCGCCGCCGGCAAGGGCAAGGCCATGGCGTCGCTCGTCGCCCTCCAGCCCGGCGAACGCGTCGTCACCATCCTCCCCGTCCGCGACCTCGAAGAGGAGAGCAAGTACGTCCTCTTCGCCACGCGCAACGGAACGGTGAAGAAGACCGCCCTCAAGGACTTCTCCAACGTCATGGCCCGCGGCATCATCGCCATCAACATCGAGAAGGACGACGAGCTCATCGTCGCCCGCATCACCGACGGCCAGCAGGTCATCTTCATCGCCACTCATGACGGCCAGGCCATCCGCTTCGCCGAGCAGGACCTCCGCCCCATGGGCCGTCCCGCCACCGGCAATCGCGGCATCTCGCTCCGCAAGGGCGACTACGTCATCGGCGCCGCCGTCACTCCCTCAAACGAGGCCCGCAATAAGCAGCGGCTTGAGCGGGCAGCGCAG
>Ga0210388_10004471_pt1 | contig 10946 bp, 8 predicted proteins | sample IncBWC19OmetaG_FD_155485 | JGI IMG/M metagenome (GOLD analysis project Ga0210388, IMG submission 155485) | Forest soil microbial communities from Barre Woods Harvard Forest LTER site, Petersham, Massachusetts, United States - Inc-BW-C-19-O ...
CTTGCACCGCTGTGCCATACGCCAGCACTTCCGTAACGCCCTGCATAATTTCCGTCGCGTCGTAACGCATGGCCACGATGGCGTTCGCGCCGTGTTCGGCGGCATGTTGCATCATTAATTCGTACGCTTCCTCGCGTGTGTTCTCGCAAAGTTCGGTGAGGATCGTGATGTTTCCCCCGACAATTGTCTGCAGCCCGGCTCCGATGGACCCCAGCAGGCTTCGCGAGCGCACAATGATGCCGCGGACGATCCCGAAATTCCGCACGATGCGATAGCCCGGCAGTTCCAGCGCCGTAGTCACCATCATGGTCTCAACGCGCGTGGGCATGTCTGTTTCTCCTTGTGTACGGATTGGCTTCATACCGATAGTAACCGGCGCATCCGCCGGCCACATGGCGAAATTTATCTGTTATGCTCCGGCCTGTACCTCTCGGATACAGGGCAGGCCATGCTCACACTGTTCTATTTGCTCGTCCTCGAACAGATTCTTCAGGGCCTGTACAGCCTTTGGGAAGGGCTTGGCTGGCTCCGGATGGCCCAGCGGCGCGCCACGTCTCACTCGGGATTTTATGCCCCGCGCGTGGCTTTATTTTGCCCTGTGAAGGGCACCGAACCGGGATTTGAACAGAACATTTCCGCGCTTGCGTCCTTCGATTATCCCGATTACGAAATTTTTTTCCCGATGGCGAGCGCCGAAGACCCCGCCCGGAAAATCATCGAGCGCGTCACCGCGGGCAGCAAACACAAAAGCCACGTCGTGATTGCCGGCCGGCCCAACGGCTGCGGCGAAAAAGTGAACAACCTTCGCGCTGCAATTCTAAAGGCCACGGAAAGATTCGACGTTTACGTTTTTGCGGATTCCGATGGGCGCCCCGGACGGAGCTGGCTCACTAAACTGGTTGCGCCCCTGGCCGATTCCAATCTCGGCGCGGTGACGGCGTTTCGCTGGTTCCTTCCCCAAACCGGCGGGCTCTGGAGCGCGCTTGCATCGGCCTGGAACGCGCCGGCCGCGACCTATCTTGGCGAGCATCACCGCAATTTCTGCTGGGGGGGCGGCACGGCCATTCGGCGCGAACGCTTCGAGCAATGCAACGTGATGGAATTCTGGAACGGGTCTGTGAGCGATGACTTTTCGCTTACTCATGCGCTGCGCCAGTCAGGCCTCCCAATCCTGTTCGCGCCTGAGTGCATCGTTCCGACGATGTTCGATTGTGACTTCGGAGGCCTGCTGGAATTCACGAACCGGCAAATCATCATCACTCGCGTCTACGAATCGAGGTTGTGGTCCCTCGGTGGCCTCGCCCATCTTTTGTACTGCGGAGCAGTCCTGATGGGGATAGATTTATTTATCAGTAATACGATCACTGGCGCGCCGGCCATTCACCTTCTGTTCCTCGCGCTTGCACCCATCGTGCTCTCGATGGGGCGCGGCATTCTGCGTCTCGCCGCAATCATGGAGGTTCTGCCAGATTGGAAGACGAAGCTGCTGGCCGACGGGTGGATCTGGACTTTTCTTGCGGCCGTCGCGCCCTTCCTGGCTTTGTGGAATTCGGTCGTGGCTCTGTTCACCCGGCAGATCCGGTGGCGAGGAATCAGGTACGAACTTCAGTCTTCAGGGCAAACGCGCATCCTCACGCGCTAATTTCTCCGCGCCCTCCGTTTTTCTCCGTGGACCGAGACTCCCGAGCCGGGCGCAAGAATTTCAATTGCCGGATAGGAACGGGAAGTGCGCTGAGGCTGCCATGAAGAAAATCATCGGAAAACTCAGCCAGAAATTGATTTGCATGGTGAGGAGTGCCATGCGCGCGAGGTTGGCTGCCTGGGGCGGCATCGGCGTTCCTTGCTCCGACGACGCGCGGGTCCACGCAATCAACCGCTTCTGGCAGCGCCAGGCGATCGCCCACACGTTTAGGAAGAGGATCGTTCCCAGCCCGCCTCCCACCGAAATGCAGAGCGTGCGGTTGCCCACCCCGGGCTGAGCTAGAAGCGATACGATGATCCACGCGGCCGCACCCATAACAATAAACACGAGCGCCCCCGCGAGGATTGGGTTTCTGAGCGGGCCTCCGGCCCGGACGAGGCCCATTTCAATAACAAACGCGACAAACCAGCAAGCCAGCCAAATCCCGATCCACCCTTCCCACGCTTGGGGTCGCCCTGCGTTTACCGCGTCAGTCTTAGCCAGAATCATGAAGTAGCGAAGTCCCGCCAGCCAACCCACCACGGCGCTCCACCTCAGCCACCACAGGCCGCGGGAAGCGATTTCAGGGAATACCTTCGCCCGGGTGGCCGGATCCAGCGCTTTTAATGTGGGGGTAACCGCCAGGATAAAGAAGTACAAAAAGCCAAGCCAAAGGAATCCGGCGACAATATGCATCCATCGAAGGGAAATTTGCTCGATATTCGATGGGCTGGCGCCGAATGTAACATTCAGCTTCCATACAATGAACGAGATCGGAGAGTCTAGCCATTCGTTCGAATAAACCATAAATCATTCCTCTTTTCAGGTGGGAATCTGACCATGCATTGTATGCTACGCGGCAACAGGTTGAAGATTTCCAGTCGTTCCCATGGGAAAAAATTTCTGGTACCCGGAAATCTCTACCCAGAATCAGGTGAAAGCTGTATAGGGATTCCGGCCAACTCCTTCTGATTGTTTGTTGAAAAAATTTACGTGCGGATGGTAGACCGCTTGCACAGAGTCTGTGTCATTTCGAAACACATTAAGAGGTTGGTCGTGCCAAGTGAGCACGGCTTGAGGGTTTCCGAGTAACTACCAGGGACACAAGGTCGTCTGCTTTTGTGATCTCCTTACCGGTCTGGTAGTGGTCCTTTTCGGAGGGTGCGGCCACGCCTCGTTAACAAACAAACTGAATCGTAGTGCATTTATAAAATAAAAATTGGTCCTTTTCCCCGGCGCGGACTGAAAACTGTGAGGTTACCCCTGATACGCAGACGAAAGCAGTCCGTTGAAACCCACAATCAACGTCCACCGATTGTCATGCAAAGTTTTGTCCTGTGCGAACGGTCCTCGGGCGCGGTTCGTTTCCGCGTCGAAGCGGAACCCGACGGAGGCATGCCGGTTGAAAAAATTGCCGGCCTGCTCGCCGTCCACTGCCTGGTGCGAGGGCAGGCGCCGGAAGATTACGAACTGATGATCGTTCCCCGTGAATCCCTCCTGGAAGCCGCTGCGGAGCGCGCTCAGGAGCTCCTGGCCGCTGGTCGAGCACTCGGGGCGGGGGTTAAGGTTAGCCGCCGCGAGCAGGAAGTTCTGGATTGCATCCTTCAGGGCCGTTCGAACAAGGAAATTGCCGCGAAACTCAACGTCGCGGAACGAACCGTGAAATTTCACGTATCTTCCTTGCTGGCGAAGTTTGGAGTCACCGATCGCGTGGCACTGAGCCGCGAAGCTTCGCTGGGGCGCATGCCCGCTCTCGCTTCGGCAGGAATGATTGCCCCGGATACTTTGTTCGGCTTCCCCGTGCGGACGAACCAAACCGCTTCGGAGGATCCACCTGCGCCCAGCGCGCCCGAAAGGAATTGCGCCCCTCCCCGGGAAGCTCCTCGCACGCGTGATCGTCTCATGCCGATGTTTGCGCGAGAGCGCTTTGCCACTTGATGGTTGTTTTGTCAGCCTAACCCGGATTTTCTAAAGCGCGCGGAAGGCCCTTCGACGGATGGCCTAGGGACACGGTTCACCGTGAACGTTCTCCGTGAACGGCATGAATTGCCCCTACGGCCACCGCCGAGCGGATCGCGATCACTAAAAAGCAAACGGCCCATTCGAAGATTCATTCGAATGGGCCGTTAAATTTCAGTAACAGTTTTGTAACTCACATCCTGGTGATTTGCAGCGGTACCGGGTGCCTATCAATTCGCCGGCGCTATTCACCGCTGCGCCGCCTACTTCGCCGTGTAATGGGTCATTACTTCTTCCCAGTTGACCACGTTCCACCACGCCTCGATATAGTCCGGCCGGCGGTTCTGATATTTCAGGTAGTAGGCATGTTCCCAGACGTCCAATCCTAGGATCGCCTTGCCTCCAGCCATCAGCGGATTGTCCTGATTGGGTGTGGATTCGATCGACAGCTTGCCGTCCTTGGCGATAAGCCAGGCCCAGCCTGAGCCGAACCGGCCCACTCCCGCCGCCCCGAATTTCGTCTTGAACTCGGCAAACGAGCCGAACGAAGACTTGATGGCATCCGCCAGAGCGCCGGCGGGTTCGCCGCCTCCGCCCTTCTTCATCAGTTTCCAGAACATCGAGTGGTTCCAGTGGCCTCCGCCGTTGTTGCGAACGGCCGTGCGAATATTTTCGGGGACGCGGTCAAGGCTCTTGAGAAGCTGATCGATCGAGAGAGCCTGCAGATCGCCGTGTCCTTCAAGGGCTTTATTCAGATTGTTCACGTAAGCGGCGTGGTGTTTGTCGTGATGAATTTCCATTGTCAACTTATCGATGTAGGGCTCCAGCGCATCGCTGGGGTACGGGAGTGGTGGAAGAACGTGGGCCAAAGGACCCTCCTTTTGTGACGTTGCAGCCTGCTGTGACATGGATACCTCCTCGCTAGATTGGATGATAGCTCAGTGTCACTGGGCAAAGGCATTCTAACTCTGTGAAGCGGGCGGCACAACTCGACCGAATCGCAATACGCGCGGAGCTTCAAGATCATGCAGGGCACGCCTTCAGGCGGGCGTCCGTAAATGAACAACGATTCACGAATGGCAACCGAAAGGTGGGCGCCTACATGGGCTGTGCAGTTTCAAAATCCAGCTTGTCGAGCGCCCATTGCGCGTGCTCGGCGAGGATAGCGTCGCCGGACGCCGCCAATTCCGAGAGCCGAGCGCAGATTTCCGCGCACCGCGGTTCGCCCCGGCGCAGGCCGGAATTTCCAACCGCCACGCAAGCGTTGCGAACAAGTCCGCGCCACTTCGTGCGTTTCACGGGGCTTCCTCGAAACACCTCACGAAATTCCTCCTCGGTGAGGGAGAGGAGCCACTCCAGGTCCGGCGAAAAAAGGGAATGCCCAGCGCTATGGCGAGGCTGGAAATTTAAGAGCGGCGTGGCTGGCGATTTTCGATTCCAGGGACAAACGTCCTGGCAAATGTCGCAGCCAAAAACGTGCCGCCCGATCGGCTCGCGAAATTCTTGCGGGATTGCGCCGCGCAGTTCGATCGTCAGGTAAGAAATGCAGCGCCGCGCGTCGAGCACATAGGGCTCGACGATGGCGCCCGTCGGGCATGCGTCAATACACAGGCTGCAATTGCCGCACAAATCCGCGGCGGGCGTTTCAGCAGCACCGGGCGCAGAGGCGAGGTCAAGTGTCGTCACAATCACGCCGAGAAACAGCCACGAGCCCAAGTCTTCATTGATGAGGCAAGTGTTTTTCGCCAGCCAGCCGAGTCCCGCGTATTTCGCGGCGACGCGTTCGACGATCGGGCCCGTGTCCACATAGGCGCGCGCCTCAAACGGTTCAGGAAATTCGTCGCGCAAGCTCTTGACCAGAGCTTCCAGTTTTCCGCCAAGCACGTTGTGGTAGTCGTCGCCCCAGGCATAGCGTGAGATCCAGCCGTGTGGACTGGTGCATGCGCCCTGCTGCAGAAAGTCCGGTGCTTCCGTGGATGCAGGAAACGCCGTGTTGTAATTGAGCGCGCACACGATCACGCTGCGCGCGCCTTGCATCGCCTGAGCGGGCGAGCGCCGCCGCGCGTCATGCAGGTAGCGCATTTCGCCCGCGTAACCGCGATCGAGCCACTCGTCAAGTTGTGCAAGCTCGGGAAATTCGCCAGCGGGGGCGATGCCGCAAAGATCGAATCCCGCCACGCGCGAAAGCTCAATCGTACGTGCAGCGGAATTGGGATTGATCATCATCTGATTTTGCCGCAGATGCCCTGTGAACGCGAGTGGCCCTGCCAGTGAACTCCGTGTACCATACCGATTCGAGTTTTCATCCAACGCGAGAACAGGCACGCGTGGGGCAAAAGAAATTCCGGCTGGCGGAAGGAACGCACCGTCCGCAAACGGAAAGGGCTGATCGAATGAAGATGCGCAAGCTGGGTAAAACGGGAATGGAAATCTCTCCTCTAGTCTTCGGAGGAAATGTTTTTGGCTGGACCGCGGATCAAGCCAGATCTTTCCAAATGCTCGACGCGTTTGCGGACGCCGGTTTCAATTCCATCGATACGGCCGACACATATTCCCGCTGGGTCCCCGGCCACGGGGGCGGAGAGTCGGAAACCATTATCGGTGAGTGGATGAAACAGCGCGGAAATCGAAAGAAGTTCATCGTCGCGACCAAAGTCGGCATGGATATGGGCGACGGGAAAAAAGGGCTGTCGAAAAATCACATCCTGAGGTCGGCGGATGATTCGCTTAAGCGCCTGCAAACGGACTACATCGACCTATACCAGTCTCATGTCGACGATCCGGACACTCCGTTTGAAGAAACTCTCGGCGCCTACGCGCAACTCATCCAGCAAGGCAAAGTGAGAGCGATCGGCGCCTCGAATCATAAGGCCGACAGGCTCGCCGCGGCACTCGAGACCAGCAAGAAGCTGGGATTGCCCGCGTATCAGACCCTGCAACCGAACTACAGCCTCATCGAGCGGGCGGAATATGAAAATCATCTCGAACCTCTCTGTGTGCGGGAAGGGCTCGGCGTCATCAATTACTTTCCCCTGGCCGGCGGATTTCTCACCGGCAAGTACCGGTCGGAAGCCGATTTGGCGGGGAAGGCTCGCGCTCGTAACGTAACCAAATATCTGAATGATCGCGGGCTTAAGATTCTCGGTGCGCTCGACGAAGTCGCCAGGAAACTTCATGCGACGCCCGCGAAAGTGGCTCTTGCCTGGGTGCTCGCACGACCCAGCATTTCCGCGCCGATTGTGAGCGCAACGAACCTCGATCAGCTCAAAGATTTGCTTTCCGCGGTGGAATTAACGCTGGATCGCGATTCTATTGCACTGCTCAATGAAGCGAGTTTGTAGGTCCCAGTAGCACAGGCTTGAGCCTGTGGGTTTCCATGCGAGCTTGGCTGGCGCGCCAATCGAGGCGATTGCGAGAAACTGGGTACCTGACCGGAACCCCACAGACTAAAGCCTGTGCTACTTAACGTAAGTGAGCCACAGCCATCCCGCCGCGAGCGTCACGACAGTGATCGGCAAGCCGGCCCGCAAATATTCCCCAAACGTGATCCGCACGTCGGGCCTCGCACGTTCCACTACGATGATATTTGCAACCGATCCCGTGATTGTGAGATTGCCCGCGAGCGTGCTAGCCATCGCGAGCAGCAGCCAGCCCTGCTGCGGATTGGCAAATCGCGGCACCATCGATTTTAAGACCATCACCGCCGGAACATTGCTCACGATGTTGCTCAAAGCCGCGGTGACGATTGCGAAGGCTGATGAATTCTGCAAATTCCATCGCTGGCCAAGCTCCAAAAGACGCGTGGTCAATCCCACATTTTCCGCGCCGCCTACGATGAGGAACAATCCGACGAAGAAAACCAGCAGCCCCCAATCCACTTCATCGTAAACAAGGCGCGGCTCATGCCTCCGCGTCATCAGCATGATCGCCGCGCCAACCGCGGCCACCTGCGCTGGCGGCAATCCAGCAAGAAATCCCGCGAGCACTAGAACAATAACGATTCCGGCTTTCACCAGGCCGCCGCGCGGCCGAGGCGCGGGCTCGGCGGGAGCAATAGCCTGCGCCGCGTGCGCCTCCCGCCTCGTATAGATCAGCCACAATGCCAGCCAGTCGAGCAGCAGCCCGGCAAGCGCAACGGGACCAAGATGAAATAAAAACGTGCGGTAGCGGATCCCCGAGTAAGATCCGATCAACATATTTTGTGGATTGCCCGTGATCGTGGCCACGCTCCCGATGTTGGACGCCGTCGCGACCGCGAGCAGGTAGGCCAGCGGCTTCAAACCCATGCGGCGAGTAACCTTCAGTGTGAACGGCACCATGATCAGGCAAATAATGTCATTCACGAGAAACGCGGAAAACGCGCCGCTCAGGAAAATAATCGCGGGCAATACGTGCCGCGGCCGGATTCGCGCGGCGATCCACTCCGTCACCCAGTCGAAAAACCCGTCCAGATGAAGATAGGCGACCAGCAGCATCATCGAGAACAACAAAACGATTGTGCCGAAATCGATGAAGTGCAAAGCGTCAGCAGGCCGCACGGCTCGAAACGCCACCATCAGCACGGCGCCGATAATGGCCGCTCCTGGGCGATCGATTTTCATTCCCGGAAATTTTCCGAGGGCGAAGACCACGTAACTGCAGAGAAAAATTGCGTAGGCGGCGAGGCGTGTAACGTCGCTCAATGTTGCGGGCGAGAGGGACAAGCGCCGATGATAACGCGTGCTTAAGCGAGCGGCAACTCAATGCGTCCAGATGCGACCCTGAGGCTGTATGGGCAAGGCATGCCGCCCCTCCAACATCAAGGACGCGCAGGCCGCTATTCTTTGAGTGGCTATGGCCCCGCGTGCGTGCGGCTGTTACAATACGACCCAGTGAGCGATTGGCGACAAATCCAGGCACGCATCCGCAAGGCGAGAACCAGCGCGGATCCACCCGGCCAGCTATCCGCATTATACGAACGCACGCGCGACGCGATGGTGGCGTTTGAACTCGCGCAGCTTCATGAGAAGGCAGGCGCGACCTCGGAAGCCGTCCGCTGGTTCACCACGGCGGCCGAGCGTTTTCGTCGCCCACAATGGAAACAGAAAGCAGAAGAAGGACTGGTCCGGTTAGGCGCGCCAATTCCGGCGCCGGCTCCCCCAAACGCGGGCATAGCCGTTACAGAAACCACCGCAGACCCAGTCACCCGATTGGAGCCGATCATTGCAGAATTTTCTGAAGACGAGCCCAGCGAAAGTGGGCAAGAGATGAGCGAAGGCGAACAGGAATCCGTTTTCGAGCAGCCGCAGGCAGCAGAAGCGGCAACGCCGGCAACCGCTGCCGCTGCTGAGGCAGGCCCCGACCGCCGCCGCAGGCGTCGCGGGCGCCGCGGTGGGCGCGGGCGCCACAAGGGCACGCGTACAGCTGTCCCTGTAGCAGCGGCGCCGGCCGGACCGCCTCCTCCGCCATCCATGTTTGACCGTGTCGCCGAGCCGCGCTCGTTTCCCGCAGCTCGTCCCGCGGCGTCAACCGAGGTCGCCGAATCTCGCGCGCAAGAACCGGAACCTGTTCGCGCCTACGAGCCAGCACCCGCGCTGTCTATGTCAACGGCTAGTTCCACTCTGTCGTCGCGCGTTCGCTCGGGCGATCCCGCGCTTTCCTCGCGCATGGCGCAACTCGAGTCTCAACTGCGCCGCCTCCTGGCGTGCGCCCTCCATTCCCTCGAACAGGCGGAAGAAGCGCCGGCCGGTCCGGGCGTCTTCCTCATCACGGACACGGATCAGACGACCTACTATTACGCCGAGGCGTGTCAGACGCTGCGAGTGGGGATCGGCAACATGCTCCGCAGCGGCCGTGGGAGCCGCGAAGGCTCGAACCTGAAGGAAAAACTCGCCGAACATCTCGGCATCAACGAAGCGCGCGTCGGCAAATATCTGAAAGATCATTGCGGCGTGCGCTGGCTGCAGCTCGATGAAGGCGCGCCGCTCCTCGCGCACTTTGCCGTCGCCGTTCTTCGGCCCATCTCCAACGAATAGCACTTAATTTTTCCTGCCTTTCTTTTTTTGGCACGAGCCGGAATTCGTGCCAGGCGAACCTCTGTTCCGAAAATTGTTTCCTCAGCTCACTCCCTTTCGCGAGTCGCTGCATCGGCTTTCCGGGAATTCGAATCTGAAATTTCAAATTTGAAACCAAGTCGCCTCATAAAAATGGTTTGTGGGTCACGGCTTCAGCCGTGACATTCAGCCACTGAGAAAGACAGGGCTTTAGCCTCTGACGGCCTGTCGAATACAAATGAATGGTAGGTCACGGCGGCTGCGCGCTGGAAAAGGAGCGCTCGGTATTTCTACAGTGCGCATAGTCCTGATAGTATCGCCAGCGAGAGGAAAATCGTGCGTACGCAAATCGGCATTGTTGGGGCAGGTCCGGCGGGACTCGTTCTCGCACACCTGCTTCACTTGCAGGGCATCGAATCCGTCGTCATCGAAACGCGCAGCAGGAAATACATCGAGGAGCGCGTCCGCGCGGGACTGCTCGAGCAGGGCACGGTCGACCTGCTCATCGAGACGGGAGTCGGCGAGCGCCTGCGACACGAGTGCCTCACGCATCACGGCATCGCCCTGCGATTTAACCGGAAAAGCCACCGCATCGATTTTGACGATCTCACCGGCGGAAAAACGGTCACAATTTACGCGCAACAGGAAGTGATCAAGGATTTAGTCGCGGCACGTCTCGCCGCGGGCCTCCCGATTATTTTTGAGGCCGCCAACGTAAGCGTGCACGATTTTGACGCCGCGACACCTTCGGTCCGCTTCCACGCAGCAGGCAAGGACGAGGTCCTCCATTGCGATTTCATCGCGGGCTGCGACGGCTTTCACGGGATCTGCCGCCCCAGCCTTCCCGCCGGCGTATTGACCGAATTTGATCGCGAGTACCCATTTGGTTGGCTCGGCATTCTGGCCCAGGCGCCGCCATCTTCCGACGAGTTGGTTTACTGCTACCACGAGCGCGGCTTTGCCTTGCTGACCATGCGCACGCGCGAAGTCAGCCGTCTCTATCTGCAAGTCCCGCATGATGAAGATATCAACAACTGGCCGGACGATCGCATCTGGAGCGAATTGCGGAAGCGAACCGAGGCCGAAGGCGATTGGAAGCTGAACGAAGGCCCGATTTTTCAGAAAAACATCGCGGGAATGAGAAGCTACGTTGTCGAGCCCATGCAATACGGCAAATTGTTTCTGGCCGGAGACGCGGCACACATCGTGCCGCCAACAGGCGCGAAGGGGTTCAATCTGGCAGTAGCCGATGTGCGCAGAATGGCGCTGGCATT
>Ga0210388_10004472_pt1 | contig 10945 bp, 8 predicted proteins | sample IncBWC19OmetaG_FD_155485 | JGI IMG/M metagenome (GOLD analysis project Ga0210388, IMG submission 155485) | Forest soil microbial communities from Barre Woods Harvard Forest LTER site, Petersham, Massachusetts, United States - Inc-BW-C-19-O ...
GGCTTAACAATTATTAACAGTGAGTTGTGGATAAATTTTATATGGCAATCTTAGGAAAGAGATTTTAAATTTCCAAATAAATAAACATTATTTTTTTATGAAATTTATTTGAATTAGACTCCTAAACGTAATGAACGGGAATTTTTACGTAACGAACTATATCATATTGATTCCTCTTGTAAATTAATGTTTCTGGAGGCGAGCCATAAATTTCTTCCTGCATGTATCACTTAATGTAACTTTGATGTCTACTTTCTTTATAGCTATTGTTATTTCATCATGTCTGACCTGCCGTATAGCTTCCAAAGAAATTAATTCTTTCCGATTGACTTGTGCAAGTTCCGGGCATAGCGAAAGCAGTTTCTCAAATGTGTTATCCATAAGAGTATATTTCTTTCCACTACGCAATATGATTACTTTATTTCTCGGATTCTTAGTAGAAGATTCTACATATTGAATCTCATTCAACTTGATTTTAACTTTATCAGTTGATTCAGCCACATTAAATAATGCGTAATTATCTATTGTAGAATTGCCTTTTACCTGCTTGTACGTTTTCTCCAACACCCATAAGAGCCGACCTGGACTGATTGGTTTAGTAATGATATCTACCGGATTCTTATCAAGAGCGCCTCGTAACAAATTATCATTACCAGTGATAAATATGTAAGGTATTCCATTAAGATGCTCGGAAACTGTCAGGCCGTCCATGCCCGGCATATTTATGTCAAGCAGGCAAACATCAATATTCAGTGAGTTCAATGATTTAAGAAACTGGAGTGGACAGTTAAACGTATTGCTTATCTCGACGAAAGAGACATTTGCCACTAAATCCTTTACCAATGAAGGTATGAATGGATCATTGTCTACTATTGCGCATTTCAGCTTTCTTATCATGGGGGCCTAAATAATTATATGCGTCCAACTCGACCCCCACGACCAATTTGGACACCAGTAAGATACATAAAAAATATTAGACTTACACCCGAATGGGTACAAGTCAAACTTATAACAAGCCCGTGTGTGAAATCAGAGACCTCCGAAAAGGAAACACCCTGCCGACAGGTAATAATTCACTTGGTGGCATCTTATGCATTATTTCTTATGGATAGGTATATTCCTGTCAACTTACACCCAAATGGGTACAGGTTGAACTCATTACGCGGCCGTGTGTGAAATCGAACTCGCCGGAAAGGGAAACATTATCCAGCCACATCAAAATTCACACGGCTGCATTTAAAACAGTCATGTGGATAAAGAACTAAAAGATTTTCTGCTATGATTGAAAGACTTCTTAATGAACCAGATAGAAACTCATGTCTCACCCATATATTGAACACCTTTGGTCTTTCAGGTTATATTTATAAATCTACCATCCCCACACTTCGGTCGTATTGAATCTCCAACGTGTAATTATAGTTTGGATTTGGGGATGTCACACTCAATTCCATTTCGGCATTAACTGCGGAAATATCTCCTTGCGGATATACAAAATAATCTTGAAATATTGGTCTGGCATGATAAGGTGAAACGAGCACTCCAAGACCCACGGGGTGGTATGAGACACTACTATCACCATTTACAATTCTGACATTAAGGGTAATATCGTTTTGCATTAACTCTGCCGACCAGTCATTTGGGCTTCTATTGAATAAGGTGGGGATGGTGATTCTTGTAATTGCTATAAAGTCATTGGGCCTATTCAGCCTAAATCTCCTAACCCTATCTGATGGACTTAAAGTTAGCCTTAGCCCTCTTTTCACCTGAAGAAAGTCAATTATTTCTTTCATCATTCCATCACGTAATAAGGAATTCTTTAATTCTTTGTTTGACAATGATTTTATCAATGTGTTCCTCCCCCCTTTAACGTTTTCATCAACAAAGTGCTTTGGGCTAACTAAGGCAGCCAGCTTTGATTTATCAGTTATCGGAAACTTTGTTAATTGTTCAAGGACGGACTTATTTTTGGTAAACAGGACCTCAATTTCGGGAACCGCCATAACTACCTTAACTAAACTATTTTCATGCTCTATTCCAAAATACTGTCTGATTTTATGCTGCTTTTCTAGAACCGCTTTCATATCAACGGTATCTGCATCTATTACAAGTAAAACCGGAAACCTGCCTTGGTCAAGCAGGGTCCTTGCGGTTGTTAAGGCAGAAGCTATTCCCATTGACTGAACCACTTCAATATTACCATAATCAGACAACAGCTTCGACAAAACAATACTGTCGAACTCACCTTCGGTTACAATGGTTATTTTATTTTTAATCATAAGCCCAAGTCCGTTTTTAAATTTAAAACATTCTTACCATGTTCAAGCGCAAACCTATATTTTCTAATCATTCCATCTGTAAATCCTATTTTGAAGCAAACTGTAATATCGTCCGGTACCCAAAGCAAAATAGTCCTGTCAGTAACAAGGGTATGATTATATAATGCAGGTTCTGTAAATCCTGATGTCACAAACATTGAAGCTATCAAGTGAGTTGGCCGCTTTTGCAAAAGACCCCTTACTTTAGCTATTGGGTCTATTGGAATGTTAGGATTGAAATCCTTGCTTTCAATCAAAATGGGCAATTGAATTCCCTTCAAATAGACAACACCATCAATCTGTTCCAAAGTTCTCAACTTTCCAGGCAAAAGTACTTCGTATGGATAGGTAACCACGTTCTTCTCTAATTCAAAGGCCCTAATAATCATATACTGGAATGCCATACCATTATCCCAGCCCGGCGTCTTGCCCATAAGAATACTGTTCCAAAGTTTCTTCAAGGCACTTTTATCGCACTTCTGTATTTTCTTTCTATACTGATCCGCGGTCATTGACTAAGGGCATAAAATTGCTGGCCTCGATAAGCTCTTCACAACATCTAAAGTACAAATTAAGCTTGAAAACTGAATACTTCGTTATCTGTGTTTATCTTATTCCTTTTTTTTTGGTGTAAAAATCGATTTGATTAACAATGGACTTTCCCAGCTTCTTCCCAATATCGTTTATTTCTCTTTTCGCTAACGGTACATCCAGCTTCCGATTCCTTATTTGAATTACCTTATTATTTACATGTCCATCTACAAACTCATTCATTTCAACTCTGTAGTCAATATCCTCTATATAAACCATAACCTCACTGTGGGCGGAAATGGTTCCTTCATTCTTCAGTTTTCTGTAACTGAATGAAAAATTAAATTCTGCTTTGCCGCTGCGCAGGCTGTTCTTGTTCTTTACACAGTCCTCTCTTAAGTCTTTAATAATTTCGCCCACACTTTCATTTGTGTACCTTTTCTTACCAATACTATTGATGACATATACTCCATGGCCAATTTCCTTAAAAAGGCGGTTGAATTTTTGCGCCGTAGGAATAATAGCCTGCATCAATTCAGATATCGAAGTATCGAACATCTTAAAGAATTGTTTTTCGCTAAAATACACCTCTACTTTATCATTGGGGTTAATCCTGTTAAGGTCCCTCTCTATTTGCGATATGCTTTCGTCCAGTTCATCTGAATTGCGCTTGGATATATTCCTGGAGACCTTTTCCATGTTAGTTACAGATGTATTCAGCTTCTTCAGTTTTTCGTGGTACAACTCGGTGTACTTTTCTTTTGTCTCCTTATCTAAAAATGAATGCCCTATCAGCGTTTGTACCTTCGGTTGGTCTGCGCAAAAGAGTTTGAGTATCCTCTTGACCCGCTCGTCCTTTATGCCCAGCCTGTGGCCTAGCTCATAGAATTGGTCATAGCAATAGGAACCGTAATTTTTGAAGCTCGCATCATCGATATCCCCTTCGTATAAGCCATCGTGTAATGCCACGTCGTGGTCGTTCACATGTACCCTGGAACACACCAGGTCATAAGCCGGGCTCAACACATAATCCCCGAATACAGATTCAATAAGAGAGAAATTTTTTAAGTGTGCGTCACCGTTTGAGAACAGGTAATTAAATACCACCAGGTTGTAATACTTCTCCTGTTCCACAACAGATGCGGATACGTTCTTCTGTAGTAAGCGGCCTGCCAACAGGTAGTCCGAATCATATTTATAGCCCTGGCCTGCTGTTTCCTCTGTCTTTCCCAGCAACGAGGCGAAGTCTTCCTGGCGGTACTTTGTCCCATCAGGTTTAACATCAAACCGCCTGGTTATATATGCAGGTTTGCCATCGTTAAAAAATATCATACCGTTAACAGCCGTGGATATATTATAGACCTGTTCGGCTATCTGCATCGTAAGGTGTTCGTTTGCCGGTACCTGGGTTCTCTTTAATAAATCAGCCGGTATGGGTTTCAATATGTATTGGCCCTGTTCACCATCCTCCGTCAGCCTAAGATTGTTCTTATCTAATATTACGGATAATTTTATCTGCACCCCTGAAATGGAAAGCCTCTCCCTGTTTTCAATAAACTTCTCCTGCAATGGGCCTTCATCATTAGGTGAGGCGAAAGGCAGTATATGGCTTACCTTCTTACCGTTGAACATTTTTCTCAGAAATGCCGGGCTGTAGGTATCAAACCCTGGGCGCAGGGTACCTGGACAATATTTTATTACGGGTGTTTTCATTTTTTAAACTGGTTTTATGCTTACCGCTCCTATGGTTTCGTTGCCTGCTGTTGCGAGCAACAGGCTAAAAAAATCCTTCTCATCTATTTTTAACCGCTTGCATTGCAATTGCCTATTCACTCCTTCACTCAACATGTTGAAGAAAAAAGGGAATAAGTAAGTTGATTGATACTCCTGCTGGTTTTTAGGCAGGGTTGCGCTTATAGGGTGCTTCTGGGAATCATTAAAGTACTGGTCATCATACCTAAATGTATATCCCGATTCGTTTTTCGACAGGGTGCCGGCTAATTCACCGTTGATCAATACTATTGCCTTCCGTGTTTTCATACGCTTTTTATTTTTTACTCTGTCTTTTTTCTTTTACATCATCCATCACATCCTTTACTAACTGAGACCTTACTTGCGGCTCTGATTTTACTTCTAACCGTATAACAAGGCCAAGAACAGAGGCGATTTTTTCCAATGTGTCCAGTGATGGATTTACCTTGCCATTCTCCACCTGGATGATGGTGCGTAAATTAACACCGGCCATTTCAGAAAGGTCACTTTGCTTAAGCCTAAGTACCTGCCTCCTTTCCTTTATCAGGCTCCCTATTTCTATTTTATCCATGTGTATTAAAGTTTCTTTTTATGCAAATATACATAATAAACATATAATAAACACATAATAAATGTATTATAATTCACTTATCTATTAATTAAAAGATAATAAATGACTTATAGTACATAATAAATACATAAATAAGCTATAATCATATAATATAATTAGAAATATGTACTTTAGTTCACCTGTGCGGTTTCAGAATGAGGTCGTGAATTAGCCGAATGAATGTATCAAGCTCTTTTATAATTTGGCACGGCAAAAACCATGCGATGGAAAACCCAGTTCATAAAGATGCCATGATAGGTAATAAGATAGTGCGTGTAATTCTTGAAACACCTTTTCTAAAGTATGAAGGAGTACCATTCCAGGATGAAAAGGGGGCCGCTAAGATGAGGGGGCAGATGATTCTTAATGGCAGCATATTTCAGGAGAAATACCAACCCTTAGTATTCGGACTGCTGCCTTTCATGGTAAATTTCAACAATATGGCTCCTGAAGAAATGGTAGCCTATATTGATAAAATAAAAGAAGAAATAGTGAGTGGCTACTTCTCTTATATAAAAGAGAATGGCGATTACGTTAAGATGGATTTCCCATGGCAACAGAATGTAGTTGATGCTGCAATGAATGGAGCAACCTCTCTATCTTGCTTTCCTCCTTTTGCAGATTGGGTAAACAGAATAGCCGACAAAGCATTTGAAACCTCCGCAGGTTCATACTTCAATAAAGACGGGGAAATTGAGATGAAGGATTTATTAGTACACAATGAAGGTAAAACTGTAGATCTTACAAATGCTTTCTCACTTTCCGATCTTATTAAAAAGTATCGAAGTGAATTTCAAAAAATAAAACCAGTTATCATAACGGGATCTGAACCCTTACGCAAGAATATTGCTGATACCGTAAAAAAGAGAATGGAAGAGGAATATGTTGAGAAGGCTATTCCTATACCAGTACCAATAAGACAGCTATGGATTGCGTGCAATGGAACAAAGGATTATCTAATCAATGATATGCTTCCATTTATTGCTGAAATCGAAAAGGGCCATAAAAACACTCTAAGCAAAAACTACTCGAGCCTTTGCGATGCAATAAATAATGAGTTGGAATTACGCTCTACTAAAATTGAAAGGCGTGCTAAGGTATGGGCGCAGTATATAAAACCGTCAACTGAAGTAAAGGCTACTAGAACTACAGATACCTTTTTGACAGCAGAGATAATGAACAAAATAAATGTTGTTCTGTGGGGCGAAATACATAACGTAGCCGATGCGTTTACATCAATCTTGAAGAACCTAGCCAAAAACATTTCGGATAATAATACCTATGATAGTACTTATTTTAATTCATACGCTTCCTCTGTTAAAGGGCTGTTAAAGAAACTTGAAGAAGTTGATTATGAAATATTGCAATTGTTAACTACCCTATTATACGAAGGGCTTTTCAATGAGAAAGAGAAGAACAGTATTGCGCATGCTTCCATGCTCTTGTGCCTGATTAATTACTTGAGTCAGAAACGAAGTGGAGACATGATGGTTGTATTGAAAAAAGACATGTGGCATAAATTTGTCAGTATCTGTAAGAACCTTAGTGTATTAAAAATTGAAGACAGGAAAAAAAAGAAAGAGTATCCACCGGTTATCGATTATGTGGAGGATGTAAATAAGTTTTACTGGAGAGGCCTGGATAAATCACTGGATATTGCGTTGGGCCGCTTTATAAGCAGATTACGGGAGTTGAATATGTTTAAAGGCCCGCAGGATGATATATCAGATTCACAGATTGTAAGAGCTGTTCTTAGATTCTTTAATGGAAAGGCGAACGATGATGAAGTTGTTAAACTTATCGTCAGGCACTTTAACACTATTCACGAAAATGATGATTTGTGGTTACCGGATATTAAGCTCCCATCATAGTTATTCCCTCTGCCCCCTTATTTAAGGCATTACTTCCACCCCCTCCTATAGTTGCATATAAATGGAAATAATGTATCCTTATCTTAGTAATCCAATAATGTAGCTTCTGGATACCAATTCCCCTTACTCCCCTAATTTTTCTCGAACACTACCTCAACATGAATAAAACAGGGGAGATACGGGGGTGACAGTTTTTATTTTTTTGCATTGTAACTAAATCATATTACAATGAAAAAAATAATTACTTACATCGATATTCCTATCGGTGAACTTGAAAGACACCCGCTGCACATTAAGATGTTCGGCGCTACAGAACCAATGTCCTCTACCTTGGAATGGTTGCACCGTTCCTATGAACAATTCGGCAAGCTGAAATATGTCTTCGCTGTTCAACAAGTGGTTGATGGTGCTACCAAGGCCTATATAATAGATGGATTTAAATCCATTCAGATCTTCAAGCAAATGGGCATAACTACTGTAAAGGTAGCAGTCTTGAACCTTACTGAAGATGCCGACATCGCGCAGGTGATGATCGAACTGCAAAAATCACACCACAATTCAATAGCTGAAGAGTATGGTATATACGAATCACTTTATGCCATATTCAGTAAAGGCAAAGGTCGCCGTATGGACCTGATTGAACTTACAAATGACGATGCCGAAGAAACAGGCATAAGCGAAGAGGAAACGAAAAAAAGAAGGGAAACTGTATATGATGTTATTGGCAGGATGTGCGGCGTCAGCAGAAACAGGGTTATGTATGTTATCAAGGTTGGCAGGATAAATCCGTGGCATTTTGAACGCATCGAGAAAGAACGCTACGCTTTATATGCTGCTTATCTTGACTGCCTCGCTGAAGAAAAAGGTGAAGAGCCTTCCGTACCTCCTGCTAAAGCGCCTATGTATGAATCAGATCCTACACAAGCTCCAGCCTATGATGCTACATCAGCTACAACACACGATGGCTTTACCGATGAGACCGATTACGAAGTTCCAGTACATAACAGTGCAAACGATATCGAAGATTTTCAATCTGAAGCAAACATAGATGACGATGGTAGCGAATCAATTACTATAAACTTCAAGGTTAACAAGGATCAGTTGAAGGATGTCGATACCACTATCGACCCTCAAATCACCGTAGATGCATCTAATCCACAATTTGTAACAGTAATACTAACATTCTCTAAAACTAACTAATATGAAAACCAGAAAACGTATCATAATAGTTTCTACTTTCTCCGGTATGGATTTACTTATGCTCGCCTTCATCAAGGCATGGGCCTTGCCTGGTTATGGCTTGGAAAAAAATATTTGGGCGGCACAGATGCACGCTGCCAATTTCAAAAATCCTGACGGTACACCGGTTATACAGTTCGTAAATATAACCAAGGAAGAGCACGACGCGTTAAGGGCCAATAAGGATACTGAGTTTGATTCGGCACTTATTGGCGGACAATACATACGCGGAAAGAGAATAGAAGAAGTCAACGGTGCAGATGTGCGTGCAGAAATAGAAAAAAAGTATGGCAAGGATATTTATATAATCCTATTGGGCGGACCTCCTTGTCAGGATATGTGTAAAATGAATCGCAACAAAAGAATCGGCGAACGTAACCGTAATAATCTGCTATTCCATTATGCCAGATTCGCCGGTGAATTGAATCCTGATATTTCCTTGATGGAAGAGGCAGAAGAACTCAGCCAGAAAGAGTTTAAGGATTTATTTAACTCATTTTTAAATGTTCTCTCCGGGCTGCCATACAGGATAGGACATATGGAGGCCAACAGCATTCATTATGGTTCAAACCAGCAAAGAATTAGAACGGTAGTAATGCTTGTAAACAAAAGCCTGGGTAAAATGCCTGTATTCCCTGAACCGGATACGGTAAACGTGAAACGTGTTCGTGATTTTCTTGATATACAATACTATCACTCGGGCAACTTTACCGATAGAATCAAAAACTCAGGTCACTTCATGTGCACTGTAACTTCCGGTGCACCGGCTTACTTTATCAGAGACGGTCTGAAATGCAACCCAACCTTAGATGAGCTATTGCTGTGCTTCGATGTGCTTAAAGGCGAGTATAATATCCCTGCATTTATTCCTAAGCAACAAGTAAGGAAGGCAATCGGCAACTCAGTAAGTGTAGCACTCTTCAACCGAATTGCTACTATCATTATTGAAAGAATACTTGAGCTGAAGCATGTAGGCGATAATTGGTTTGAACCGATAGAGGGTAATGATGATACTCCAGGGCTCCCTCTGAATGATAATGCACCTGAAGGCCCTGCCCCTGAAAGTGGTGAGCCTACTTCACAAACTGCTGCAGAATATCCTGCCCGGTTAGAAACAAAACTATCCGGAGCCGATACACAACAACAAACTTCTGATATTGTCTCCACTTCAGCTAGCGGTGAGTTGAAAGATGCAAGCGGTTTTGTCCTTTACCAAGGTCCTTCAGCCATAAACGGTTCCAACATAGTTGCTATTATCACAGCCGATTCCGTCAATGAAAAAACAGGCCCCATGAGCCAGCTTTGGATATTGCCTGCGGATACCGCTCCCCTTCAGGCCATAAATACCGGTGAGGACGAAGCGGTTTGCGGGCAATGTAAACTGAGGCATTTTCTTCGTGGTGCCTGTTATGTAACCATAGCCAAGGGGCCTGCTATAGTTTACAAGGCGTGGAAGAATGGTAACTATCCTTATCTACCCCTTGAAGAGTATGGATTGCTTAAGGGGAAAGCCATAAGGTTCGGCGCATATGGTGACCCCGCTGCTATTCCCTTTAATATATTGGAAGAACTCAAAAAAGAAACTTCCACTACGACCTGTTACACGCACCAATGGGCTAATCAAAAAGGAGAGGCTCTCAAAGTTCTTTCGATGGCAAGTGTAGATAGTATTGAAGAATACCGAAAGGCCAATTCACTAGGCTGGAGAACGTTCAGGATTATTGAGGCCGATGAAAGTCCTTTGGAAGGTGAGATAATGTGTCCCAATACCACAAAAGGAATTCAGTGCATTGATTGCGGCCTCTGTGCAGGAAATTCAATAAAGGCAAAAAATATAGCCATACCAGTGCATGGCACACACAAGCTTAAGTTTAACACAAACCATAATTATGTTGAATGGGTACAAAAAAATACGGCTTCAACAACTTCCCGTCAGGATAACCTAATTGATGTTATTAAGGACCGGCCAGGTACTACTAACGAAGCACCTTTAAAGAAGGAATCTGAACCTGCATCGCCTAAACCTCCACAAGTCATTCCTCCAAATAATAGGAAAATTATCAACAGCCATGAACTTGCAAAGATGGATTTCGACTCCTTGGACTTTGAGGATAGATGGGTTGATTTCTTTGGTTGTCCATCAACAAACTTTAACTGTGTCCTTTATGGTATGCCCGGTGAAGGCAAATCGACCTTCGCCATACAATTCGCCAAATATCTCGCGGATAACTTTGGCAGATCGCTTTATGTGAGCGGTGAAGAAGGCCTCTCAAAGACCATGAAAGATAAAGTGGTAAATACGAATGCTACATCAAGCAGGTTAGATGTAGCGCACTTTGTTAACCTGAATGATGTTTTATCTGCTCTATCCAAGAAAGCATATAAATACGTCTTTATTGACAGTTTGGATTGCATGAATATAGATGCCAATGGCATGAGAAGACTTAGGGCAATGTATAAATCAATAGCCTTTATAACAATATCTCAATGTACAAAATCAGGTGAGATGAGGGGCTCCAATGAACTTAAACATGATTCCGATATATGCGTAAGTATAGTAGACGGAATAGCTGTAACAACTAAGAACCGTTTCAAAGAAAAAGGAAGGAGGTTTAGAGTGTTTGAAG
>Ga0210388_10004474_pt1 | contig 10940 bp, 10 predicted proteins | sample IncBWC19OmetaG_FD_155485 | JGI IMG/M metagenome (GOLD analysis project Ga0210388, IMG submission 155485) | Forest soil microbial communities from Barre Woods Harvard Forest LTER site, Petersham, Massachusetts, United States - Inc-BW-C-19-O ...
CTGCGAATACGACGCGGGCCGAGATTGCAAAGAAATTTGTCGAGACGTTCAAGGCCAAGGGCGTGCCTGGCGTCTACGGGTTTGTGAATGCGAAGAATATCGGGGCGAATGGGGACACGGAAAAAGACAGCGTGTTGAAGATCTGGGCGGATGCCGGATTTCCGTTGGGCAATCACACGTTTTCGCACATCGATTTGAATACCGCGAGCGTGCAGGCGTTTGAGGACGAGATTGTGGCGAATGAACCGGTGCTGAAGGGGCTGATGGGTTCGCGGGATTGGCATTGGTTTCGATATCCCTATTTGCATGAAGGGGACACGCTCGAAAAAAGGCGCGCGGTGCGAAAATATCTGGCCGAGCACGGATACAAAGTCGCTCAGGTCACGCTCGATTTTGGGGATTACGCCTGGAACAACCCGTACGCGCGATGCGTGGCGAAACAGGACACGCAGGCGATTGAGTGGCTGAAATCGAGTTATCTCCAGACCGCGAAGGATGACATTGCGCTGGACCGGAAATTGTCGGTGATGCTCTTTGGCCGGGACATCAAGTATGTGCTGCTGATGCACATCGGCGCGCTGGACAGCATTTTGCTGCCGGATCTGCTCGATCTTTTCAAGAAAGAAGGATTTGATTTTGTGACGCTCGAGGAAGCGGAGAAAGACCCGGCCTACCAAAGCGATCCGGATGCGGCGCTGCTACATGGCGGAACGTTCCTCGAACAATTGACGGAAGCAAAGCATCTGAAGTATCCGCAGCACGCCGATCGACCAATGGACAAGCTCGACGCGATCTGCAAGTAGCAAGAATTTCACTCAAGCAAACCAACAACGACGGGAGCCGCCGCTAACTCCGCGAGGGAACCCTCCGAAACACTCCCGAATCAAACTAAATTCTTGTTGCACGAGGCGAGCGAGGCGCGTACATTCGCAAATGCCGGTGCGCCCGGGTGGCGCAGCCGGCAATTTTCTTCGAGGGGTGCTGCGAAGCACAAAAAATGAGCACGAACGGACATACACAGACCGCGCCACCAATTTTGCTGACCATTTCTGGATTTGATCCGTCGTGCGGAGCGGGTACGGCAGCGGATTTGAAGACATTTGCGGCGCATGGGTGCTACGGCATCGCGGCGATCACTTCGTTGACGGTGCAGAACACGCAGGGTGTGGAAGATGTGCACAACATTCCGAGCGCGACGCTGAAGGCGCAGCTCGAGGTGCTGGCGAAGGACTGCAATATCGCGGCAGTAAAAATTGGGATGCTGGGAAACCGCGGGAATGCGGTGACCGTGGCGGAATTTCTGGATGCGCATAGCTTTACGCACGTGGTGCATGATCCGGTTATGAAATCATCGAGTGGGACAGAACTGCTCGATGCGGGCGGAGTGAAGTTTCTGGCCACAGAGCTGCTGAAGCGAGCCAGCGTAATAACGCCAAACGTACCGGAAGCGGAGATTTTGACGGGCATGGCGATTAAAGATGTGGCGGACATGGAAGCGGCTGCGCGAAAGATTGTGGAGATGGGCGCGCGAGCGGTGATTGTCAAGGGCGGGCACATGGGCCGGCCGACGGATGTGCTTTTCGACGGCACGGACATGGTGACGTTGCCCGGTGAGCGCGTGAACGAGGAGCAGTTGCACGGAACAGGTTGCACATTCGCTTCGGCGCTGGCGGCGCATCTGGCCGTGGGCCGTGGGTTGCTTGAGGCAGCGACGCTCGCGAAAGCTTACGCGACGAAAGCGATTGAGAAGGCGTATCCCGTTGGCAAGGGCCGGCTGCCGCTCGACCATTTTTACCGACAGAGGATTGAGCCGCCTGCGCGGGGGATTCATGAAGTGCCGCAGCATGGGATGCATCCTGCGGCGGAACCCACGGCGCACTAACACCGGTAACTGGTGGTTTGTGACTGGTGACTAGTGGTCGTAGGGCGAGTTTTTTCTTCCTTACAAAATTCTTTACAGATTGGGTCAAACGGCTTGGACCTTAAGGCCTTGCGGCTGCGAGGTGGGTCGGATTGTCTACCGCTTGGCTTGCGCGAAAGACGACGCGATGCGACGGTAAGCCCGCGCTTCATTGAATTGGCTTTGATCGATCGTCTCTACCCTCACATTGTGCTGGCGCATACTTGAGAACCGCTGGCTTCTTGCCGTGGCGCTTCTGCGCGAAGCGACCAAAAACGGGCGAGCATCGGGCTGACTCATAGCGACGTGCTTCGGAGTTCTCGATCTGCGCGAGAGACCTCTGCGCTTTTCGCCGTAGGTGAATTGATACAAGACATACAAAAGGAAGTCGCATCCAAGAATGCAAAATGCCAGAAATACGGTGGCTGACATAGTTCGCTCGCTTCTTTAACTCACTTCGTGCGGAGGGGAATGGGTTGTCCGCACCAGATGCAGAGTAGGAGCGGAAGGGCAAGAAAATCCTGAGGAGTTTGTTAGGAATTCATTAAAATGAGGCTCAAATTGATGCTTCTCGGCTCCTAATGAGGCCAGATTGATTTCACGGCGCACAGGCGTGTGGGTGTTGGTCGTGTTTACGATAGCCGTGGGAGCAGTTGCGGTGCTGTTGCCTCGCATTCCTCAGCCGCAGTCCTATCATGACTTCGCCGATCAGCGGTCTTTGCTCGGAATACCGAACTTCGGAGACGTGGCTTCAAACCTTTTATTCGCCGTGAGCGGCGTCTGGGGATTGAGTTTTCTGTTTGGGCAGCGCGGCACGGAGAAGTTTATCGATCCATGCGAGCGATGGGCGTACGTCTTTGTTTTCCTTGGCTTGTTACTTACTGCGTTTGGATCGGCTTACTACCATCTTACTCCGGGCAATGCGCGATTGGTTTGGGACCGCTTGCCCATGACGCTGGCCTTTATGGGATTGGTATCGGCGATGATTTCGGAACGAGTGAGCGTGCCGGCCGGTTTTTATTTGCTTCCGGTGTTGCTATTGATTGGTGTGGGGAGCGTGGTTCTGTGGTCGTACAGCGAAGTGCGAGGGGCGGGAGACTTGCGGTTTTATGCAGCGGTGCAGGTGTATGCGGTGCTGATTTTGCCGGTTTTGCTTTTGTTGCCGCCGAGGTACACGCGAAGTTGGGATTTTGTGGTGGTTTTCTGTTTTTATGTGATGGCGAAAATCTTTGAGACTGCGGATCGGGGGATTTTCTCATTGGATCGGCATACGGTCAGCGGGCATACATTGAAACATTTGGCGGCTGGCGCCGCGGGATTTTGGATTTTGAGGATGCTGCAGAGGAGAGAGCCCCATCGATCGCTCGTGAAGCCTTGAATGGCCGGGCTAAAGCCCGGCCATTGCGCCTTGGACAATTCGCTATTGGTAGCTATAGGCGGCGTTCAGTTCCTCGATGCGATGTTGAGTCACAGTTTCCATACACATGGACCAAACCATTGGAGCCATCGAACCGCCTTGATATTGGTCCCTGGCGATTGAGCAGTGAAGGTCACGGTAGGTAAGCCAGGCCCGCTGCGCCGACTTCAGCCTTTGAATACTCTCGTTCTGTTTTTCGTCTTGAGTAGAGCCCGCAGAAAACTGCTTAAACAAACCGCGGTAAACGGTATTTAGTTGTGCGTCAGCCTTGCTGTATTGTTCATTCGAACATGCATTCAGGTCCATCTGACTGCTCGCGGAGGCACAAGGGTTCGGCTGCGTATCGCATCCTTTCGTTGTGGCAGGTTGCTGTTGTGTGGATCCGATTGCCATGAAAAACAAAAGGATGGTCGCAATACTAAGCGTATTAGGCATACGTACCTCGCTTGGTAAATTCTGTGACGCCGTCTTTCTATTGGCAATGCTGGAACAAAACGGCTGTGCCTGTTCTGTTAGTTCTTGTTAATCACTCGGCCGGCGACGATGGTGGCCATGGGTGCGCCTTTAAAGGTGCGAGCGTCGAAGGGGGAGTTGCGGGATTTGCTGGCGGATTGTTTTACGTCGTAGGTCCATTCGTGAGTGGTGGAGAAGATGGTGAGGTCGGCGGGTTGGTTGCGGGCGATTTTGCGCTCGATGCCGAGGACGCTCGCGGGACCGGTGGTGAAGAGTTCGACCATGCGCATGAGCGACAGGCGGTTGGTGTGGACTAGTTGCTCGAGAGAAAGGGCGATGGCGGTTTCAAAGCCAAGGATGCCAAAGGGGGCTTTGTCGAATTCGACGTCTTTGAGGGCGGGCTCGTGAGGGGCGTGATCGGTGGCGATGGCGTCGACAGTGCCGTCGGCGAGGCCGGCGATTAGGGCTTCACGGTCTTCGCGGGCGGCTAGCGGCGGATTCATTTTGTAGCGCGAGTCATATTGGACGTCTTCATCGATCAGCGTGAAATGGTGCGGGGTGACTTCGCAAGTGACATGGAGCCCGCGCTGTTTGGCCCAGCGGACTTGTTCAAGGGAAGCTTTTGCGGAGAGATGCGCGACGTGAAGGCGCGCACCGGTGAGTTCGACGAGTTGAACGTCGCGAGCGACGCAGACGGACTCGGCCGCGGCGGGCATTCCGCGCAGGCCGAGACGCGATGACGCGACGCCTTCGCGCATGACGGCGCCGGCGGCGAGGGAAACATCTTCGGAGTGCTCAATCACGGGAATGTCGAGCGAGCGGCAATATTCCATGACTTGACGAGTGAGTTTCGCGGTGGCGATAGGTTTGCCGTCGTCGGAAACGGCAACGATGCCGGCTTCTTTCATAGCGGCGATTTCGGCGATGGCTTCTCCTTTGCTGCCGACGCTGGCTGCTCCGATGGGCCAGACGCGAACGCCCGCGGCGGTTTTGGCGCGGTCGAGAATGAAGCGTGTGACGCTGGCGTTGTCGTTGACGGGCTTGGTGTTAGGCATGCAGCAGACAGCAGTGAAGCCTCCGCGTGCTGCGGAGCGCGTGCCGGTCTCGATCGTTTCCGAGGATTCCTGGCCGGGCTCGCGGAGATGCGCGTGAAGATCAATGAAGCCGGGCGCTACGATCAGTCCTGTGGCGTCGAAGACTTCGGCGTTTTTGTGATCGCTCGCGAGTTTGCCGTGCGCGGCGAGTTCGACGATGTTTTCGCCGTCCAGAAGAATATCTTGCACAGCATCGGTTTTCGAGGCGGGGTCGATGACGCGGCCGTTTTTAATCAGAAGCATGTGCTGGATCCTTTTTGTCGGTGGAGCGGCGGTTTCTCGGCGGTTGCGATTCTTCGGTGCTGGTACTTGCGCCGGGGCTTGCGGCATCGCGGCCATCTTCTGTGGCACCGGAGGTCAGTAAGAAAAGAAGTGCCATCCGCACAGCGATGCCGTTCGTTACTTGTTCGAGAACGCAGGACTGAGGGCCGTCGGCGACTTCCGACGTGATTTCGCTACCGCGATTCATGGGGCCAGGATGCAGAACGAGCGCATTGGGCTTCGCGTGGCGGAGACGTTCGGCGTTGAGTTGATAGCCGAGAACATAATCTTCGTTGGAGATAGATGGTTCGTGCATGCGCTCGGTCTGGACGCGAAGGACAAGGACCACGTCTGCGTCTTCGAGAGCGTCTTCTAGTTTGAAAACGCGGCGGATGGATACGCCGGGACCGGCAATTTTTTCGAGTTCGCGCGGGACCCACATCGCCGGGCCACATAGTGTGAAGCGGCAGCCAAATTTTCCGAGGAGATGAATGTTGGAGCGAGCAACGCGGCTGTGCTGAAGGTCGCCGAGGATGGTGACATTGAGATTATCGATTTTGCCGAGTCGGTCGCGGATCGTGAGAGCATCGAGGAGTCCTTGCGAGGGATGCTCGTGTGTGCCGTCGCCGGCATTGATGACGGGAATATCGAGATGTCGCGCCACGAAATCGGCGGCGCCGGAAGAAGCATGACGCATCACAAGACAATCGGGCTTCATGGCATCGAGCGTTTGCACGGTGTCGAGAAGGGACTCGCCCTTTTTTACGCTGGAAGATTCGGCTTGGAGGTTCATGGTGTCCGCGCCGAGGCGGGAAGCTGCGGTGCCAAAGCTGATGCGTGTGCGTGTGGAGTTCTCGAAGAAGGCGAGGGCGACGGTCTTGCCGCGAAGAGTCGCGAGTTTTTTGAGCGGATTGCGCTGAATTGTTTGAAAGGGCCTGCTTTGGTCTAGAAGAAAAGTCAGGTCGTCCGCCGAGAGCGGCTCAAGCGCCAGGAGATCGCGGAAGTGAAAGGTCACATTTGCACTCTTCGAATGACGAGTGAAAAATTCTGATTCAATTACGACTCCTGCCGGTCGACGAGCACGACGCGCTCTTCATCATCAATTTCGCGGAGACGCACTTCGATGATTTCGGTGTCGCTGGTCTGCACGGTGCGGCCAACGAACTGGGCTTCAATCGGCATTTCGCGATGGCCACGGTCGATGAGCACGCAAAGAGAAACGCGCTGAGGGCGGCCGAGGTCGAAAAGGCCGTTCATGGCAGCGCGGATGGTGCGGCCGGTGTAGAGCACATCGTCAACGAGGACGAGGTCCATCTGGTCGACGCCGAAGGGAATGTCAGAGGACTGTAGAACGGCGTGGGTCGCGACTTTGGAGAGGTCATCGCGGTAGAGAGTGATGTCCAGAGTGCCCACGGGGACGTCGACGCCGTCGATGCCGCGCATGGCTTGTGCGATGCGCTGGGCCAGAGGCACCCCGCGGCGGCGAATGCCAATCAGGGCAAGATGTTTGGTGCCGCCGCTTTTCTCGACAATTTGATGAGCTAAGCGGCGCAGGGTGCGGTCGATTTCCGACGCAGACATGAGTTGGGCTTTTTCGACGATGCGCATGGTCGGGTAATCCTAGCATAGTGACTGGTGAGTCGTGACTAGTGACTGGTGGAGAGGGGGCGGGAAGCCCGCAATAGCTTCGAGATTGAGACGGCGTGATAAACTGCCGCGCGAGGCGTGGAAGAGGTGCACATGTTTGTTCTAAATAAGCTGCCTAGGAACTGGAGAGCCGCGATCGTGTTTTGCGGGCTGGTTCTGGGAATGGGGACTGAAGCACTTGCGCCGAGTGCTGAAGCCCAAGCCCGGAAGACGGTTGTGACGAAGGCGGCGGGGCGGCCGAAACTGGTTGTGATGCTGGTGGTGGACCAGATGCGTGCGGACTACGTGGACAAGTTTCAAGGGCAATGGACAGGAGGGTTGAAGCGACTGGTGGAGGAAGGTGCCTGGTTCCGCGACGCGGCGTACCCATACGCCGCAACGGAGACTTGCGTGGGGCATTCGACGATCTCTACGGGCGCATTTCCGGCGACGCATGGGATGGTGGCTAATGCGTGGTGGGACCGTGAAACTCAGAAAATGGTGACGTGCACGGCGGATCCTAATGCCAAGAACTCGGGGTATGCGGGAGTCGTTACGAAGGGCGGAGACTCTGCCTGGCGAATGGAAGTTCCAGCGTTTGCGGAAGAGCTGAAGTTCCAAACAGGAAGCGCGACGAGAGTGGTGACGTTTTCCTTGAAGGCGCGCGCGGCGATAACCATGGCCGGGCATAAAGGAGATGCAGTGACATGGTTTGATAGCGGAGGATGGGTGACATCGAGCGTTTACGGCACGATGCCGTTCATCGAGGCGTACGCGAGCGCGCATCCGGTGAAGGCCGACTATGGAAAGACGTGGAACCTTTCGCTCCCAGAACGCGCCTATTGGTACGACGAAAAGGCAACCGGTGCTGTGCCGCCAAAGGGATGGGAACTCACGTTTCCGCATGCGTTGACGGGAAAAGCGGGGAGTAGCGAGGCGGACGAGGCGTTCTACGAGCAATGGTCGGCGAGCCCTTACGCGGACTCGTACCTCACGAAGCTTGCAGAGAATGCGGTGGATTCCCTGGGGTTGGGCAAAGGCGGCGGGATTGATTATTTGGGGGTGAGCTACTCGTCCCCTGATTATGTAGGGCACGCTTTTGGGCCGCGCAGCTGGGAGATTCAGGACATTTTGGTGCGATTGGATCAGGATCTTGCTGAATTGTTCGCCAGCCTAGACAAGAAAGTTGGAAGGGGAAATTACGTGGTTGCGCTGAGCGCGGACCACGGCGTGGTGCCAGTTCCGGAAGACATGCAAAAGACGGGTGCCGACGCCGGTGTTTTGCACTTGCCCGAAGTGCAGGAGCGAATCGAAAAGGCGCTCGAGCCTTTAAATTATCCCAAGCCAGCGATTGCGCGAATCACGGGGAGCGACATTTATTTTGTGCCGGGTGTGTATGAGAAGTTGAAAGGCGACGCGGCCGCCATGAACGCCGTGCTAGACGCCATTAAAGGCGCGCCGGGCGTTGCGGGAGTATTTCGAGCCGAACAATTGGTGGACCGACCTGCCACTCAGAGTCCGCTGCTGGAAGCTATGGCAGACAGTTATTGGCCCGCGCGCAGCGGCGATCTCTTCATCGTGCCAAAACCCTATTGGCTGATGGATGGAGCGGCTGCTGGAAAGGCGCGCTCTTACGGCACGGGGCATGGCACACCGTACAACTACGACCAGCACGTCCCTATCCTATTAATGGGTTACGGGATTCGGGCTGGTGAGTATTACGGCAGGATTACGCCCGCGGACATTGCACCTACACTGGCTTCACTCTGCGGGGTTACGCTGGCCCCGCGGGATGGGCGTGTGCTGGGGGAAGCGCTCGCGAAGACGCCCCAAGCTCAAACGACAAGAAAACAAGCTGGGTCGGCCAATGCCGAAGCGAAGCCGTAGACGCGCCATTTCTTCCACAGGCCCAATGACCGCGGCTAAATTTTGAGCAGAGTCGGCGCGGCTTCATGATATTCTTTGGGCGATGTGACGAGCGCAAATGCCGTTGATCTGAGCGTGCATATTGGCGCGGTGCGCCTGCGGAATCCCATTCTCGCAGCCAGCGGAACCTTCGGTTACGGCGTCGAGTTTGCCCACCTGGTAGACCTAAACCGTCTTGGCGGGATTGTTGTCAAAGGCCTGTCCCGGGAACCCATGGAAGGTGCGCCTGCGCCTCGGCTTTGCGAGACTCCAGCCGGCATGCTGAACGCCGTCGGGCTCCAAAATATAGGGGTCCGGGCGTTCGTCCTGGAAAAACTACCAGTTTTAAGAAAATACGATACGGCGATCATAGCTAATGTCTTCGGCTACAGCGTCGAGGACTACGTCGAGGTCATCCGGGTCCTCGAGGACGCGGACGGGCTGACGGCCTATGAGCTGAACATCTCCTGCCCCAACGTGAAGAGGGGAGGGATGCAGTTCGGCGGCGATCCGGGGTTAGTTGCCGAGGTCGTCGGGGCTGCTCGTAAGGCAGCGACTAAGAGGCCCCTCTGGGTGAAGCTCTCGCCGATGGTTGCAGACATTGGGCTTATTGCCCGGACGGCGGAAGAAGCCGGGGCTGACGCTTTGACGGTGGCGAACACCTACCCGGCTATGGCGTTCGACCCGCGGACCGGGAAGTCGTGCCTCGGGAACCAGACGGGGGGACTTTCGGGCCCATCTATAAAGCCGATCACTCTGCGTCTGGTTTGGGAAACATTTAAGGCGATAAAGATACCAATCTTAGGGGTTGGCGGCATAGAGACGGTCGAGGACGTGCTTCAATATCTAGCAGTAGGAGCTGCCGCGGTACAGGTCGGGACGGCCAGCTTTACTGACCCGACGGTCAGTCAGCGACTTGTGGAGGGATTGGAGAAGGTTCTTTTCACAGCTAAAACGTTTACTGTCAATGAGATAAGGGGTAAAGTTTTCGCAGATTTTGGTTGACATAACGACGATTTTGCGATACACTTTTTTGGATATGAGTAGCACAAAGAACACACTATGAGACGACCACTCTTTGTTTTCTGGGCCGCTTTCCGATGGGTGCTCCTAATGTTCCTCATCGTTCCGGTAATGGATGCTCCCCTCGTCGCGCACCTGAGCGCACCAGTTAAGCCGGTGAAGACTTGGGTCGGTAACGCCAGCTGGTATGGTCCGGCGTTCAATGGCAAGAAGACCGCTAACGGCGAGCACTTCGACTGCGAGGCACTGACTGCCGCGCACCCGAACCTTCCGTTCGGGTCCATCGTCCGGGTGGTGAACCCCCGGAACGGGAAGTTTGAACTAGTACGCATCAACGACAGAGGTCCCTATCAAGAAGGACGCGAAATTGATGTATCCTATCGCGTAGCACGTAAGATCGGTTTGATCAATTCGGGCGTGAGCCAGGTTCGGCTCGAGTTGATGGAATTGCCCGAAAAGCACTGACCCCGCCGGAATCGGGGTCTCACATGACCTTGAGCTTCGACGCCCATCCCCGCAGCAGTTTAATCGTGGCACTGGATTTTGATTCGCTATCCTCTGCCCTGAAATTTGCAAAACAGGTTTCCGACCTTGTTGGAATGTTTAAAATCGGGAACCAACTGTTCACGGCTGCGGGACCTGCGGCTGTGAAAGAGATTGCCGCGTTGGGCCCCGGCATCTTTCTCGACCTGAAATTCCACGACATCCCAAATACAGTTGCGGGAGCGGTGCTTTCCGCTGCGGCTATGACGGGTGTGCAGCTCGTCAACGTACACGCCCTTGGGGGGCATGCGATGATGGCGGCCGCCGTCCAGGCAATCAGTGCTGGAGTCCCGATGGGTGCCGACCGACCGCGCCTGCTTGCCGTAACGATTCTTACCAGCATGGATCAGAAGACAATGCGGGAGACCGGCATTGGCGGGCCTCCGAAGAGCCGCGTTGTGAAATTGGCTCGGCTAGCAAAAGAAGTGGGTGTCGATGGAGTCGTAGCTTCCGTGCAGGAAGCGAGAGCTATTCGCAAGGCTTGCGGACGCGACTTCTTGATCGTGACGCCAGGCGTACGCCCCGATAACCAAGAGAACGCGGACGAAGCAAAGCGCGACGATCAGGCCCGCACGGCGACGCCTACGGAAGCGATTAAGGCCGGGGCGGATTATCTCGTCGTAGGCCGGCCAATCATAGCCGCGCCCGATCCTCGAGCTGCAGCCCAAGCCGTCGTCGAAGAAATCGCCGCGGTTAAGTAATCGAAACACTCCTTTCT
>Ga0210388_10004476_pt1 | contig 10934 bp, 7 predicted proteins | sample IncBWC19OmetaG_FD_155485 | JGI IMG/M metagenome (GOLD analysis project Ga0210388, IMG submission 155485) | Forest soil microbial communities from Barre Woods Harvard Forest LTER site, Petersham, Massachusetts, United States - Inc-BW-C-19-O ...
CGTAATCGGCGTACTGAAAATCGGGAGGAATGCTTGACCGTGCGGCGCAGCGCGATACCTTAGTGAAGTGCCGCCACGAACCACCTCGCGAAGAACGCCGCGGTGGCTGCCTCGATCCGCTTGGCGAGCTATCTGGCCCCCGAGGATTTCGCTCGGCCGAAACTCGATAGTAGTCTGCGTCAAACCAGTCCGCGCACCACTCGTGAACGTTGGCGCCAATATCGCAGAATCCATAGCCATTCGTTTCCGCGCGTCCTACGGGTTCTGGCCCTGTCTTCCAACGCGCGGCATAGTTTGCGAGAGATTCGGGAGGTTCATCTCCCCACGGGAATAATTTCTGCTCCAGACCCCCGCGTGCGGCGTATTCCCATTCCGCTTCCGTAGGTAGGCGAAAGCGCTTTTGCGTCATGCGGCTCAACCATTCGCAATATTCCACTGCATCAAACCACGAAGGCGCGACCACTGGTTGCAAAGGATCGGAGAAATTTGGAATGTCCCAATGTAGAGGTTTGCGATGCTGCGTTGCAGAAAGAAACTGCGTGTACTCGGCGTTCGTAACCTGACAAGCGCCCAAGTAGAAGGAGTCTATCCAAACGCGATGTACGGGCCGCTCGTTGTCCTGTCCCGCATCGCTACCCATAAGGAACCAGCCTTCGGGAATCTGGATCATGCGCGGAGTTATAAATTCGTCACGCACTCCTGCTTGGACCGGTTCAGTTTTTTGTTGCTGCATGAGGGGTTTGGCTCAGCAAATTAACGAATAGCCGATAAGCACCTGGCACTCCCGCCGGAAGTTCGCGAAAAAACGACAGGCCGGTATAAATGTACAATCCTTTTCCCACTCGCGCAGTCACAAGTGCGCCGGTTACTTCCGAATCGTTAAAATCCTTTAGACCCAACAGCGCTTGATAGCGTTGATCGAAAGTGCCCCAAAAATATAAGCCGCGCTCCTGTTCCCATCCCTGGAAATCCGCGAGCGTAATTTTATTCGGTGTATTCATCAGCGGGCTGTCCGGCGCAAGAAATCGCACGGGGGAATTCGGGTCCGTCACGCGCGCAACTTTGTCCCCCATCTTCGCAGGATACGGCGCCGGTAGCTCCTTGTCCCAGGCAAAATCCCGTTGATATTGCACTAGAAGCGTTCCGCCTCGATCCACATAATCCAGCAACCGTTGATTGGCGCGCATTAGATCGGGACGAAGCTCGTAAGCGCGGATGCCCACGGTAACCGCGTCGTATTGGTTTAAATCGCCAAAGGCCAGCGCTACTTCGTCGAGCAAATCCACTTGAATACCTAGCTGGCGGAGAATTTCCGGAAGCGGATCATTTTCCGCTGCGATGTATCCGACTCGCAGGTTCGCCGGAACATTTAGATCCAGGACATGCACGGTAGCGTCAGACGCCTCGCTCCAATTCCTGGTCGGGAGAGTTGGAATGGGCTCGAGCGAGGTTCTAAATGTCTCCTCTCCGATTCGCGCGTAAGGGTGCAGAGCATAAGCCCCAGGGGGTGTTTGCGCCGATGGCGCTACGATGAAACGGATCAATTGGTCGCCCGCGGCGGAAAACTCGAGCGGCGCAATTGACTGCGCCTTCCATCCGTCGGGCGCATCCACTCCGACTTCCACTCTTGCTGCTTTCGTGCCGTGATAGCGAATGCGGGCGAGTAGCTTCACCGGCTCGGATGCTCGCTGCACAGGAACCATCACTTGCTGCGGCTCGACTGTCAGCGTCACGGCCGGAACAAGCTCGAGTGGATATGTTGCGATGCCCGTAGTCGTTGCCTGCACGGATTGTACGGGCTTCTCGATCGTAAATCGGTAAGAACTCCACACAGCCGCTAAACCTACCTGTACAAGCGGCCGGGGAAACGGCAGGATGGCATCTTCAGGCGAACTGGGCGCTTTAGCATCAGCCGGGATTGCAATCTTGAAATTTTTGCCTTCGCTATCAGGCTTCGTTTCTTCTTTTGTTGCAGTCCAGCCGGTCGGCAGTTCCAGACTGTTTACATCGAGAGTCCATTTCACCGGGACGATCGGCTTTCCAACTGTAACCTCCACAGACAAATCCTCACCAGCCACCAGCTCGTGGCGGTCCGCCTGTGCTTCGAACGGAAGCGCCACGTCTTCCGCTAGTGCCCGATTGATCCGTTCGCTTGCGCGCTGCAACTCCCACAGCGCGGAAGAAGTCTCTTTGTTGGCTCGGTCCGCCATTGCATTCCTTGAAATCTCATTCCTTAAAGCTCCAATTTGCAGTCCGGCTTGGGCCAGAGAAGTGGCGGCGTCGGTACGTTGCATTGTACGAGCCGCTGCAAGCGCTGCTTTCAAGTCTGCGTCGGCCGCAGTGAGTCGCGTGGCCATGGACGCTTGCAGCGACGGAAATCTTGCGCTGAGCGAGGTGAGCGGCTCCGCTAACAGCTTAGCGTCGAACTTCCCGGCCGTTCCTTTCTCGTTTTCCGCAACCAGATAAATAGGGCGGCGGAAAAATACATTTCCGAAAAACGCCGGAGTGCCCTGCGAGCGGTGTAGCGCGTGCCCTTCCATACCCATCTCGGTATAGCTCTTGCCCCAAAGCGGCGAAACATCGCTAACCGGCAACTCCACGGCATCAGGTGTTTTTTCCCGCGCCAGCCGAACTTCCAGGGTTACTTTCCATGGAGGCAGCCCTTCCGCAATTTGCTCAGGAAACATTTTTGGATCGGCGGCCGCGGAAACCGCCTGCGGAGTCAGTATGCCGCTCGCTTGATGCTGACCGTGTCCGGAATGAACGCCGCCCCATCCATTGATCACCACTTGCGGCCGGTACGTGCGAATCGCACGGACCATATCTTCCAGCGCGATGTTGTCCCAAACTTTCATGGTTTGGTCGGCGCTCTTCGAAAAACCGAAGTCCGGCGCGCGTGTGAAGAATTGATGCACACCGTAATGTTCTCCCGCGGCAAGCAATTCTTCCGTACGAATCACACCCAGCGCGCCACCTTGTTCCGGACCGATGGCATTCTGTCCGCCCTGTCCGCGAGTAAGGGTTAGCAGTCCAACGTCGGCGTTGAGTCCGCGAGAAAGGTAGGTCAAAAGGCTGGACCATTCGTCATCAGGATGCGCGGTGACGAAGAGAATTCGAGTGGTCACTCGCGATTTATTGATGGCCTCAATGGTATCGGCCAGCGACTGGCCCGCTGCCCGCGGACTCGCAGAAAGCGCTGCGACCACCGCCAAGATTGCCACCGGCAAAATTGTTCGCCACCGCGTCATCCCACAACCTCCTGAAATGGCCACTGCCGCAAAAGTCTCGCCCGGCCAAGATATACAAGGATACCTGCTGACATTGCCGCCAGCGAGGCAAGCATCGGCGTTCGACCGGTCGAAATAAAAATCGCAATCCAGCCCGCTATCGCGATTATTACCGGAACGGGATACAACCACATTCGAAAAGGCCAGCGCTCTGCCTTCCAGCGCCGGTGAAGCAATAGCAGTCCAACAGCTTGGCCAACAAATTGGATGAGGCAACGCATCGCCAGGATGGCGCGGATTACCGAGAAAAGACTGAAAAACAAGCAGATAAAGATCGATGCTGCGCCCAAAGCCAGCAACGAAATGTGCGGAAAGCGCTTTGTGGGATGCACTCGCGCGAAAACCGAAAAGAAATTTCCATCCAACGCCGCGGCGTACGGTACGCGCGAGTATCCAAGCGTGGCTGAAAAAATAGACCCGAATGCCAAAACTAAGATCAGCGCGGTCGCGAAAGTGGCCCAGTGCATTCCAAACGTTCGTTCCACAAACAAGCTCACGACGAAACCGGAATTCTGCGCCTCTTGCCAGGGAATGACGGCCAAAATGCTTGTCTGCATCAGAAAATAAAGAATTGCGATCCCGAAGATTGATAGGAATATCGCTCGCGGAATATTCTTTCCGGGATCCTTCATTTCCCCACCCAGATTGCAGACATTGTAATACCCGAGATAGCTGTACACGGTCTGTACTGACGCGTGACCGAGCCCGGCGAAGAAAATCCAGGAAAAACTCCAGGCACCGGCGGGATACGTAAACACCCGACCGGCATTGAAATGCGTGGCGCCTCCATAGATCAGCCACAAAATCGTTCCCAGGACAATGACCCAAAGCACGGTGGAGATTTTTCCGATGGTCGTAATGCGCCGATAAAGCAACGCCACAGCGACCACAATCAGCAAGAGCGCCACTGTTTTGTTGTAAGTCGACAGCGCCTCGCCGGCCCTTCCTGTATTCGCGTTCAGCCAGGACGTAACGACCGGAATCTTGGCAGTCAAATACTTTGAATAGTCCGCGAACCCCAACGCACCTGACGAAATGCTAAGCGGGGCTTGGAAAAGTGTCTGCCAGATGAAAAGAAATGACAGAAGGCGTCCCCAGCTATTCGCTCCATAAGCTTCACGCAGAAAAACTTAGCTCCCGCCGGCCTGAGGCATCGCCGCACCCAGTTCCGCCCACACGCATCCATCCACCGCCGCCAAGCCCGCGCCCACTACCCACGCCAGGATGCACTGCGGCCCGCCCATCGCGCGGATAATGAACGGAATCACGATAAACGGCCCAATCCCCACCATGAACGTCATGTTGAGTGCGGTGGCCTCGATCAGTCCAAGTCCGCGGTCGAGTTTTTCCGGCTCGTTCATGATTTTTATTGTATCGGCGTGACGCCCGGGAGAATCAAGACGGCAAAGGATAGCAAGTTTCAGCTGTTTGCGTCCGCAACCTTCGTGATGTAGGTTATTTCTGTGAGCGTAACGTGAAAATGGCGCGCATCGCACTCTCGCTCCGTCTGGTTATAGCCGTGTCGTTCGCGGTGCTGATTAGCAGATTACCTGCTCGTGCGGGAGGGCTCACGCTTCCTCTTGAGGCTACGCAGGCAATGGCTAGGATGTATGACGGCGATCCCGACGCCGCCATCGTTATCGCGAAAAATCTGCAGCAATCGCAGCCGGACCATCCACTTGGATTCGTACTCGAGGCTGAAGCTCGGTGGTGGCAGACGTACTGCTCCGCCTCGGAAATCAAGTATGGAATGGTGGAAGCCTGGAAGCGCGGAAAGAAACCCGAGGACCAAACTTATCTCGCGTTAGCCGACAAAGTGATCGAACTCGCCCAGGCTCGGACCAGCAAGAGCGAGACAGCCGAGATGCATCTATATTCCGGCGTTGGCTACGCACTTAAAGCGCGACTTCTTGCTTTGCGGAGCGAAAATCATGCCGTTGCTCACGCCGGTGTTTCGGCGCGAACTGAATTCCTGCGCGCTCTTGCTCTCGATCCCGATATGGCGGACGCTACCGCCGGCCTGGGCCTTTACAACTATTACGTCGATTCACTTTCGTCCATCGTAAAAATGCTTAGATTTTTCATGGGCATCCCCGGTGGAAATAAGCAGGAAGGCATTAGGCAGATGACGATCGGAATGGAACGGGGCGTACTAATCTCGGTAGATATACGTTTTTATCTCGCTGCAAATCTCCGCAGGTACGATCAAAAGTACGAGCAGGCCATAACCATCGCCGAGCCGCTGGTAGTAAAGTATCCGTCCAACCCGATTTTCCTGCTGCTTCTGGGCAATCTAAGCGCAGAACTATCGCGTAGAGACGAAGCTGCTGAGTATTTTCATGCCGTGTTGAATCTACCGAACCCCGAGTCGACTTGCATTGATTGTACTTCTTGCTCTACCTGCGCGAGCTGCTCCGCCCGCGCGCGTGAAATAGCGAATTCATTTCTTGCTTCACCCCACTAGCGCAGGATCTTTCCGGACGTTACTTTTCTCTAGTCCGATTCGGCTCATCAGCAACGTCGAAACGCATCCGGAGACGAGCGCAAGGCCCCAAAGCGCCTCCGGCCCGTGCCTTTCAAGCAGCATCGCGCCCAACCAGGGCCCCAGCGAAAATGCGAAGCTGAACGACATGGTGTAAAGGCCCATATACTCGCCGCGTCTCCCGGCGGGCGCGATTTCTGCCGCATACGCAGCGCTGCCCGGCATGAGAATCATTTCACCAAAAGTCCACACGGCCACCGCTGCGAAAATTCCTATTGGCCCCCTGGCTAGGGCGAATGAGCCGAAACCGATGGCGTAGAGAAACGCGCCGAGCGTCAGAGTTCGCCGGTGGGACCACTGCGCCATCGCATTGTTCAGTGGAAGTTCCAGGACGACAATCATTAGCGTATTGAGGGTGAACACCGTGCCGTAAATCGACTCCGGCAGCCGCAGATAGTGCACCAGAAAAAGCGGTACGGTAGAGGTCAATTGAAAGAAAACAAGCTGAGTCGGAATCAGCGCCGCGAGAAAATAAAGCATTCGCCGGTTGCGGAAGGCGCGCAGGTCTGCAACGGGATGCGACGCAGCCAGCAACGAAGGCCCTTCCGCCTCGATTTCGCGCCCCAAATCTTCGGGATCATCCCACTTGGGCTCACTTGCCTTTGCTCGTGTTCCAGGCCAAGCAAACATAAGAACCAGAGCGGCTAGAATCGATGTCACGCCGTCGGCGAAAAATAAAATTCGGAATGAGTAAAGCGCCAGGATTCCGCCAATCGCCGGACCTACGCTCATCCCCAGATTCACCGCCAGACGGCTTAGCGCAAATGCCTGTTTGCGCTGTTGGGGTTTCACCAACTCTGAAACCAACGCGAGGCTTGGCGGCCGCACGGACTCGTTCAGGATTGCAAACCCAAACGTGATGGCAAGGATGGCGGCAAAATGGTGTGCTAGCGGAAATAAAAACAGGACGATACCGGAAAGAAGAAGCGAGCCACGCATCACGAACAGGGAGCCGAACCGGTCGGTGAGCCAGCCGGAGACGGGCATGGTTAAAAGTGCGGCGATTCCGTAAACCGTGAGAGCGAGCGCAGCGTGTGAAGCGGAGATATTGAGTTCCCGCGTCAGGTACAGCACCAAGAACGGCAGCACCATGGTCCCGCAGCGGTTAACCAGAGTCGCGGCGAACAGAATCCAGATTTCTCGGGGAAGTTGTCGCAGGCCGCGCCAGGGATTCATGAGGATTTCGTCACGGACGAAGCCTGTCGGGGCAATTCAGCTTAGACGCGCGCGGCTTCTTCTTGTTCGAAGGCGTGATAGGAAGATCGGACCAGAGGACCGGCTTCAACGTGCTTGAATCCCATCGTTTCACCAAGCTGTTTGTATTCGGCAAATTCATCCGGATGGACGTAGCGCTCGATCGGCAGATGCTCAGGAGTGGGCTGCAAATATTGACCCAGCGTTAGGATGTGCGTCCCCTGCGCGGCAATCTCCTGCATCGCCTGCAAAACCTCTTCTCGCGTTTCGCCCAGGCCAAGCATCATCCCGGTTTTGGTCGCGAGGGCGGGCGCAGATTGACCGGCGCGGCGCAATAACTCGAGCGAGCGTTCGTACACAGCGCCTTTGCGCACCGCGCGGTATAGCCGGGGTACCGTTTCCATATTGTGGTTCAAAACATCCGGCCGCGCTGCCAGAACGGTTTCCAGCGCCTGCCAATCGCCGCGAAAATCCGGAATCAGAACTTCCACCCGGCATCCCGCGACGCGCTCGCGAATTTTAGCAATCGTGCGGGCAAAAATCTCCGCTCCCCCGTCCGGCTGATCGTCACGGTTCACCGAAGTCACCACCGCATACCTTAACCCCATGCGTGCCACGGCTTCAGCCACGCGCTCCGGCTCGTCTTCCTCAGGAGGGCCCAAAGGTTTCCCGCTTGGCACGGCGCAGAATCCGCATGCGCGGGTGCAAATGTTGCCCAAGATCATGAAGGTTGCGGTGCGGTGTTCCCAGCATTCACCCATATTTGGACAGCGAGCGCTTTCGCAGACTGTATGCAGATCCAAGGTGCGCATGATGCGCTTCAGGTCCTGGTAATTCGTTCCTCCGAAATACTTCACACGTAGCCACGACGGTCGCGGGTGGGCCGACGGCGGAGGCGTGGGATTGTTCGAGAGGATAGTGAATGGAGTGGCCATTTGCCGAGGTCGAAAGCAATTCTACGCTGGGCTATCCGCTGAAACAACCTCGGTGCTTTTCTTGAGCATATTCGCAGAGGCCTCGTACGATATCCTTCCAACGATCCCGGACTTGGGGCGACGCAGAAATGCCTATCCTTCGACTCTGCCACTTGTTCCGTTCGAGCACATGCAATGATGGCATCTGTTGTAAATCTGCAACACGGGAAAACATTTTCCGCTGGCGAACCTTGTAACCTACTGATTACAAAAGTGTAAAATGGAAGTTCAGGGGCTACCGAAATGCTAGTATAATGTCCTCAGCGCATGCCATTTCAACTTACTATCCAGCGGCCGGTGGAGATTGACGGTTTCGGCCTCCACACCGCCGTCAAGAGCCACGTCCGGCTCGTCCCCGCTTCGGCCGATACCGGCATCGTATTCCGCCGCGTGGATCTCGACGACTTCGAGATCGAAGCTCACGTGCGCAACGTAGCACGCGTCAGCTACGCCACCAGCCTGATGAAACAAGGAGTGCTGCTCTCCACCGTCGAGCATGTGCTGGCAGCTTTGTACTCCTGCGGCATCGACAATGTGTATGTTGAACTAGACGCGCTGGAACTGCCGATACTCGACGGGTCTTCGCAGCCTTACATCGATCTGCTGGCTCGCGCTGGGACACGTACTCTTCGTCGACGCCGTCGGTATATCCGGGTTACCAAGCCTCTGGAGTTTTCCGATGGCGATCGCCGAATCGGAATATACCCTGCTGAGGAATTTCAAGTGCATTGCTTTGTGGATTATCACCACCCGGCTGTGGGACCACAGGAAGTGAGGATGACTGTGGATCGCGAATCGTTCAGCCGCGAATTGGCCCCGGCGCGCACGTTCGGCTTCATGAAGGATTTTCAGGGAATGCAGTCGATGGGTTTGATTCGTGGCGGCTCGGTGGAAAATGCCATCGTTCTCGATCACGACAGCGTATTGAACGGGCCGCTGCGTTTTCCGGATGAATTTGGCCGCCATAAAGCGCTGGACCTTATCGGAGATTTGGCATTAGTCGGCCGCCCATTGAAAGCGCGGGTGGTGGCGCATAAAGCCGGGCACGCATTGCACACGCAACTGGTAACCCGCCTTCTAGCTGACCAGACCTTGTGGAACGAAACCACCCAGGGTCATGAATCAGTCCCAACAACCGAAGCTGTCGCCATCTCCAGTTCACTTCCCACCTGAAATGAACGCAAAAGATACCGCAATCGTATTGTTAGCCGCCGGCAAGGGGACGCGCATGCGTTCCGAACTGGCGAAAGTGCTGCATCGTGCCGGTGGGCTTTCATTAATGGAGCATGTGGTGCGCGCCTGCCAGCCACTCAAACCAGCACAGTTGCTGGTCGTAGTAGGCCACCAAGCTGAGGAAGTTAGCGTGGTAGTGACTGCTCTGGACGCACAAACCGTCCTGCAACAGCCGCAGCGAGGGACCGGGCACGCCATGCAGGTCGCGCGGCGCGCCATTCGCAAAAGCGCGAAATTCGCGATTGTGGTTCCCGGCGATGCTCCGCTCTTGCGCACCGAGACGCTTGCGGCGTTTCTCGACACCCATCGCCGTGGCGAAGCTGCCGCCACGATTCTTACCGCCGAGCTTAACGATCCCACCGATTACGGCCGCATCTTGCGCGATTCCGAAGGCCGAGTGCAGGCAATCGTAGAGGAAAAAAGCGCCACGCCAGAGCAGCGCGCCATACGAGAAGTGAATTCCAGCATTTATTGTTTCACTCTAGCGAAGTTGTGGCCCTGCTTGAACGCGCTGCGTCCGGAAAATGCGCATCGCGAGCTGTACCTTACCGATGTGATTGGGCTTCTGCGCCAACAAAATGAACGAGTCCTTGCATACGTTGCGCCCGACTCGCAGGAAATTCTCGGATGCAACACCCGCGCGGCCTTGGCTGACGTGGACCGCATTTTTCGCGCGCGTAAAGCTGCGGAATTGATGGAATCCGGCGTGACGATTTACCTGCCGGAAACTGTTGTCATCGATCCTGAAGTCACTGCCGGCCCTGACACGATTGTGGAGCCTGGGGTTCAACTGCTGGGCAAGACGCGCGTTGGGGCGCGCTGCAAAATCCAAACCGGCAGCATTCTGATCGATTCTCGAATTGATGATGATGTTGTGATCGCGGCCTACTCCGTTCTGGATTCCTGCCGCGTCTGCCCCGAAGCTAAGATCGGACCGTTCTCCCGTTTGCGTCCCGGCGCGGATATTCGCAAAGGCGCGCATGTGGGGGGCTTCGTCGAGATTAAGAAGTCGGTGATACATGAAGGCGCGAAGGTGCCACACCTTAGCTATATCGGTGACGCAACGATCGGCCGCAATTCGAATATCGGGGCGGGCACAATTACTTGCAACTATGACGGCTTCGCGAAGTACCCCACGACGATTGGCGAGGGTGTTTTCATCGGTAGCGACACCGCGCTAGTGGCTCCCGTACGCGTGGGGCGTGGCGCATATGTCGCGGCCGGCTCGACTATCACTGAAAATGTTCCGGCCGACTCACTGGCCATCGCTCGCGGACGCCAAGCTAACAAGCCCGGATGGGCCGCAGCACGCCGCAAAGAATTAGCTCGAGCCAGAAAGCCAAAATCCTCGAAGCGTCGCACCTCCAGGTCCCGCTCCACTCGCCGCAAGACGAAATCAAGATCTCGCCGCTAGCATTTTGTCTCTAGGAAGCTCCCGTTCCAAATGTGTTAAAATCAATACATGAAATTCGGCGTGGTCCAATTCCCTGGCTCGAATTGCGACGACGACGCTTATTACGCCATCGGCTCGATCCTAGGCCAGCCTGTCGATTTCATCTGGCACCAATCCGAAAATATTTCCGGTTTCGACGCCGTCATTCTTCCGGGCGGGTTTGCGTTTGGCGATTATCTGCGCACGGGCGCGATCGCGCGTTTTTCTCCGGTAATGAAAGCGGTGGATCGGTTCGCGCGTTCCGGCGGCCT
>Ga0210388_10004477_pt1 | contig 10933 bp, 12 predicted proteins | sample IncBWC19OmetaG_FD_155485 | JGI IMG/M metagenome (GOLD analysis project Ga0210388, IMG submission 155485) | Forest soil microbial communities from Barre Woods Harvard Forest LTER site, Petersham, Massachusetts, United States - Inc-BW-C-19-O ...
CGTCCGGCGAAAGGGTCGGCCAGCGTCTTGAACACAAAAATCGAGAGTGGTTCGGAATCGGCCACCTTGCGCTCGATCGTTTCGCCTTTATGGTCTGGCGTTTTGTGGCCGCTCGCTTTTCCGCGTGTGGATGGCGCGGGGAAAATATCGCACAGGAAATTCAGGATCGCGTCGGCGCCGATATTGTGCAGGGCGGAGCTGAGCAGCACGGGGAAAATGCGCTTTGCGAGTACCGCCTCGCGAAGACCTTTCTTCAAATCGTCGATGGGAAGCGTTCCCTCGTCAAAAAACTCCTGCATCAAGGCGTCGTCGCCTTCGGCGACGAGTTCCACAAGCGCTTCGTGGGCAGTTTTTGCTTCTTCCGCGAGATCGGCGGGAATTTCCTCCACTTTGGCTTTACCGTCGCCGTCGGGAGTGTATGTCAGCGCTTTCATCGCGACGAGATCAATCACGCCACGAAAACTTTTTTCCGCGCCAATGGGCAATTCGATGGGCACCACACCGCGGCCGAAAACGTGCTGCAGCGAGTCGAGCGCGCGCTCAAAACTCGCCAGCTCTCGGTCCATCCAATTCAGGACGAACGCGCGAGGCTGATCGTATTCGGTGGCGTAGTCCCAGGTTTTTTCTGTAACAACCTGAACGCCAGCGGCTGCGTCTACCACGATGAGAGAAGCATCAGCGGCGATGAGCGAGGATTTCGTTTCGTTGATAAAGGTGGAATAGCCGGGGGTATCGAGGAAATTGGTTTTCGTTTTTTCTGCTTGGCCGGCTGCCTGCCATTCGGCATAGGCGAGGCCGGTATTGATCGAGATCTTGCGCGCGATTTCTTCTTCGTCCCAGTCGGTTACTGTGGAGCCGTCGGAAACTTTACCCAGCCGCGGCGTCATGCCCGCGGTGAAAAGTAACGACGATACGAGCTGGGTTTTCCCCGTATCGCCGTGGCCTACAATGCCCACGTTGCGGATCCAATCAGTGTTGTAGGACTTCATATGGCACCTCGGTTTGAGATAGATGGAAACAAAGCTCGAATAGAAGGACTTGCAGGATGGCCGGTCGGAACAGGCATTTCGTGGCGGGATATCTCGAAGCGCGAATCCGAGATGTAAGGACTGGAAAACTCACGACGCCGCCCCCCCGGCGGTTGCGCGTGACCCTGCGGAATGGGGATGCTAGCACACGGCAAGGACGTGTTCAACCGAGGGGCCAATCGGCCCGGCTCCGGCTGCGTGGGTTCCTGGAGATGAGTTTTTAGCGGCCTACAACGAAACGATTCTCGCTTGAACCTCACTATGTTAACAGAGTTTCCCGACTAGAACCCATAGGGAGCATGAGATCAGCCGCACGACGCGGCAATACCGCGCGCTTGTAGCGAATCGCGGGAGAGGCCAACATGTTTCGCACTCACGGAGTGGCGGCAGCTGCCTTGCTAACGTTGGGCGCGCTGTTTCTAGGCTTCCCTCGCATTGCGAGCGCGCAGATGGCGTCGAGCGCGAAAGCTGCTGAACAGCCGGCTAGCGAAAATGGGAAAGCGGCAGAGAAGGCCCAGGAACAAGCCGAAGCAACCGCTTGGCGCGAGTATTGCAGCGCCACGCTCGAGAAAGCGCCTACAGAGGACAAACCGGTTTTCCTGACAGGTTCGCAATCCGGCTACTACTACAAAGTAGGCAGTGCGATCGCAGCCGTATTGGCGGACAAGAAAGCGCAACCGGGCCAGCCCTCGATTCAGCTCCAGCCAATCGGCACCACGCAGACGAGATGCAATCTGCTGGGACTCGAAACGCGCCATGCCTCGTTTGCGCTTGTGCAGAGTGACGTGGCGCACGATGCCTGGTTTGGGCATCCGCCTGTTCGCTCGGCGCCGGCGAAGGGAATCTCGCTTGTCGCGCCGCTGTATGTGGAAGCGGTGCATATTGTCGTCCGGCCCCATTTGAATCTGGCGAAATTGATGGACTTGAAAGGAAGACGCGTGTGGCTGGGAGCGAGAAACAGCCTAACCGTCAGGCGTGAGTCCGGCGGCATCCAGAATTCGTTTCGCCGTGACCGTCGCCGAAGGGATTGTGTCCCGAGGTTAAAATTACGGAAATGACCAGCGACGACGCGCTGACCGCTCTGCAAGAGCTCAAACTGGACGCGATGTTCCAGGTGGGAGTGGTGCCTTATGACACGCTACGCGATAAGATCGTGCCGTCGGATGGTGAAGGCCATCTGCTCGATGCCGAGCGCCAGAAGCATCCGTGCGATGCGGTTCGCCAGGCGCGGGTAACCGATCCCACGTTGAGAGATAGCGAACTCCATCTTTTCAACCTCGATCTGGATCTCGTCAATCGGCTCGTGGATGACGGCAGCTACATCCAGCAATTGATTCCGGCCGACGCGTATTGCCAGTCCGATGCCACCCTCACGGTGGGGGTCCGCGCTCTGCTCTTAACGAACAAGGAGCCCTCTGATCCTTCGGTGAGTCAGATTGCGAAGGCCATTTTCGCCAACCAGCGCGAGATCGAAACGAAATTGCGGCAGGGCGTCGAACAACAACAAGTGGAGCACGGCGATGCCATCACGGGTGAGCCGTCAAAATTGCCGCTGCTACGAGTTACCACGCCGGGCCCGCTGTACGCGCGTTATCACGAGACGATCAAGAACGAAAAGATCTACTTCGATCCCTGGAAGGTTTTCGCCAAGCAACGCTTGGCGCTGGTAGTGGCGCTGCTGATCGTTTGCGGTTTGCTGTATTGGCGGCGCGGACCGGTCGGCCGCGCGCTGGCGAATCACGGGAATTGGCCGCTCGGTCTTTTTGTTTTCCTGTGCGTTTGGATGGCGATCGCCGCCTGGATGAAACACTATGAAGGCTCGGTAAATGAAGATTTCAGCTCGCTTCCGACGGCGATGCTGTCGACGATTCTGAACTTGCTGGGATTTGGCAAGGAGCCGATCACACAGAACGGGCAATATCTGTGGCATTGGGGCGCTTGGGCCACTCGGCTCGTCTTCTTCAGCTTGCTGGTTCCGAGCCTGCGGCGGTTGGTTCGTCCCGATTGGTGGGGAAGATTCAAAAGGCGCCTCGGCAGCCTCGATTCGAAGCGCCACGCTATGAAAGAAAGCTCGCCGGTTCCGCCCGAGGCGCCTCCCGCAACGCCTGCTGCAACCGCTTCTTGAACGCGCTGGCCGACGAAGAATTTGTTGGTGGCTGAAAATCAACAGGCTGGCTCAAGGCGGCCATTCAAACCGGCCACTCGACGGCGTCTCCCCGATGCGCGAAATTCTTGTAGAACTATCATTCTAAATAGCTTATATGCGATCCGTTCAAGCGCGAGCCGTTTGGCATAGGCCTTGCATCTGTGACCGTCATGAAAGGTTTCACAGGCAGTTTCGGGGCTGGTAGCGAGGCCGGAAAAAGGTGCCGCAACCCAGCCGGGAGGTCTCAGATGCGTTATCTAAAATATGTTGGATATGCGGCAGTTCTTGGAATTCTAGTGCTTTCGATGAGCGCTGTTGCGAGCGCGCAGGTACGAGTGGGAATCGGCGTCGGTCCGGTTGGCGTCGCGATTGGGGCGCCTCCAGTGTGCGCCTACGGCTACTACCCGTATGCTCCGTACGCTTGCGCGCCCTACGGATATTGGGGCCCTGACTACTTCACGAACGGAGTATTCATCGGCGCCGGCCCGTGGTTCCATGGGTTCTACGGTCATCCGTATTATGGCCGCGGTTACTATGGCCGTGGCGATTGGGATCATCGCGGTGGTTGGGATCGTGACGGGCATGGTGACAACCGGTTCCATGGTAACGAAGGGTTCCGTGGTGGAGTTCGCGGAGGTAATGAATTCCACGGCGGGAACAGCTTCCATGGTGGAGGCGCAGTGCGCGGTGGTGGTGGCAGCTTCCATGGTGGAGGCAGTGCAGGTCATGGAGGCGGACACCGGTAAGCGCGGTTTCTTTGCCTGAAGGTGAAAACGGCTGGCAGCGAAAGTTGCCAGCCGTTTTTTTTGTGCAGGCGGATTAGTTCTGTTCGTCGGCTGATGGGCCGTAGATTGAAGGAACCGCGACGTTGTTGAGGCGCAGATAGACTGAGAGCTGGCCGCGGTGATGGATGATGTGGTTCAGGATGAAGCCGCGAAGGGCGGCTGTGCGCGGGAGCGAGAAGATCGTTTTTCCGCCGGCTTGGAGGGTGAAGATCTTTTTTAGATCTTCGTCGCTCGACTGAGCGATGGCGGCGCGGGCGGCGGCGACGTTCTTGTCGAAATCTTCGAGGAGCTGTTTGCGGGTGGACATGATGGTGGGTTGTCGCGGCGGCGCGCCAGGTGGACGAAAGTCGATCGACTCGCGCTGAAGGGCGAGGGGAACGAGCGTCGGCAATTCGACGAGGTGTCCGGCGAGTCGGCCCATGGTCATGGATTTATCGTGGGGCTTCCAATCGGTGTTGGTTTCGGGCACGCGTTCGAGCGTTTTTCGGGTGGTGCCCATTTCGTGATCGAATTCTGGTAAGAAGGCGTCGCGAATTGCCATTGGTGAACCTCCTGATGGCGATGGGATGGGGGCATTATACGCCGACGCTTGGGCCAGGCGGCAGTGACAAAAATTTGGCGCGATTACGGCGCGATCGTAAAGGAATCGTCAGGGTTTACGAAGCCGTAGGCCATGCGAGAGGTGTTAAAGGCCGCGGCTGGATTGCCGTTGCGATCGAGGAGAATGAGGCCGCCGGTGGTGTGGGCTCGATGGGCGAGTTTGCGGACGCAGGCGTTGGCGACGGATTGGGCATCGCCTCCTGCGGAGGCTGCGATGGTCGAGCGCGGGCCCCAGCCGATTCCCCATCGGCAGTCATCGGATTTTGTCGCTGGATTCTCCGCGGTGGCGAGTAGATCGGCCGCCATTTTCGCCATGACAATTTTCATGATGCCTTCGCCGTGGCCTGTGCAGGAAACGGCACCGGCTTCTGCGTCGGCATAGCAGCCGCAGCCGATGAGAGGCGAATCGCCAACGCGCCCGGGAAATTTGCAGCATGTGCCGCCGGTGGAGGTGCCTGCGATGAGGTGATTTTGCTTGTCGAGGGCAACTGCGCCGACCGTGCCGAATTCGTGGTCTACGTGATGCTCGGCAGCGTGCGAGTCTTCGAGGCAGCGGCCCCAGGCGGAACGCTCGCGATCGATGACGAGATCTTCGGGAGCGCAGAGGGTGATGCCGTTCTCGGCGGCGAATTTTTCGGCGCCGGCGCCGACGAGCATCATGTGATCGCTTTTTTCGAGGACTGCGCGCGCCAGTCGGATTGGATTGCGAATGCGTTCGACGGCTGCGACTGAGCCTGCTTTCAGAGTTGCGCCGTCCATGATGATCGCATCGAGCTGAACGCGGCCGTCGCGATTCAGATGCGAGCCGATGCCGGCGTCGAAGGTGGGATCGTCTTCGAGAATTACGATGGAGGCTTCGACTGCATCAATTGCGGCGCCGCCCGCTGAAAGAATTTTCCAGCCGGCTTTCAGGGCGCGGCGGATGCCGTCGCGGCAATCCTCGACGGCTTCATCGGGGATGTTCCAGGCGCCGCCGTGAATGATGAGGGAGGGTTTCATGTCGCGCGAGTCGTCAGAGATTTGTGTATAGCAGGAGCGTGACGCTGATGGCGATCAGCATCGGGCCTAGAAGGAACGCAAATCCTACGCCGAGGAGAAAGCGGACGGCGTGTTTTCGTTTGGCGGCTGGGACAGCGGCGGGGAGCACGCGAGCGGTGCTGATGCTTTCCTGGCGGCGAAGAATCGAGCGGAAAACGTTGATGTACGCGGCTAGCCAGAATTTGATTTCGTTGCGCGACTGCCAGAGCAGGTCGATACCAGCGCAAATAATGAGCGCGCCGATGATAGCGAGAAGCTTGGGCATGACTATCGTCCGCGTCCTGCGGTGCGCGAGAAGAACTGAGGAGATGGGCGTTGCGCTCCGTGCGAGAGATTGGCTTCCAGTGGCGACGGCGATGGAACTGGGATGGAAACAGGTTTCGGGGCGGTGGCGACTTCTTTGGTCTGCTTCCAGGTGTGCACGATTCGATGGATTACGGTGATATTGGGGCCGATGGCGAGAATCCAGAGGACAGGCGGCATGCGATTTGCGAGAGCGCCGATGATCATCAGCACGAGGCGCTCGGGACGGTCCCAGAAGCCGACGTCTTCGTTGGGCACGAGCGATTCCGCGCGGGCTTTCGCGTAACTCACCATAACGGCGCCTGCCATGGCTGCGCCGGCGAGAAAGGCGTAGACGAAGCGGTTGACGCTGGCGTAGTAGACGAGCAGACCCAGGAACAGAATCAGATCCGCGTAGCGGTCGAAGATCGAATCGAGGAAGCCGCCAAAAATGGAAACGCGATTCTGGATGCGCGCCACGGGACCGTCGAGAAGATCGCAGAGCCCCGCGAGAATCATCATTCCGCCGCCGGCAGCGAAACGGCCCTGTGCAAATAGAATGCCCACCCAGAGATTCAGGCCAAGAGCGGCCCAAGTGATGACGTTTGGGGGAATGCGGGTAGGGGCGAGAAGCCCTGCGAGCCGGTTGATGGGCCAGGACAGGTACCGACCGATGGAGCGGCTCAGCATGAGGCTGGAATCACCCAGTTATTCCTCGTCGTAGATTGTCGCCAGGCGGACGACTTCGTAATCTTTTATGCCCGCCGGCGTTGTTACCTGCACTTCGTCGCCGACTTTCTTGCCCAGCAGCGCGCGACCGATTGGAGAACTGGTCGAGATCAGGCCCTTGGGCGCGTCTGCTTCTTCTACTGTGACCAGTTTGTACTCGATTTCGGAGCCCTTCGCAACATCCAGAACGACAATTCGTGAGCCATAGGCGGCGCGGTCTTTCGGGAGGTTGTTGAGATTGAGCATCGAGAGGTCCGCCATGCGCTGGTGGAGCTGGGCGAGGCGAGTGGAGACGAACGACTGGCGCTCTTTGGCGTACTTGTACTCGGCGTTTTCTGAGAGGTCGCCATGGGCGCGCGCCACTTTGATTTCTTTGGGCAGCTCGTCGTGGAGCTCGTGCTCGAGAGCGGCGATCTCGTCTTTCAGCTTCTTTTTGATTTTTTCGGCTAGATCGATCATTTCGGGTTGTTTGCGGCGCTTGGGAGAGCGTCGCGATGCGAGTGGACTCCCTTTTCGTTTCGGCACAATTACTTAGCAATTATAGAGGATTCGCGCGGAATACCGCAAATCGCTTCGGAACCATGGGCCCTTCGAGTTTGCCAGGGCTACCACCATCCCTCGATTACCTTTGAAATAGGCCTCATGCTAGGATTCGGCGCTATGAAAACCGTCCTCCTTCTCATTTGCTCCAATGTTTTTATGACGATCGCCTGGTACGGCCACCTGAAGTACAAAAAGGCGCCGCTGATCGCTGTGATTGTCGTTAGCTGGCTGATCGCCTTCTTCGAATATTGCTTCCAGGTTCCCGCGAACCGAATCGGCTACGGCGAGTTCACGGCTTTTCAACTGAAGATCATCCAGGAAGTGATCACACTTTGCGTGTTTGTAGCATTTGCATGGATCTACCTGGGCGAACACGTGAGGTGGAATCACGTCGTCTCGTTCCTTTTCATCGTAGGAGCCGTGGTTTTTGGCTTCTGGGGCAAACTTTAGCTCCTTCATGCAACGCCGATGTTCGATAGACTTCGCCGCAATTCCAGATAAAATGATCGGTTCGCGGACGACTCGCGATGTGCCTGATTTCCGTTGGTGCGCTTGCGAGCAAATTCGTTCATATGTGTTGAAGCAATCTCAGGGAGCTTTAGATGATTGTTGGTGTTCCGCGCGAAACCTTTCCGGGAGAGCGGCGGGTGGCGCTGGTGCCGTCGGTGGTGCCGACTCTTGCGAAATCCGGGCTTGAGGTGGTGGTGGAAGCGGGCGCCGGGATCGAAGCAGGATATCCGGACGCAGACTACACAGCGAAGGGCGCAAAGATTATCGCCGAGCGCGCCGAGGTGTTCCGCACTTCTGACATTATCGTGCAGGTGCTGGCGCTGGGCTCGAATGACAAGACCGGGGAAGCGGACTTGCCGCTGTTTCACCGCGATCAGGTGCTGATCGGATTTCTGCGGCCGTTGGGCGAGTTGAAAACGATTCAGCAGATTGCCGAGACCGGAGTGACTTCCTTCGCTGTGGAGTTGATGCCGCGAACCACGCGTGCGCAGGCCATGGATGCGCTCTCCTCGATGGGCACCATTTGCGGTTACAAAGCTGTGCTGATTGCAGCCGACACGCTGCCTCGTATTTTCCCCATGCTGACCACCGCGGCGGGGACGATTACTCCTGCGCGGGTGCTCATCATCGGCGCGGGTGTCGCAGGTTTGCAAGCAATCGCGACAGCTCGACGGCTCGGCGCCGTCACGTCCGCATACGACATGCGGCCGGCCGCAAAAGAACAAGTTCAAAGCCTGGGAGGGCGTTTCGTCGAACTGCCGATCGAAGCGAAAGATGCGCAGGATGCGGGTGGGTACGCGAAGGCGCAGGACGAAGAATTCTACCGAAAGCAGCGGGATCTGCTGGGTCGCGTGGTGGGGGAAAGCGACGTGGTCATCACGGCGGCGGTGATTCCGGGTAAGAAATCGCCGGTGCTCGTAACCAAAGACATGGTGGCGAGGATGGCGCCGGGATCGGTGATTGTCGATTTGGCATCAGAACGCGGAGGAAATTGCGAGCTGACACGACCTGGCGAGAAAGTAGTAGCCAACGGCGTGACGATCATCGGCCGAATCAACCTTGCGAGCACCGTGCCCTATCACGCGAGCCAGATGTACGCCCGCAACATCACCGCGTTCCTCCAGTACCTGGTTCATGATGGCAAGCTGGAGCTAAAGCTTGACGATGAGATCGTTCGAAGCACGCTGCTCACGCGAGGCGGCGATATCGTGAACGGGCGCGTGCGAGAGTTCTTATCGCTGCCGGCGCTGGCAACCGCCGGGAAGGGGGCAAGCTGATGGTGCAAGCGGACCTGCTGACCGATTTGTACGTTTTCATTTTGGCAGCCTTTATCGGATTTGAAGTGATTCGCCGCGTTTCGCCGCTGTTGCACACGCCGTTGATGTCGCTCACGAACGCGCTCGATGCCATCGCTGTGGTGGGCGCGATCATTCTTGCTGGGGAAGGGAAGAGCACTCTCGCGACGATCCTCGGGACGATCGCCATCGTCGCCGCGACGAGCAATATCGTAGGCGGCTTCCTGATCACTGACCGCATGCTGAAAATGTTCAAGACCAGCCGCCCCACGAAATCATGAATTTCCTCTCCGGTTCAGATTTACTCCTTCAAATCATCTATCTAATAGCGGCCGTCCTTTTCATTCTGTCGCTCAAATTGATGAGTTCGCCGAAATCGGCGCGGCACGGAGTGTGGGCCGGCGAACTGGGGATGTTGCTCGCGATCATCGGAACTCTGCTGCATCACGGGATCGTGGATTATCGCTGGATCGCGATCGGCCTGGTGCTTGGCTCGATCATCGGCGTACCGCTGGGTCTGGTTCACATGACGGCCGTTCCGCAAAGGACGGCGCTGAGCCATGCGTTTGGCGCACTCTGCGTGACGCTGGTGGGCACATCGGAATTTTATTTGCGCGCGCCAAACGTGCCGCCGTTCATGATGGCTGTACTCTCGGCAGAAGTGATTCTCGGTTCGCTTACTTTCACGGGAAGCTTGATGGCGGCGGGAAAGCTCGAGGAGGTGCTTCCGCAGCGGCCAATCACATACAAAGGGCAGAATTTCGTCAACCTCTCAGTCCTGGGCCTGGCGATTGTGGGCGCAGTGGTGCTGATACTGCATCCCGAACACATGCATCTTTTCCCGGCGATTCTCGGAATCTCGCTGCTGTTCGGCGTCCTGATGATTATTCCGATTGGCGGTGCGGACATGCCGACGGTGATGTCGTTGCTCAATTCGTACGCGGGCCTTTCGGCGGCGGCGATGGGTTTTGTGCTCGATAGCAAGCTGCTGATCATTGCTGGCGCGCTCGACGGAGCCTCCGGATTCATTCTGTCGGTGAACATGTCGAAGGCGATGAACCGGTCTTTCTCCAATGTGCTGTTCGGAGCATTTGGCCAGGAACAGGCAGCGAAGGGCGCCGCCGGGCAAGAAGCGAAACCGGTGAAAAGCGCGACGCCCGAAGAGGCCGCCGCAATTCTGGGAGCGGCCAGCAAAGTGGTAATTGTGCCGGGCTACGGAATGGCTGTTGCGCAAGCGCAGCACAAGGTGCGCGAACTGTATGACGCGCTTACGAAGCGCGGCGTGGACGTGAAATTCGGGATTCATCCGGTCGCCGGGCGCATGCCGGGGCACATGAACGTCCTGCTGGCAGAAGCGGACATTCCCTATGACAAGCTGCTCGACATGGAAGACATCAATCCGGATTTCCCGCAGACGGACGTGGCGCTCGTGATCGGCGCAAATGATGTGACCAACCCTGCCGCGCGCAACGAGCCGAGCAGCCCCATTTACGGCATGCCGATCCTGGATGTGGACAAGGCGCGCACGGTGATGGTGATCAAGCGCGGCATGAGTCCCGGTTTCGCGGGAATTGATAATCCTCTGTATTACCTCGATCGGACGCTCATGCTTTTTGGCGACGCGAAGTCATTCGTCGGCGATATCGTGCGCGAACTCGTGGCGGCCACAGCTAGTTCCGTCGTTTCTCATCCCTTCTTAGTTTCCGAGATGCCATTTACGTTTCGATCCGTGCATATCCCCACGGTGATACATCTGACTTTGTAATACAAAGTACTTGACAATGCCAATTAATTTAGGCAACCTTGGTCTGCGGCGGACGGAAGTCTGTTCCGATTTTCAAGGAGAACTGTAATGGGCAAACGTGTCGCCGCAATCGGTTTCATCTTCTTCTGCACTGCAATCGCCTGGGCCATCCTTGCCAGCACCATCTTTTACCGCACCTATTCGTCCGATACACAGCTTCGCGGGAAAGTGGC
>Ga0210388_10004478_pt1 | contig 10932 bp, 9 predicted proteins | sample IncBWC19OmetaG_FD_155485 | JGI IMG/M metagenome (GOLD analysis project Ga0210388, IMG submission 155485) | Forest soil microbial communities from Barre Woods Harvard Forest LTER site, Petersham, Massachusetts, United States - Inc-BW-C-19-O ...
GCGAAAACCAAGTCCCGCGCGATTTCATCGGTGGTGCTGCCGTTCGAACCCAGACAAACCGCCGAACGCACGATCATCGAGGAAGGCGCGGTGGAGTTGGGGCACATGCATTTTGCGTGGCACATCCCCGAACTGCGCCATGCCGACGTGCCGATACTGGATGTGCTGGCGGTGTTACTAGGCAGCGGACGCAGTTCGCGCCTGCATCAGCAGGTGCGCGAGAAGCAGGGCGTCGTCCACCATGTGGACGCATGGACATACAGCCCCGGACTGCCGGGGTTGTTCGGTGTGAGCGCCGTCATTGACGGGGACAAGTTCACCGCCGCCCGCGATGCGATCCTGGCCGAGATCGAAAAGGTGAAATCGCTTTCCATCAGCTCCGACGAATTGCAGAAGGCGATGAAGCAGTTCATCTCCGCCACGCTCGCTGCGCGCAAAACGATGGAAGGCCAGGCGCAAAACCTCGGCGGCAACTGGCTGGCCGCCAACGACCTGAATTTCTCCGAACGTTATCTCGCCGCCGTGAAGAAGGTGACGAACGCCGACGTTCAGCGCGTTGCGCGCCAGTATTTGACGCCGGAAAACCGCACACTCTACGGGCTGTTGCCGGAAGGCACATCGCCCAAGGTGGCCGCCCATCTGGAGACAAACCAGGAGCATCCCATCAAGAAGTTCGAGTTGCCCAACGGCTTGAAACTGCTCGTGAAAGAAGACCATCGCCTGCCGTTCGTGGAGTTCCGGGCCGTGCTGCAGGGCGGCGTGCTGGCGGAGACCGAAGCCAACAACGGCATCACTTCGCTGCTGTCGAAGCTTTTGTTGAAAGGCACGACTACGCGGAATGCTGAAAAAATCGCGACAGAAATCGAAAATGTCGGCGGCCATATCGACAGCTATGGCGGCAACCAGAGTTACGGCGTGAATGCGGAAGTGATGAGCAGCGACTTTACCCTTGGATTAAATTTGGTCGCTGATGTCCTGCTGAATCCCATTTTCCCCGCGGATGAACTGGAGCGCGAACGCGAAGTCCAGCTCGCCTCCATCCAGGCGCGACGCGACGACATGCTCAAGAGCTGCAGCCTGGCGATGCGTCGCGCGCTGTTCAACAACTCCGGCTACGGCCTCGACCCGATCGGCACGGAGAAAAGCGTCAGCAAAATTTCCGTCGCCGACCTGAAAGCGTTCCACCAAAAATTGACCGCGCCGAACAATTGCGTCCTCGCAATTTTTGGCGACGTGAAAACCGCGGATGTAAAACTTGCGGTGGATAAAATTTTTTCAGGCTGGAAACGCAGGGATTTCAGTCTCGCCACCAGCCAACAACCGCCAGCAACCTCGATGCAACGTGTTTCCGAAACGCGCGACAAGAAACAGGCCGTGCTCGTCATCGGTTTTCCGGCCACGACGATGTTCAATGAAGAGCGCTATGCGCTGGAAATCCTGCAGGAATGTTGCAGCGACCTCGGCTCGCGCCTGTTCCTGCGGATCCGCGAACAGCTTGGACTGGCGTATTATGTCGGTGCGCAGGCCTTGAACGGGATTGCGCCCGGATATTTTGCGTTCTACACGGGAACTGAGCCGGCGAAGGTTGAACTGGTGGAAAAGGAGTTGCTCAAGGAAGCCGAACTTCTACGCACAGAAGGTTTGACGGCGGAGGAGTTGAACCGCGCAAAGGCAAAGATTGTCGGCCAGAAGAAAATTTCCCGCGCCGACCTCGGCCACCTCGCCACCACCTCCGCACTGGATGAACTTTACGGTCTCGGCTGGCAGCGCAGCGAGATGGACGATACCAAATACGAAGCCGTGACGCTGGAACAAATTAAAGCCGCGGCGGACAAATATCTAAAGCCGGAATCGGCGGTCATCGCCACCGTGCTGCCGGAGAAATTGTGATTCGCCCCAACCTAGGCGTTGGTGCTTAATTTGTAGGCCAGCCCCGCGCCGGCGATCATCGAAAAGACACCAGCCCTGAGGATGGCTATAATCATGGCGAGTCCGCTTACGCCAGTGTCCTCGGCGTCTAAAACCTTTTGCGCCTGTTTCGGATCGAAACCGGTCTGGGACCAATAAGCCTCTTTGGTCGTTTTACCGCTGGCGAGGTCCATATAATTTGTCAGTTCAGAACTACGAAATTGCGTCACCTCGTCATTGCTGATGGATTCCAATTTTGGCTGCTGTCCCTCCTCGGCCTGTTGCTTGGCCAGATAAGCCCTGATTTCGACATCGGAACCGGTCGGGATGGCGGTGACCACTTCCTTGGCCTCCTTGACGCCTGCCGCATAACCGCCGTCTCGAATGCTTGCGTTGACGTCGTTAAGGTCGGCATTGGCATGCCACCGGTTCAAAGTCAAAAAATATTGGGCCGCTAAAATTCCGGCAATCGTGAATACGCAGGTCAAACCGCCGAGCTCCTTGCTGCCCTCGCCTCTGCTAAAAAGACACGCCAGCCACCCCGACAGGCCGCCAACGCCCAAAGCGAGAATGTATCGCAACAGGAAAAAGCCGCCCGTAGCCTTGTAGATGGCAAAATAAATCACCGCTCCCACCAGTGCGCCGATAAAACCGCCCAGCAGGCCCATTGCAAAACTCGGCTTCTTGCCACCGACCGTGCCAATAACCGCCGGCGCCCCGGGCGCGCGACGCGGAAGACCGCCGATGGTCGGGGGAGCGGATGGCTGTTGGTCCGGGGCCGACACGGGAGGAGGAGCGGCATGGGATGGTGACGGCGTGGAAATGTTAAGCTTTAATCTACCCGGCGCAGGCGGTGCGGGTGCAATCGGCGCGATGGGAGCGATCACCGGAGCGGGCGGAGGAGCGGCGGGAGCCATTTGTTGGAGCAACGTATTAGCCTTCGGGGTTCCGTCCAGTCCGCATACCGGACAAGCCACGGTGAATGGCATCTGACCGCCGGCGGGCTCCACATCGAACTTATACTTCTGGCCGCAGTCGCACTGTACTTTTAGTTCAGTCATGGCAGCAAGGGTTGCGGCGATTTTGCGGGTGATGAGGGAAAAGACAAGCCTCGAATTGAAAATCTTTGAAACGCAACCTATCTTGCTCCAGACATGACAACGGCGAACAAAGTAACAATTGTGCGGATTCTTTTGATTCCGGCGTTCGTCATTGGAATGGTCTGCTACGTGCGTACCGGCAACGAAGGCTTCCGCCTCGCCGGCCTGCTTTCCTTTACCATCGCTTCCATTCTCGACGGCGTGGACGGTTATATCGCGCGCCACTACAACCAGCGAAGTATAATTGGTGCGATTCTCGACCCGCTCGCAGACAAATTACTGCTGATTTCCGCCATCGTTTTTTTGAATTTCAATCACGCGCCATATCTCCGCCAGCTCCCGCTCTGGCTAACGGGCATCATCATCGGGCGCGACCTGTTGCTCGGCATCGGCGTGACTGGCGTCCGGCTGGTCACCGGCCGGGTCATGGTACGCCCGCATCTGACCGGAAAATTGGCGACGGTGTTTCAGATGCTCGCCGTCGCCTGGATCTTGCTAAAGTGGGACCTTCATTTTGGCCTGTTGCAAATCTGGATTCTCGGCGCGGGACTGTTCACCGGCGCCTCGGCCCTTTTCTACGTCTGGGATGGGATGAAACAACTCGGCTCACATCCGGCCAGCTCGCCGATAGCCAAAAAATGATCCGAAACCCGGATGGACACAGCCTCATGCGATTGAAAACAATTGCCTTTAAGTCCGCCAGTGTTTATCCGTGGTGATATTTATGGGCAAAGAAATTGAACTTAAGCTGAAGGAAGGCGACGTGGCCCCGGAATTTTCCGTCCCAACCAGTGGCGGCGGCAATGTTTCGCTTGCGGATTTCAAAGGCAAAAATGTCGTCTTGTATTTCTATCCGAGAGACGACACGCCCGGCTGCACGAAGGAAGCCTGTGCGTTCCGCGACGGTTTTGCCGCCTTCAAGAAAAAGGGCGCGGTCATCCTGGGCGTCAGCCCGGACTCCGTGAAGAAACACGACAAGTTCGTGGAGAAATTCAACCTGCCATTCACGTTGCTCGCCGACGAGGACAAAAAAATCGTCAACGCCTATGGCGTGTGGGGCGAAAAAAGCTTCATGGGCCGCAAATACATGGGCGTTTATCGCGTGACGTTTCTCATCGGCGGCGATGGCAGGATCAAAAAAATCTGGCCCAGTGTGAAGCCCGACGAGCACGCGGACGAGGTGCTGGCGGCGTTGTAAATTTCCGATTCAGGATTTACAATTGACGCGCGTAAATCGTATATCGCAAATCGTAAATAAATTGACACGAACAATTTGAATCCCGAAACTTGTAATAGTTCGATTTAACCAATAAACCATTTAACAAATCACAATATGCCCATTCCCGTCGGCTCCAAAGCCCCTGATTTTACCCTCAAATCCAAACAGGCTTCCGGCTTGGTGGATGTGAAGCTCAGCAACAATTTTGGCAAAAAGAACACCGTGCTGCTGTTTTTTCCGCTCGCCTACACCAGCGTCTGTACGGCGGAATTGTGCGATGTGTCCAACGGCCTGACCTCGTTCACCGGTGCCGACGTCATCGCCATCAGCGTGGACAGTCCGTTTTCACAGGAAGCATGGGCGAAGACCAATAACATCCAGGCCACCCTCGCCAGCGACCTGAACAAAGTCGTTATCAAGCAATACGACGTGGTGTTCCCGATGCTCGCCGGCGTGGGCGACACCGCGGCGCGCGCAGCCTTCGTCATTGATAAAAACGGCGTTGTGCAATACAGCGAACAGACGCCGACCCCGAAAGAACTGCCGAACTTTGCGGCGGTCAAGGCGACCCTGGCAAAATTGTAATAATTTTACCCGCAACTCTCAAAGGCGCGTGCACAACGCGCCTTTTTTATTTTCCACCCGTTATTTACATCTGTAAAGATTCCACTTGACAATATTTACATTTGTAGAGATAGTCGCACCATGTCCGCGCCCGATATCGAACTCACCGAGGCTGAATGGTCCGTCATCAAGGCCGTCTGGGAAACCGAACCCTGCACCGCCCCTGCCATCCAGGAAAAACTTCTTAAACCCACCGGCTGGCATTATTCCACCGTCCGCACGCTCATGGACCGCATGGTCGTCAAAGGCGTCCTGCATGCCCGGAAGGCAGGCAAGCTGACCATCTACACCTCCGCCGTGACCCGCGCCGAAGCGCAGCGCGGCGAACTGTTTTACACGCTCAAGCACGCCTTCAACGGCGCATTCACGCCCATGGTGCAATGCCTCCTGGAAAGCAAAAACCTGGACGCAGACGAACTCGCCCAGATAGAAGCGCTCATTAAGGCACGGAAAAAATCGGCTAAAAAATAATTGGGGACGCAAATGAATCCGCTCATCGAAAACCTGAACGGCTGGGGCGAAAATTTCCTGCATTTCGCGTGGCCCATGTTATGGCAGTCCAGTCTGCTCATCGCGGTCGTCTTCGCACTGGATTACGTATTCGCACGCAAAATCCGCGCGTCCATCCGCTACGCGCTCTGGCTCATCGTATTGGTCAAACTGGTGCTGCCACCGACCCTCGCCCTGCCGACGGGCGCGGCCTGGTGGTTGACTCCAACCAAACCGCCAATCAAAGCGCCGGTTCCACAAAAATACACGATCACCTATGACAACCCGATGCCGCAAATGGAAATTCCTTCAACGCCTGTCACGGTGCCAGAAGTGCCGAAGCCGAAATTGAACGGGCCCGGCTGGCTTGTGGTCACGAGCGTAACCTTCACCTTCGCCCTCTTGTCCTTGTTGATTTACCGCTGGCGACAGGTCATCCAAAAAATCCGCGCGGCAAATGATGCGGAAGCATTTTCCAACGATTTGGAAGGAACAAAACAACTGGCCGGCTTGCGTTCGCATGTGCGGCTGAAAATCGTTGATGCCGAAATGTCGCCGGCGGTTTGTGGATTGTTCCGTCCGGTGATTTTGCTGCCTCGGGCGTTGGCCGAACGACTTTCAGCCGAGCAAATGCACGCGGTTTTGCTGCACGAAATCTTTCACTTGCGCCGTCGCGACGTCTGGGTGAACTGCGCCCAGGCGCTGTTGCAGATCTTTTACTGGTGGCATCCTCTGCTGTGGGTCGCAAATGTCCGTATCCGCCGCGTGCGCGAGGAGGCGGTGGACGACGCCGTGATGTTGGCCCTGCGCGATGAGGCGGAGACCTATGCCCCGACGCTGCTGGAGGTGGCCAAACTGGCGTTGCGACGACCGCTGATGAGCCTCGGCCTTGTCGGCATCATGGAATCGCGCAGCGCACTGCGCCAGCGCATCGAGCGGCTCATGGACTTTCGCGCCCCGCGCAAGGCCGGACTGACAGTGTTTTCCGTAGTCGGAATTTTCGCATTCAGCGCGGTTGCGTTGCCGATGGGCGAATCGCCGGAAAAGGTTCAGACAAACGAAATTGTCAAAGTTGAAGACGAAGGCGCGATCGTTACAAGTATTGCAAATCCAAAACCCGAATCCAACCGGCTGTTTGATCCGGATAATACATATGTGAACACGGTTTATTCCGCCCAGCAAGCCACCCTGCAAAAAACAAATCCGCCTCAGATTTTGGTGCAAACCTGGATTTTCCAGGCACCGTCTACTTTTAACCCTAAAGACAGCGTCGGCACAAACGTCACCGACAGTGACAGTTCATTTTCAAAATTGCAAAGAATACGGGGAAATTTGAAGGCAAAGGGCTGGCAAATGAATTCCGCGCCGAGGGTTGTAACTTTCAGCGGAGAACGCGCAGAAATGTACATCGGCAAGGAGAAAAACAGCATCAGTTTTTTCTGTGTTCCGACCGCGACCAACGGATTGATAAAATTGGAACTGATCGGACAAGAAATCTACGAATCCACCGCCGGACTCGCAACGAATGAATTTCATTGCTATAAAACCGCAATTGGAAATATGTGCGTGGATCAGATTACCGTCGTGCATCCACGCGATTCCGGCTTGAGCAACATGGTCGTGCTCGTTAGCGGGGAAATCGTGACCAATACCGCGCATTTCCAACAACGATTGAACACGATAATCAAACCCGCCGATAGCAAGGCCGCCCTCCCCAAATTGCAGACCATCCGGCTGGACAATTTCTCCAGCGACGGCCTGAAGCTCGGTGAAGTATTGCAACAGCTCGCGGTACAATCCAAAGCACACGACCCGGAGCACAAGGGTGTGAATTTCCTCATCGACGACAATGCGGATAATGCAGGGTTGCTTGGAACGGCGATTGACCCCGCCACCGGCCTGCCTTTAAGCACCACTCCAAAGACGGAGATGGGTTCCTCTCCGGCAGATGTTCCAGTCACCATCACCGCAATGCAGAATGCGACGCTTGGTGACGTGCTGGACGCGGTGGTCAAAGGCGCGTCCAGACCGGTGCATTACACCATTCATGATTACAGCATTCAATTCTTGGCCGGCACAAACCCACCCGTACTGTTCACCCGAATATTCAAGGTAAACACGAACGCAACCGTCAATGACCCGTTAAAAGACCCGGCGTTGTCAATCGAAGCCACGCTCCGCAAGGCAATCACGAACGGAGGGGTAAATCTGGATTCGCCACCGGGAAAATCAGTTTTTTACAACAAAGTAACCGGCCTTTTATTCGTGCGCGCTACGAAGGAGGATTTGGACAAGTTGTACAGGATACTTCCAAAGTTTCTCATCCCGCCTCCGCAAGTCCATATCAAGGCGCGTTTCATACTGATTCCGCGCAACAACTCTCCGGGCACCAATTCCTATGACTCGTATCTCGGCCGTTTCAAATTGGAGGGGACGAACCGCGCCACCTTAACTTTTAATGGTTTCGGAGACCGCAACACCATCCTCCAGCCCGCGACCGTACCGATAATGACCGGCATTCTCCCGGATAAAAAGTTCTGGATTCTCCTGCATGCCTTGGAGTCGCGTCCGGGGGTTGAAAACTTGGGCGAACCGGAAGTCACTACCACCAGCGGTCGACAGACGCAGATGCGTTGCACCGAAGTTCTCACCGTTATTACCAACATGCTGTTCCAGCAGAACCCAACCAATCCCGGCGACAGCGCCACGACACCCCAGACCGCGCAGGTTGAAACCGGCCCGATTCTCGACGTCGTTCCGTACGTCCTCGCCGACGGATATACAATCGATTTGGCAGTAATCCCCTCGGATACCGAATTCTTGGGATACGAACAAGTGCCACAGAAGTCGCTGGTTCCTACCTTTAAGCCAAAATTTCAGGCGTGGCAAATGGTGACCGTCATAAATGTCTATGACGGTCAGACCATCGTGCTGGGTGGCATTGACATCACCAATTCCATCAAGGACATAGTTCCCGTGCTGGGAGCCATTCCCGTCCTCGGCCATCTCTTTCGCAGCGAGCATACACAGATTTCGCAAGTCCTCGTCTGCATCACCGCCAATATCGTTGACCCCGCCGGCAACCGTGTGCACCAAGACAATGAACTGCCGTTCGCCCAACAAAGTACCCCGCCGCAACCTAAACCGCAGAGCACATTCCCCGGTCAACCGCCGAGGTGATGTTCAAATTCACACCCCCACCAGTGCCGCACCCAGCACCCCGGCGGAATCCCCAAGCTGATGTTTCACGATCGGCGTTTCCAACTGGTCGTTCAGGACATATTTCGCCACCGCCGCCACGCCTTCCTTGTACACCGCGTTGAAGTTCGATACGCCGCCGCCGATGACCACGACATCCGGGTCGAGAATGCCGATGAGGTTGCCAAGCGCACGACCGAAGTTGTCGAAAAACTCGTTCATGAACTCCACCGCGTTTTTTTCGCCCGCGTAAAATTCCTTCTCCACGTCCTTCAAGGTTTTTTTCACGCCAAATTTATCCACGTAACGGGCTTCTAGTCCGGCGCCGCTGACGTACGTCTCCACGCAGCCGCGTTTGCCGCAGAAACATTGCGGGCCGCGCGGATCGATGCTCATGTGCCCCCATTCGCCGGCGATGGCCTGCGCGCCGGTGATGACCTCGCCCTTGTGCACGATGCCGCCGCCGCAGCCCGTGCCCATGATGACGCCAAAGACCAGCTTGTGTCCCCTGCCCGCCCCGAGCCATGCCTCGGCCATCGCAAAACAATTTGCGTCGTTCTGGATTTCGATTTTGCGCCCGAGAATTTTTTCGAGGTCCGCTTTCACGGGTTTGCCGTTCATGCAGGTCGTGTTGGAATTGCGCAGCAGTCCCGTGCGCGGCGAAGGCGAGCCCGGCGTGCCGATGCCAAAGGTCGTCGGCGCACCCTTCACCGACGCGACCAGTTCGTCGTGCAGCGATTTGATTTTGCCGAGGATGACTTCGTACCCGCGGTCGCGTTCCGTGGGAATGCGCTTGCGAAAAAGCTCCTTGCCGTCGGCGTCCAGGACAACGCCTTCAATTTTCGTTCCGCCGAGGTCGATACCTATTTTATATGTGGACATAATGACTATTTGCTCATTCTTTGAAAGTGAATTGAAGGTTCATTCGTAGAATGCGCCTGCCCTAAGAATTTCCGCAAGCCCTCTCCATGTCGGCTCGTCTGAAACTGTTGGTTTACCAGTTATTGTTGAGGAGGCACTCGCCCAACTGTGCATCGCATCTAAAAAAGCATCAACGCTTTGATTCTCCCATTTTTCGTTTCCGCAGTCGTCACGGAGCGCTTTCAGAAAGTTGAGGAAAGTCTCCTTTGAATCTACACGTATCAAAGCTTCATTGACGTTCATACTGTTGGTTTACGGTTTTGTAACGCCATCTTCAATGCCGATGCGAAATATGGATTTTATGCGATGGGATTTTTCCACTTCAGACCGCGAAAGCGCGCAAAATCGGTGTCGGTGGAATGCAAAACACAATTATGTTCGACCGCCAGCGCGGCCAGATGCGCGTCCGAAACCAGATTGGCCGTGGCGTGGCCGGCCCGCAGCATTTGCTGGAAAAATTTCCAATGATTTTCCGTTGGTTGCAAAATGCGGACACACGGCTGGTCAAGCCAGCTTTGGACACATTCAATCGCTTCGTCCAAAGTCAACGCACACTTGAACAAACGCGTATTGGAACTGATACGGACAAACGCATGGACAACCTGCCAGCTCAAGCCGACCGTGTCCGCGCCGCTTAACTGCGCATCCCACCATTTTTTCGCCGATGCGTGCTGCTCGGAAAAACGATTGACGGTGTAAAGCAACAGGTTTGCATCAACCAAAATCATTTGTAGTCCTCGCCTTCAACCTGCGCGAGCAGTTCGCCGATGTTGTCGAGGCTGTAACCCGACTTCAATCCCATCGGAAACGCTTTGGTTCGATACGGCTTGGACTTCGGCTTTTCGCTTAATTCCAAACCTGCCCGCAACGCGTCGTTCACAACAACCTTGAAGGATTTGCCCAACCGGGCGGCGCTGCGCTTGGCTTTCACCGCCACGTCCGGATCAAGTGTCAGCGTGGTTCTCATATAGGCATCTTGATGCCTTTTGTGAAAATGTCAACGCATCAAATTACTTGCCGCAACACTGTTTGTATTTCTTGCCGCTGCCGCAGGGACACGGATCATTGCGGCCGACCTTCGGTCCGGTGCGGACGGGCTTTGCCTTGGCCTGCGCCTCGACGGCATTGGCGGCCTCGCTCACGACGTCGCTCGCCTTTTTGCCGGGAAGTGCGGACGTCAAACCGGTGCCCAAGGTCTGCGACGTTTGATGCAACGTCTGTTGCGGCGTGTTGCGCAGAAAACTTTCAAACGCGAGCAATGACGACGCGCTGCGGAACACGTTGTGGCAAATCTCCGTCTTCACGTTCACCATCAGCTCGTCGAAAATCTTGAACGCCTCCGCCTTGTATTCCAGCAACGGATCGCGCTGGCCGTGCGCGCGCAGGCCGATGCTCTGGCGCAGCGAGTCCATCTCGTAAAGATGCTCCTGCCACAGCTTGTCGATCGCGCTCAGGATCGTGTACCGCTCCACG
>Ga0210388_10004479_pt1 | contig 10930 bp, 12 predicted proteins | sample IncBWC19OmetaG_FD_155485 | JGI IMG/M metagenome (GOLD analysis project Ga0210388, IMG submission 155485) | Forest soil microbial communities from Barre Woods Harvard Forest LTER site, Petersham, Massachusetts, United States - Inc-BW-C-19-O ...
AAGGGGAAAAAGTGGGGGGGGGGGGGGGGAACTTCTGGGCGTATTCGATTCACTCATAGCTACGACGATATCATTTCCGTCGAAAATTTGCTCGCTGCATGGGAAGAGTTCCTTCGCGGCAAGCGGAAGAAAAAAGACGTGCAGGAATTCCAGCATCGTCTGATGGACAATGTCCTCGTGCTCCATCGCGATTTAAAAAACGGAACGTATCGGCACGGCGCATACCACGCATTCAAGATCGCTGACCCGAAGCCGCGCGATATCCACAAGGCATCGGTGCGTGACCGGCTCCTGCATCACGCGCTTTATCGCAAGCTCTATCCATTCTTCGACTGCACGTTCATCGCGGATTCGTATTCGTGCAGACGGCACAAGGGAACTCATAAAGCGATGGATCGTTTTCGCACGTTCGCGTATCAAGTCTCGCGCAACCATACGCGTACATGCTGGGTCTTGAAATGCGACATCAGGAAATTCTTCGCCTCGATCGATCAAACAATATTGCTTGGCATCGTTTTTTCATATATTCCCGATGAACGAATCGTTACGCTCATCCGAGAGATCGTCGGCAGTTTCCATTCGACCGAAGCAGGCAAGGGATTGCCGCTCGGCAACCTCACAAGCCAGCTCCTGGTCAATGTGTACATGAACGAATTCGACCAATTTGTAAAACACAAACTCAAAGCGAAATGCTACGTCCGCTATGCCGACGATTTCGTGATCCTTTCGCGCGACAAACAGAAGCTCGAATCATTGATCCCGAAGATCGTCTCGTTTCTCGAATTGCGTCTGAAACTCTCACTTCATCCTAAGAAGGTTTCGATAACGACATTCGCCTCGGGCGTCGATTTCCTCGGTTGGGTGCACTTTCCTGACCACCGAGTGCTCCGCGGCGCGACGAAGCGGCGGATGTTGCGGAGAATGTCGGAAGGAGGAAGCGAGGCGAGCCGTACATCGTATCGCGGGCTACTTTCGCACGGGAATGCACGGACCCTAGCGGCGAAGATCGACCAACTCTGATTCTTTGGTGATATACCACAGCACCAATAGCTGTACTTTGAGAAACGGACTACGAAACTACACTGAACTGTCCGTTTGCGATAAAAGTGAGACACGTTTCTATTGGTGTGGTGGTATACTTTCCAAATGGCGTTTTCTCTAGGTGACGTCTTCAGGAATCTTTCGAGCGGCAAAGGGGAGAGTTCGGTCCTCGGCATCGATATCGGCTCCTCGAGCGTCAAGATCGTGCAGCTGCGGCCGAGCCGAGGCGCGGCTATTTTGGAAACATACGGCGAGATCGCGCTGGGTCCTTATGGCAAAGAGCCGATAGGGCGTCCGATCAAGCTCGCCCCCGAGGTCGTCGGAGCCGCCATCGTCGACCTTATGAAACAGGCCAACGTAACGGCGAAGCAGGGCGGCATTTCAATACCATTTTCTTCGAGTCTCGTGACGGTCCTCGACCTGCCGAAGGTCGACCAGTCGACGCTCAAGCAGGTCGTGCCCATCGAGGCGCGCAAATACATCCCCGTCCCCATCTCCGAGGTCTCGCTCGACTGGTTCGTGATACCCGAAGACGAAGGGCAGGACAGCGCCTTTGACCAGCTCAAACCGAAAGTGCAAAAAGCGCCCAGCCAGGAGGTCTTGCTTGTCGCGATACAGAACGGCACGTTGAACACGTTCCAGACGATCACCACCGAAGCGGGCGTGCATGTCGATTTCTACGAGATCGAGATATTCAGCGCGATCCGTTCTTCGCTCTCGCACGGACTCACGCCGACGTTGGTCGTCGATATCGGTGCTTCCTCGAGCAAGATGTACATCGTCGAACGCGGCATCGTGCGCCTCACGCACCTTGTCACTTCCGGCGGCGCGCAGATGACGGACACGCTCGCGCGCTCGATGAACTGGGAATTCGAGAAGGCGGAGCGGGTCAAGCGCGAACGCGGCCTCATTCCCGACAAAGCGTATTCCTCCGAAGAGAACGAGCGCATCAACGAAGCCCTGTTATCAACACTGACGAGGCTCTTTTCGGAAGTGAATAAGGTACTATTGAGCTACGGGCAGCGGTACAACAAGAACGTATCGCACGTTGTTCTCACAGGCGGCGGCGCGTCCCTGCCCGGAATTTCGGCTGAGGCAAAACGGTCGCTCAATGCCGAGGTGGAGATCGCCGATCCGTTCTCGCGCACGGAGGCACCGGCGTTCCTGGGAGCGGTATTGCGCGACATCGGCCCGGGATTTGCTGTTTCGGCCGGGCTAGCGCTCCGCAAACTGCGCGGCAAGTAGATTTCTATACAACTAATTATGGACACGCCTACACAGCCGACCTTCATCCCGCACGAAGCGGTGACCTCCGCACCGGGGCGGCGCCAGAGCGGTGGACTTGCAGAGCTCGTTTTCCTTGTCTCGCTCATTCTGCTCATTATTTCGGGAGCACTCGGAGTAGGTGTATTCCTGTATTCGCAATATTTGCAGAGTTCCAACCAAAGCAAGCTCAGCCAGCTTACCAGCGCCGAGGCGGCGTTCGACCCGACACTCGTGCAACAGCTCACGCGCCTGGATACGCGTATGAACACTGCGCAAGCCCTTCTTTCGGCCCACCTTGCGCCTTCGCAATTATTCGCGATGCTGCAATCCTCGACAGTCCAGGATATTTCGTTCACCTCGCTCACGTACAATGCGGCGAACCCGCAGCAGATCTCGCTCGTCATGACCGGGGTCGCAGGCAGCGTCAATTCGATCGCGCTCCAAGCCCAGGTGTTCTCCCAAAGCGGCGTCATCTCGAACCCGATCTTTTCCAATATCGATGCGGAGCCTGACGGGGTCCACTTCAATTTCTCCGCGCTCGTGAGCCCTTCCGCGCTCAGCTACGAAAGCTACGTCTCCGCCTTGTCGAGCGCTTCAGGCGCGACTACACAACAGCAGACCCAAACGCCCGCACCGCCCGCACAAACACCTTCTTCACCTTTCGAGAGCACCTCCACGCCGACGACCACGCAATAATCATATGCGCAACTTCTTCACCATTGTGTTCCTTGCCGGCGCGGTCGCGATATTTTTCTTCTACACATCGCCCGCTTACGACGCGATGCAGGCGCTCACGGCACAGAACGCGCAGTACAATGCAGCACTCGACAAAGCGACGCAGCTCCAACAGATAAAACAAACGCTCCTCTCGCGGTACCAGTCGTTCGATCCCAACGCGCTCACCCGTCTCACCACCATGTTGCCGGACCAGGTGGACAACATCCGCCTCATCCTCGACCTCGATAATCTCGCCGGCGTCTACGGCATGTCGCTCCAGAACGTGGACATTTCTTCACCCGATTCGCAGAACGGAAGCGTCGTGAGCTCGATCGCTGACGCTTCGCAGCCGTACGATTCGCTCACCATCGACTTTTCGACGCGCGGCACGTACCAGCAGTTCACGCAATTCCTGACCGCGCTCGAATCGTCGCTTCGCCTCGTCGATCTCGTTTCGCTCTCGATCGCCCCCGCCGGAACGACACAGCCTGGGAGCGCGGGGCAACCGCTTTACGTATATACAATGACGGTGCAAACGTACTGGCTCCGATAAATCTCTATGATGGACTTCATTTCACAGCACAAGATCGCATCACTCATCATCCTGCTGCTCCTGATCGGTGCCGCGTGGTGGGGCTTTACCGCAAATTCCGCTCCCGCGCCGGTCATCGTCTCGACGACGGCCGCGACCAGCACGCAGGACGCGCAGCTCGTCTCGACGCTCCTCCAGCTGCAGGCCGTTACCCTCAGCGGCACCATCTTGAGCGACCCGGGATTTCTTGCGCTCCAGGACTACACGACACAGGTCGTGACCGAACCTATCGGAAGGCCCAATCCGTTCGCCCCGCTTTCGTCGACCGGCGCGACCGAGGCGACGTCGACCACGAGCCTGAACCCAAACCTCTTCGCGCCCGCGAAGCACTAAGCGGATGGCCGCGCCAGCACCAGTTCAAGACGTCGCCAAGACCGGGGTACGTCCCGACATACCGCTGCGAACGCTGGGCAACGAAAAGATCCCGTACGACGTATTGAAATTCGTTCCGCAGGAGAGTTCGGCGCACTACAAGGTCGCGCCACTGGGAGTTCGGGACGGCGTTCTTGAGGTCGGGCTCGTGGACGCCGACGACCTCGGCGCGTACGACGCCTTGAATTTCATCGCCAAATCGACCGGCATGCCGTTCAAGGTCTTTTCGATCAGTGAGGAGGATTTCGAAAAAGTCCTCAACATGTACAAAGGCCTCGGTGGCGAGGTGGACCGTGCCGTGTCCGATCTCGAGGTCGAACAGAAAAAGGATGCGCCGCCACCGTCGTCGGATTCAGAGGCGACCTTCCTCGATCTCGACGATCCTTCTATCGGCCGGCCCGCACCTTCTGAGGACCGCCGCCCGATCCAAGAGGATGCGCCGACCATCAAGATAGCGTCCACTATTTTGCGTTTCGCGATCGACGGACGCGCCTCGGACATCCACATCGAACCGCAGCAAAGTGGCGTACGCGTACGCTACCGTGTCGACGGCGAACTGCACACGAGCGTCATCCTTCCGCTCTCGACGCACCGCGCGCTCACGGCGCGCATCAAGGTGCTTGCCTCGATCCGTCTCGACGAACGTCGCAAACCCCAGGACGGCCGCTTCTCCGCGACCATCGACGGTCGCAACATCGACTTCCGTGTCTCGACATTCCCATCGTACTACGGTGAAAAGATCGTGATACGTATCCTTGACCGTCAGCAGGGGTTCATTGCCCTCGACCAGATCGGGCTCACGGAGCGCAACCTCGGCATCATGCGCAAGGCGGTGACCGCGCCGCACGGGCTCATCCTCGTATCGGGGCCGACGGGCTCCGGAAAATCGACGACGCTCTACTCGCTTCTTTCTGAGATCGACCGCGAGCACAAGAACGTGCTCTCGCTCGAGGACCCGATCGAATATTTCATCGAGGGTGTGACGCAATCGCAGGTGCGGCCGGAGATCGGATACACGTTCGCCAATGGTCTGCGTACCACGTTGCGCCAGGACCCGGATATCATCATGGTCGGCGAGATCCGCGACGCGGAAACGGCGCAGCTCGCGATCCAAGCGGCATTGACCGGCCATCTCGTGCTTTCGACCATCCACACCAACGATTCGGTCGGCGTCGTCACGCGTCTCATCGACATGGGCATCGAGCCGTACCTCATCCCGCCGGTCTTGATCGCTTCCATCGCGCAGCGTCTCGCGCGAACCTTCACCGAAGGCGCGGAAAAGGAGACGGAACTCACTCCGAGCGAATTCGCCCGCATCGAGGAAGACATGAAAACATTGCCCGAACACTACCGCTTTCCCGTTTCGAAGACGGTATGGGAACCGCAAAAGACGCCGACCTCGCCGACAGGGCTTCGCGGTCGTATGGCGGTCTTCGAGATCATGGAGATGACGTCGACGATCGAGAAGATCATTCTCGAGCACCCTGTCGAGAGCAAGCTCTGGGCGGCTGCTCGTGCGCAAGGCATGCTCACGATGCGCGAGGATGCTATCATGAAGGCGTTCAGCAAAAAGATCCCGTTCTCCGAGGTCAACAACCTTTCGACCGTGCTCCTCGAAGAAGAGCAACCGATCGGTGACCAGACGCCGGAAGCCACACCGCCCGCGCCCGAAGAAGAAACCGTATGACCACCACACCAATAGCAGTAACACTTGTCTCAATCGCAAACAGAATGTTCGGTAGAATTTTGTGCGCCGTTTATCAAACTGCAGCTATTGGTGTAGTGGTATGACCGACCAAAAAGGAAAAGTACTCCTGCTCGACGATGATAAGTTCCTCGCCGACATGTACAGTATGAAATTCACCCGAAGCGGCTATGAGGTCAACGCCTGCCTTTCTGCGGACGACGCCATCGCCGCCATCAAAAAAGGTTTCGAACCGGATGCGATCCTGTTCGACATCGTGATGCCGGGGCAGGACGGATTCGCTTTTCTCCAGCGCATCACCGTCGAACACCTCGCGGAGCATGCGGTGAAGATAGCACTCACCAACCAAAGCGACGATCCCGAGCGCCAGCGTGCCACCCAAGCCGGCGCCGACCACTATATCGTCAAAGCCAGCATGATCCCTTCCGAAGTAGTCGCCGCCGTCGGCGAGGCTATTGCGAAGAAGCAGGGGAAGTAGAGGGTTACTAGCGCTGATATATTTCGCGGATGACCGACACCAAGAAAACCGAAAGCGCTGGCGGAGTAATTTTGAACACTAGCGGCGAAGTTGCACTCGTGCTCAATGGCAAAGGAGCTTTCTGGGGATTTCCAAAAGGACATATCGACGATGGAGAAGATGTTATGACGGCAGCACTGCGGGAGATCGAAGAAGAAACTGGCCTGACTGATCTGACGCTTGTAAAGCAACTCCCGACATATACTCGTTACAAAGGAACGCCAACAGGGGAGGACGATACCAGCGAACTTAAGACCATGCATATTTTCCTCTTCACGAGCTCTCAAATGCAACTAAAACCGCAAGACCCAAGCAATCCCGAAGCACGCTGGTTTCCGATCGACGAGGTATCCAAAATGCTCATTCACCCCAAAGACAAGGAATATTTTGATTCGATCAAGTCAGAGATACGCTGTTGACCACTTCGTTATAGTTGGAAAAGAATTCCAGCGTTGCACCAGACTCCGGCTAGTGACTTTTGTTATACTCCGGCCATGGCCGAAGCTCCTCCTAATCCATACAAAGGCAACGACTTTTATTGCGATGTCGCATTAAAAGGGGAAGTTGAACTCGTCAAAGAGTATGAGAGCGACAGTGTGTTAGCCTTCCGCCACACACGAAAACGATATCCAGTACACATTATTGTTATCCCGAAAAGACACATCTCTTCGTTGCTCACGCTCACAAAAGACGAGGATCCAATTCTTTTGGAATTGGTCGAAACCATTAAAACTATTGCTGCGAAAGTCACAAAAGAAAACGGAGCCGCAAGGGTACTCACGAACCTCGGCGAGTATCAGGATTCAAAACACCTGCATTTTCACATCACCTACGGCGACCAAATTTGGTAAGGTAGAATAAATTCATGGAAAAGCCGCCAAAGCTCTATCACGGATCCCCCGATAGAAATATAGAAGTATTTGAGCCGCGAATTAGCAAAGGCAGCGGAGAAGCGTACGGCCCCTTGGTCTATGCGTCGCCTGATCTTGCTATATCGTCGGCATATCTTGCAGATATTCCCAGACGGTGGTCGTCCGGTCAGTTTGGAGACGTCCCGTACGCGCTCATTACGGTTCCAAGAGATGAATTTATAGCTAATGATAAAGGAGGTTGCATATACGTTTTGCCGACCGAAACGTTTGAACCCGACCGAGGTCTGGGATCGGCTGAATGGGCCTCTACCGTACCCGTTAAGCCTGTCGAGAAACTTGAATTCCCTTCAGCGCTCGATGCAATGCTTGATCATGGTGTCCAGGTTTATTTTGTGACGCCTGAGCAACATGCGCAGATCCGATCATCACCGGATCATGGGCTATCGACGCTGAATTCGATGACTTCAGAGAATCAGAGCAGAGGAGTTAATCCAAAAGCCCTAAAGGAATCGGAGTAGGGAGGACGATGTTTTACACATCGTTGCCAATTTCGCGCGTGAAGGTGCGATACAATAGATAGGCAATGACGGACTACGCCGCGACGCTTAAGAAGTATATGAACGTCCTCTCGCACGAGGGCGGCTCCGACCTGCACCTCTCGAGCGGCGCGCATCCGACGATCCGCGTTTCGGGGGACTTGGCGCCGATGCTCAAGGAAGATGTGCTTACTCCTGAGGACACACTTGGTTTTTCTAAAGTGGTTTTGCCGTCCGAGCAGGAGAAGACGTTCCTTCAGGACAAGGAAATGGATTTCGCATACGAGAGTCCGGAAGGGTTCCGCTTCCGCGGCAATGCGTTCTTCGAGCGCGGTTGCGTCTCGATCTCGCTGCGGCTCATCCCCAAACAGATCAAGTCCGTCCAGGAACTGAACCTGCCTGACATACTCACCTCGTTCGCGCGCAAATCGCAAGGATTTTTCCTCGTGGTCGGCCCGGTCGGCCAGGGAAAAACGACGACGCTCGCGTCGCTCATCGATCTCATCAATACCGAACGCATGGAACACATCGTCACGATCGAAGATCCGATCGAATACCTCTTCACACCCAAGCAGTCACTCATCGACCAGCGCGAAGTGAAGATCGACACCAAGGATTTCCCGACCGCGCTCATCTCCGCGTTCCGACAGGACATCGACGTCTTGCTCGTCGGCGAGATGCGCGGGCCGGAGACGATGAGCGCCGCGGTCACGGCCGCCGAGACGGGCCACCTCGTCTTCTCGACCATGCACACCAACGACGCCGCACAGACCGTTGACCGCATTATCGACACGTTCCCGGGAGGACAGCAGGACCAGATACGCTTGCAGCTCGCTTCCTCACTCGCGGGGATCTTCTCGCAACGTCTCGTGCCGAGGATTTCCGGCGGGCTCATTCCCGCGTACGAATTGCTCGTCAACAACAAGGCCGTCGCGAACCTCATCCGCGAGAAGCGCACGCATGAGATTCCAACCGTCATCGAGACCGGCTCGACCGAAGGCATGATCGACATGAACCGCTCGCTCGCAGAGCTCGTCGCGCGCGGCGAGATCAGCGTCGAGTCGGCGTATCAAGTCTCGCTCAATCCGAACGTGTTGCAGAAACTCCTATGAATAGTTTTCAGGTGTCAGTTTTTAGTTTTCAGGATCGACCTGACAATCTGCGGCTAAAAACTAAAAACTAAAAACTATCTTATGGCCGTTTTTCAATATAAAGCCATCGACCAGGAGGGGAACATGCGTGAAGGCACCATCGACGCGGTCAACGTCGATCTCGCAATAGGCGCGCTGCAAAGAAGAGGGCTCGTCATTTCGTCCATCGACGAGGCAAAACAGAAAAGCCAGGGACTCTCGCTCCATCTCGATTTCTTCGACCGCATCACCAACGAGGACGTCGTGCTGCTCTCGCGCCAGATCACATCGCTCTTCGAGGCGCAGGTATCAGCCTTGCGTGCATTTCGTCTGCTTGCCGCTGAGGCGCGCACCCCGAAGCTTGCGTTGGTCCTCACGGAGGTCGGGAACGACATCCAGAGCGGCTCGACGATCTCCGCGGCGCTCGCGAAGCATCCCAATGTCTTCTCCAGCTTTTACTCCAACATGGTCAAGGCCGGCGAGGAGTCCGGCAAGCTTGACGAGGTGTTCTCATTCCTCGCGGATTATCTCGACCGCAACTACGAGATCACCAGCAAGACGCGCAACGCACTCATCTATCCGGCGTTCATCATGGTCACGTTCGTCGGCGTCATGGTGCTCATGCTCACCGTCATCATCCCCAACATTTCCGGCATGCTCAGCCAGGTCAACCAGGGGATCCCGCTCTACACGCAGGTCATCATCGGCCTCAGCGATTTCCTCGTCAAATACTGGCTCCTCTTCGCGATCGCGATCGTCGCGGCGGGGTTCGCGTTGTATCGCTACGGCAAGACGAAGACCGGTGCAGAGGTCCTCTCGCGCGCGAAAATGGAGGTCCCGGTCGTCGGGCACGTCTTCAAGCAGCTCTATCTTTCGCGCATCGCGGACAACCTCGCCACGATGCTCGGGAGCGGCGTGCAGATCCTGCGCGCGCTTGAGATCACCGGCTCGGTCGTCGGAGACCCCACGTATGAAAAGATCCTCGGCCAGGCTGCCGAGGATGTTAAATCGGGACTTCCTGTTTCTGAAGCACTTCGAAAACATCCCGAAATACCAGGCATCATGGTCGCGATGATGAAGATCGGTGAAGAGACCGGTAACATGGGCAATATTTTGCAGACCATCGCCAAATTTTATCGTCGCGAGGTGAACAATTCCGTCGACACGCTCGTGTCGCTCATCGAACCTTTGATGATCGTCGTCCTGGCCGTCGGCGTCGGCTTTCTGCTCGCGTCGGTCTTGATCCCGATCTACAACCTCGCGTCGAGTTTCTAGGGGACATCAGCACGTATCCCATGCGGGGATACGTAATTGGATATCCACAGCAAACGAATCAACGTCCGAACTCCCATAAAAGAGAACGGTATACTTATTTTGTAAACCTGTGACTCAGGGGCAACTTATTAGATAGCCATTATTTTTACTACATGAAATCATTACGTTCACGGGGCTTCACACTCATCGAACTCTTGGTGGTCATCGCCATCATCGGTCTCCTCGCCTCCATCATTCTTGCGTCACTCAACACGGCGCAACAGAAAGGCCGCGACGCGCGGCGCTTGGAGGACCTGAAAGAGATCGCGAACGCCATCGCGGTCGCCGGCACCGGCTCAGGCACGGCCATTCCATTCACGTGCTCCACGCAGCACATCAGTTCCTGTACGGGTATCGCCGGCCTCACCTCCTACAGCGACCCGGGCGTCGGCACGGGCGGTGCGCTCTGCACAGTTGGTGGAGTGGAATGTGACTACACGATCGGCCAAACCGGCGTCGGATCGCTGGGCACTCCTACGACCAACGCCTACGAGATCTGCGCATATCTCGAATCCGGCAGCGGCTCCTTCTCGAAGGGAGACGTAAGCCTCACTGCGACAAGCACTGGCAGCATCATGTCAGGCTGCTTCTAGTTTTCGTTGCGTGTTCCGAAAAAAGAACGCCGTGCTAAGCGCGGCGTTCTTTTTGGAGATCTATCGTTACCCCATGCGGGGAGGCGCTGACTTATCCACATCGATGCGCCCTCGAGACATGCTTGGAGTAGAGAGAGGTATAATGACAGTAACTATGCTATCTCGTGTACGTAACAGTGGCTTCACGCTTATCGAACTCTTGGTGGTCATCGCCATCATCGGTCTCCTCGCCTCCATCATTCTTGCGTCACTCAACACGGCGCAACAGAAAGGCC
>Ga0210388_10004481_pt1 | contig 10929 bp, 11 predicted proteins | sample IncBWC19OmetaG_FD_155485 | JGI IMG/M metagenome (GOLD analysis project Ga0210388, IMG submission 155485) | Forest soil microbial communities from Barre Woods Harvard Forest LTER site, Petersham, Massachusetts, United States - Inc-BW-C-19-O ...
CACAAATGGATCGTCGAATTGCCCGGCTTTAGCGGCGATCCAAAGCTGTCGAACGAAGGAAAGCTGGAGGCCATTCAAATGGCCTGGCACGAAGAATTTCAGGATAATCAATAACGCAGTTCCCGCGCACGCCGCAGTACCGAAAACTTTCGCTCGAACTCTCACACGCATCTCTGCACGCCCTCCTATTCCTGGCTCTGCAGTAGTCCAAATTGTCCACGAATCGCGCCCGCGAGCTCCTGCATCCAATCCGCCAAATTGCGCCGACGTGATACATTTTTGTCTTCGAGAGCGAACGTGGCGCACTGAATCTGCCGGCCGGGAGGCCCCACCATGGAAGCGGATCTCCGATTTCCCGTAGGGAAGTTTCAACGTCCAGGAGCGCCACTGACGGACGCTCAGCGTCGCGAGTGCATCGAAGCCATCGCCGCAACGCCAGCCCGGCTGAATGAAGCTGTGAAGGGTTTGAAACCGGAGCAGCTCGACACGCGCTACCGTCCCGAGGGATGGACGGTGCGCCAAGTGGTGCACCACGTTCCGGACAGCCATATGAACGCCTACACGCGCTTCAAACTCGCGCTCACCGAAGAGCTGCCGTTGATCAAAACCTACAACGAAGCGAAGTGGGCCGAACTTGGAGACGTTAGGACGGCGCCCATCGAACCGTCGCTCGCCTTGCTGGAAAATTTGCACAAGCGCTGGGTGCTGCTGCTGCGCACGCTGGGTCCGGCGGAGTGGTCGCGCCAGTTCCGCCACCCTGAATGGGAGAAGCCGATGTCACTGGACGATACGCTCGCTTTATACGCCTGGCACGGGAAACATCACGTTGCGCACATCACGTCGTTGCGCGAGCGCGAAGGCTGGCGGTAGAGCAGCGGAAATTGGAAAAGCCAAAATAGGAAATGGAAAGGCGTGATTGAAGCTGGCAGCAGAAGCGAAGCAGAGTAATTGGTCGAGCCGGTTTTCTTCGGTCCGCCCTCCCACAAATGCTGACGACGAAGACCGACGATGACAGCCGCAGAAAACACGAACGATCGCCCCAGGTGGAAGACGTTGTTGGCCTTCGCGATCATTTATTTCGTATGGGGCTCCACGTTTCTCGCGATTCGTGTAGGCGTCCGCGAAGTGCCGCCGTTAGTTTTGGCTGCGATGCGTTTCTCGGTCGCAGGCCTGGTTCTATTCGGCTGGGTCCTTGCGCGAGGCGAACGAGCACCTACCATCCGCGAATGGCGCTCCGCATCCTTATTAGGGCTGGTGATCTTCGTTTTCGATTACGGACTGCTGTTCTGGGCCGAGCAGCGAGTCCCGTCTGGCATCGCCGCCGTAATGCTGGCCATGATTCCCGTATTCATGGCGCTCTGCGAAATTATTTTCCTGCGCACGCAGCGGCTCACGATCCGCCTGGCCCTGGCGCTTCTACTCGGCATCGGCGGAGTGGGAGTGTTGATGAGCCACACGCTAAATCTGGGCGGCGCGCCGATTGACAAGCTGGGCGCCACGGCGCTGATTTTCGCATCCATCAGCTGGTCAATCGCGTCGGTCCTCGCGCGTAAGCTGCCACTACCCAGTTCGAAAGTGATGAGTTCAGGAGCGCAAATGCTCTCCGGAGGAATCCTGTTGGCGATCGCCGCTGGCGCGTTCGGCGAATTTCGCGATTTTCATCCGTGGGCGGTCTCGCGCGGAGCGTGGCTCGCGCTGCTCTACTTAATTGTCGCAGGCTCGATCATCGGCTTCACGGCCTACGTCTGGCTGATCCATCACGAATCGCCCACGAAAGTTGGCACCTACGCCTACGTGAATCCGATTGTGGCAGTGCTGGTGGGATATTTCCTGGGCGGCGAAGCACTCACCGCGCGCACGATACTGGGAACTTTCCTGGTGCTGATCAGCGTGATAGTGATAACCACCATGCCAGCGAAGAAACCCGTAGAATCCGTCTTGGCGGAGGACGCTGCATAATTCCGGCGACCGCGGGATTCTGCACGGGAGAGAAACTCCATGTCCCGCCCGGCGGGCGCGGCATATCGTTAGCGCAACTTCTCGATCTGCTGCTGCACCTGGTTGCGAAATTCCAGCGGATGCGCCACCTCGCGAAACGGCTCGGAAGTTCCGCCCGTCCCGATCATCACAATCGTTCCATAACCCAGCATCCTGCCGCCCGTCGTCTCGCTCACTTCGATACTCTCCACTTTATTCAACAGCATTTCGATGGTCTTGCGGCTCATCAACCCGGTTTTGATCACCACGCGCCGGTTGGTCACTGCCATTTCTGTGGCGTGGCGCCGCACTGCGCCCATCAGAATGACTATAGCGCCGCAAACAAGCAACGCCGCGCCGCCACCTTGCATGAGGTGCAAAGTGCTGGCATCCATTTCGCTGTGGCTGAAAGCGTAGTAAAGCAGCGCTACTCCAGGCAGGCCGAGCAGCAGGAATCCAATGAAGAGGTGCCCCACCATCACGATCCAATGCAGTTCCGTCTGGTAAATCACTTTCTCGCCGGCGACCAGGTTCGACTCTACGTAGCTCATCTGCTCTCACCCTCGAACGACTCCGGCGATCGCAAAAATCGGCGCGCCGCATTCGTGATTCAGTCAGGCTAACACACTGCCCGCAGACTTCTCGCTCCGCCACTAACGCGGCTGTTGACTCCTCGCGGCGCTGGTCATTGGAAATCGCTCATCGGCGTTGACCCGCCGCATGATTCTGCCTGCTTGTGAATTCCGCCCGTATCTCTGATAATCTAACTACGTCTTGCAGCATTCCTCTGTGGCGCTATGGTGCAACGGTTAGCACGCGGCCCTTTCAAGGCTGAAATACGGGTTCGATTCCCGTTAGCGCTACCACGACTTTGGAACCGAAATCAAACAAAGCGAATAGCCGACGACCTGGCCATCGTCTGGGCTCTGCATCCTTGTACATACGCAAATCATCCAATCGCGAGGAGGCTCGAGGACGTCGTCGAGCCTTGGCATCATCCGCCGTGAATTCCACAAGATAGAGGATCAGATGTCCGAATATAAGAAGGACCCGGAGTCTATATCTCGTTTGTCTCCCGAGCAGTTTCGGGTGACGCAACAGAACGGAACTGAGCGGCCTTTTGAAAATGCTTTTTGGGACCACGATGAACCAGGCCTCTACGTGGACATCGTTTCCGGCGAGCCGCTGTTTTCTTCGCTGGACAAGTTCGATAGTCACTGCGGCTGGCCGAGCTTCACCAAGCCGGTGGAACCCGAAAACGTGGAAGAGAAGTCCGACATCAGCCACGGCATGACCCGCACCGAGGTGCGGTCCAGCCACGGCGACAGCCATTTGGGTCACGTGTTTGACGACGGCCCCAGCGACGCGGGCGGCCTGCGCTATTGCATCAATTCGGCGTCGTTGCGCTTCATCCCCTTCGACGAACTCGAAAGTGAAGGGTACGGCGAGTATCGCAAACTCTTTGCACATCAGGAAAAGGAGTAATTACATGGCGTCATCGCACGAGCAAGATCGGGCAGTTCTCGCCGGCGGCTGCTTCTGGGGCATGCAGGATCTGCTGCGCCGCCGCCCGGGCGTGATTTCCACACGAGTCGGCTACACCGGAGGCAACGTTCCGAACGCAACCTATCGCAACCACGAAGGCCATGCCGAAGCGATCGAAATCATCTTCGATCCACAGAAGTTGAGTTATCGGAAGCTGCTGGAATTCTTTTTCCAGGTTCACGATCCGACAACAAAGAACCGCCAGGGAAATGACGTCGGAACCAGCTACCGCTCCGCCATTTTCTACACAACTGAAGAACAACAGCGGATCGCGCAGGAAACGATTGCGGACGTTGATGCTTCGGGACTTTGGCCCGGGAAGGTAGTGACCGAAATAAAGCCCGCATCTGAATTCTGGGAAGCTGAGCCCGAACACCAAGACTATCTCGAGCGCATTCCGAACGGCTACACCTGCCACTACGTCCGGCCCGATTGGAGCCTTCCTGACCGGAAGCTTGAAGCAGCTCGCAAGTCGGCGCACTAATCGCGAGGCGGCTGCGCGGCCCGTCCCAGCAGTGCGAAAGCTAACAACATCACGCATGGGACCAACAAAGTCCACGCTGCCAACCGATACACTAACGCTGTTCCAAGGATTGCTCCGCCGAGGAACGCAGTCCAAATGCTTACCAGCACGGTGGCGCGCGCCCAGCGCGTATCCCATGAACCCTGCGCTTGGGGCAGGGGTGCGCCCTTAATTCCTAAGGCCAGGTGCTGCGCCAGGCTATTCAAATCTCCGGTCACGAAGCCCAAGCTCACCGTCTGTCCGCCTACGTGGGTGATGGATGTATTCAGGATGCCCATCGCGGTGCTCAGGATCATGATGCTCAGCCAACCTGGCCACGCCCAGCAGGCAGCAGCGGTGCCAATAGCCAGTAAGGCCGCGACCGACCCGAAAAGCCGATGCAAACTACGAAGTTGATCAGCCTGCCCCACAAGCGTTCCGACGAAGATGCCCAGCAGAAAAAAAGGAATCGGAAGCAAACTATGTCCAGCCTCGGCAAGCTTGGCCTGTCCGGCTAGCAAACCGCCGGTCGTGGTATTCCCGCTCATGAACGAGGCGAAAACACCGAATTTCAAAAGCGTGTAGGAGTCCACGTACCCGGAAATCAGCGCCAGGCTGGCGGCTCCACGCCATTGCACCGTTGCGGAATTTTGTGATGACCACACGCTGATTCCGATGCGACCGTACTGTTGAATATTTTAATTTTCGGAGTCTGACACAATTTTCGCTTGGCGGTCCACAAGATTGAAATACCTTCGCGGCGGACCAGCGAGAAATAGGGCGCGCGCGGTGACCTTCTGCACTCTGCGGCAGTATCGGCATCGCTCCACCAGCCGGGAACCTTTCCTCGCATGTGCCGGTGCGCCGCATCGGGAAGAGAAGTCATGCATCCAATAAGGGTAGCCGTTTGATGCCCGTCTCAGTTCCGAGCGGGAAATTGGGGAATTCATGCCAGATCGTTCGCGTCTCACCGATACTCCGCTGTCTATCCTGGATTTGGCGCACTTACGCCAGGGAGGGACGGCCGAAGAAGCTTTTCGCAACGCTCGCGCGCTCGCCCAGCGTGCGGAATCTCTCGGCTACAAGCGTTTCTGGCTGGCGGAGCATCACGATATTCGCGGGGTCGCATGCTCGGCGACTTCGGTCTTGATCGGTGACGTTGCAAATGCGACCTCGACCATTCGCGTTGGTTCCGGGGGCATCATGCTGCCCAATCACGCGCCGCTGGCCATCGCGGAACAGTTCGGCACTCTCGAAACGCTCTTTCCTGGCCGGATTGACCTGGGACTCGGTCGCGCCCCCGGCGGTGATTGGGAGGCGGCGCGGGCTCTCCGCGGTTCCGTGCCGGGCACGGGCGAGAATTTTCCAGCGCTGTTGGAGGAGTTGCGCGGTTATCTTGGCGAGCCAAAACCTTCGCAGCGCGTGCATGCCTATCCCGGGGAGGGCACAAACGTGCCCATATGGCTGCTGGGTTCGAGTGACTTCAGCGCGCAACTGGCCGGAAAACTGGGTTTGCCGTTTGCGTTCGCCGCGCATTTCCAACCGGGACCTCTGATGCCGGCCCTGCACCTCTATCGTTCGTCGTTTCGTCCATCCGCAGTTCTTGACCGGCCCTACGTGATGGTGGGAATCCCGATCCTGGTGGCAGACTCAGACGAACAAGCTCAGTTTCTAGCCACCACGCCGATCCAAATGTTTCTGAATTTAATCCGCGGCGTTCCCGGGCCGCTGCCACCGCCCATAAGAAATCTGGAGTGGACGGCGGAAGAGCGACAGATGGTGGCAACAAAATTTGGAGCGGCGATTTTCGGCGTACCCGAAAAGGTCGCAACGCGATTGAACGCGTTCCTCGAACAGACGCAAGCGGACGAGTTGATCGTGGTGACGAACACTTACAATTTCGAGGACAGGCTCCGCTCCTACGAACTTCTCGCCGATCTGGCCAAGCAAGGGCGAGCAGAGGCGCGTATCACCAGTACAGTCTAAGCGCGAGAACTTGAGCCAATCCGAATCGCGGATTAAGGAATCGAATGACCGGAAAACGATTGATTAGATTCATTTCAGTGATTCAGTCCCTTCTATTCCTGATACATCTTTTCCTCTATAAGACGTGGACATTTTCGCCAGCCGGCGGCGACAAGCCCGGGGCGTTGTGGATCAAACTGGGGCTGGGCTTTTTGTCGGTGAGCTTTGTGGCCGCTTCGCTACTTGCATATCGCTACACCAACGCTCCTCTGCGCGCATTTTATCGGGCAGCCGCGGTTTGGATGGGCATCCTGACCTTCCTCTTTTTCGCCGCCGTTTTCTCCTGGATTATTTTTGGAGTTGCGCGATTGCTGGGCCAGGACGTGAACTTCCATCGGATTGTGGAATTCCTGTTCGCTGCCGCAGCCGTGACTGGACTCTTCGGTGTGATCAACGCCAGCTGGACGCGTATCACGCGCGCGACAGTGCGGCTGGCCAACCTGCCGGCAGCATGGCGCGGCAGGACGGCGGCGCTGATCAGTGACGTGCACCTTGGCCATGTTCGCAACGGAAAGTTCTTGCGGCGAATGGTCACGAAGATTTTGAAGGAACGGCCGGATGCGATCTTCATCACTGGTGACTTATACGATGGCACCGCGATTGACGCACGGCGAGCGGCGGAGCCATTGAACAAGCTCGTGGCGCCACACGGTGTGTATTTCGTTGCGGGAAATCATGAACAATTTCGCGACGACAGCGAATATATGGATGCCATTACAGCTGCCGGTGTCCGCGTGCTACGCAATGAGAAAGTGGATGCAGACGGTTTGCAGATTGCCGGCGTGCCCTACCGGAGCGCGACGCACGGTGCCCACTTTGCGTCGGTGCTGCGCGACATCCGATTGGATCGCGATCGCGCGAGCATTCTGTTGACGCATGCGCCCGACCACCCGGCCGTCGCGGAAGCCGCCGGCGTGTCCCTGCAGCTTTCCGGGCATACGCACCTTGGGCAGTTCGTGCCATGGAGTTGGATGGCGCGTCGGGCTTACCGGCAGTTTGTGTACGGCTTGAGCCGCATCGGGAAGATGCAGGTTTTCACTTCGAGCGGAGCGGGAACCTGGGGACCGCCACTGCGGCTTGGATCGAATCCTGAAATTGTGGTCCTGGAGTTCGAGGGAACCTAGTCGCCGTTGGCCGAGTTGAATAGCTGTCAGGCGTGAGGGTAATTCTGCTCGGGGCAATCTGCATGTCGCACAGCGAACACTGTGTTCGCCTCAACGATTCCCAGAAGCGCCATGTCTGAACTGCATCCGCACGCATCGAATCACACCTGCTATATAATTCCCGCAAAATGCAGACCGCGCAGACCGACGGCGTGCGATTCCAACCCGCGAGCGATCAATCGCTTTTGGTTTACCTCGGGGAGCAGATCTCACCAGCCGCTCATCAGCGAGTGCGAAAATTGCTGCGCTTGCTCGAACAGAAACCCATCGCCGGAGTGCGCAATCTTAACCCCGCGTATTGCTCGGTTCTCGTGAGCTTCGATGTGATGCGATTGAACCACGCCCGCCTGGAAGAAATTCTGCGTGGCTATATCCGGCGGCTTGACGCCATGCGTATCCCGAAAGGACGAGAGCTGAAAATTCCCACGTGTTATGGCGGCGAATTCGGTCCGGACTTAAGCGAAGTCGCCAGCTTGCACGGATTGACGCCCGAGCAAGCGATCGAATTGCACGCTTCGGTGACGTACACCGTTTACTTTCTCGGATTCGTTCCCGGGTTCGCGTATCTAGGTGAATTGCCGGACGCCCTCGCGACGCCGCGGCTCGATAGCCCGCGCCGCAGCACGCCGCCAGGCAGCGTGGGCATCGCCGGCAATCAAACCGGCGTGTACCCATTTTCGACGCCCGGCGGCTGGCGATTGATCGGGCGCACTCCCGTCGCCATGTTCCGGCCTGATCGCAAGACAATCAGTTTTCTCGCCATCGGCGATCGCGTGCGTTTCACGCCGATTTCTGCCGCGCAATTCGCCGCGTTGGAGCGCGGATGAAAACAATTCTCGTTCGGGCGCCGGGATTGCTTACCACCGTGCAGGATCTGGGGCGGCCAGGTTTCGGGCCCATCGGAGTTTCACCATCCGGAGCTGCCGATCCAATTTCGCTGCGTGTCGGGAATCGTTTGGTTGGCAACAAGGAGGGTGCGGCTGGACTGGAAATGATGCTCCTCGGCGGAACATTTGTTTTTCCGCAAGGGGCGATCGTGGCACTGACCGGCTCCGACTTCGGCGCGATGTTGGATGATGTAAACGTCGCTCTCGGTACCGCCGTGCAAGTGCGGCCGGGGCAGACGCTTCGCTTTGGGCCGACAACTTCGGGAGCACGCTGTTATCTTTGCGTGCAGGGCGGAATTGCGGTGAAGTCCTTTCTAGGAAGCGCGTCCACGCACATTTTGAGCGGCCTCGGCGGGTTCGAGGGCCGGCCTCTGCGTAAGGACGACGTGCTGCACATCGGGCGCGCCGGCAAGCGTTTCCGCAGCAGAAAAATCGCGCGGCAGGCATTGGAGAATTTTTCACGTCGCAAAGTCTTGCGCGTGACTCCCGGGCCGGAGGCTGACTGGTTTTCCGAATCGTCGCTGCGCGCGTTTTATGCGGGCACCCATCGCGTCGGCGAGCAATCGAATCGTATGGGCCTGCGGCTCGAAGGGCCCGGCATCTCACAACGCGGTGCGAGCGACATGATCACCGAAGGTGTTCCGCTCGGCGCGATTCAGGTGCCCAACGGAGGCTCTCCCATCATTCTTTTTGTCGAGCAGCAAACCACGGGCGGCTATCCGAAAATCGCGAACGTGATTTCCGCGGACCTGCACCGCATAGGCCAACTTCGTCCGCGCGATGAGGTACGATTCGAACAATTGACGTTCGATCAGGCGCGTGCTCTGCTCATCGAGCAGGAAAAATTGTTATCGTCCCGTGAGCTGATTGTCGAATGAAACGCGTTGATCTGAATTGTGACATGGGCGAGCTGCCGCAAGCCGTCACCGATGGCACTCAGGAATCGTTGATGCCGTCGCTGACGTCGGTCAACATCGCCTGCGGAGGCCACGCCGGAGATTCCCAAACCATGAAAACAACGATCCAGCAGGCGCTGCGCTGGAACTTGGACATCGGCGCGCATCCCGGGTATCCAGATCGCGCCAATTTCGGCCGCCTGGAACTGCAGCTGCCGCCGGAAAAAATCGCCGATTCTGTTTTCGAACAGGTGCACGCGCTCGCTGAGATTGCCGCTGAGTGCGGCGCGCGCGTGACGCACGTGAAACCTCACGGCGCACTTTACAACCAGGCCGCCACGAACGGCCTGATCGCCCAAGCCATCGCCGATGGAGTCGGGCGTTGGAGCCGGGGCGTCGCGCTCATCGGCCTGGCGGGCTCGCTGATGCTGGATGTCTTTCGGGAAGCTAGCTTCCGCGTGGCCGCCGAAGCATTCGCGGACCGGCGCTACGAGGCCAATGGCGCATTGCGCTCGCGCAAATTTGAGGACGCGCTGCTACGCAATCCCGCGGAAGCAGGGCAACAAGCGCTGCGCATCGTCGAACGCGGGACGGTGATTGCTCACGGTGGGACGGAGATCGCAGCGAGCGCGCAGACCATTTGCATCCACGGCGACACTCCGGGCGCTTCAGCAATCGCGGCTGCGGTAGCAAAAACGCTCAGGCACGCCGCCATCGCGCTCACCCCGCTCTCGAAATTATTGTGCGACGATCCGCGCGGCTAATTCTGCCGCTCGGGACGCTTTCGCAATCGCGCGCTCTCCGACTTCCGCCACAGCCAGTAAACCGGCACGCCAGATAGAATAATTACCAAGCCCGGCCAGGTGTATTGCGGCTTGTAACGCAACAATTGCACTTCGATGAAGGCAGCAAGCAAGAGGTACATCGCCGGAAGCACCGGGTAACCGAGCACCCGGTAAGGCCGCTCCATATTTGGCCGTCGGAAGCGCAAAAGAAAGAGTCCGACGATCGTCAGTATGTAAAACATGACCACCGCGAAAACCAGAAAATCGAGCAATTGTCCATACGTCTCGGAAAGACACAATGCGCACGCCCAGATGCACTGAACCCACAGAGCCACCGCAGGAGTGTTGTGCCGGTTCACGCTGGCGACACTTTTGAAAAACAATCCGTCCTTGGCCATCGCGTAGTAAACGCGCGCCCCGGCCAGGATCAATCCGTTATTGCAGCCAAATGTGGAAATCATTACAACGATGGCCACCAATGCCGCGCCGCTTGAGCCGATAATCGCTTCGGCGACCGCCGTGGCCACGCGATCGCCGGCGGCAAATTGCAGGCCTCGCGGCAGCACGGATGTCCCGTTAGGAGTTCCAGCCAGCGGCAATACATTCAAATAGGCGAGGTTGGCCAGAACGTAGAGCACCGTCACGATTCCAGTGCCAAGAATCAGCGCGAGAGGCAAATTCCGCCGCGGGTTCCGCACTTCAGACGCGATGTAAGTGACGTTGGTCCAGGCGCTGGATGAAAAAAGCGCGCCCACCATCGCCAGACCCACCAGCGTCACGAGACTGACCCACACAGTGTTTTCTCCAGCTTGATATTTGTGCAATCCGGAGAAGCTTACGTTCCGCCAGAAATCGCTGAAGTTGGCATGGCGCGCCGCTTGCGTTGCGAAAGCGAAACCCAGCAGAGTCAATCCGCCCAGCGCCACAATTTTTGCTGTCGTGAAAACATTTTGCACTCGCGCTCCTACGCGCAAGCCGCGTGTGTTCATCCATGTAAGTAAAACGATCGAGGAGATGGCCAGAAGATTCTGCGTGTTCAGCCCAACGTTGTAAGGCCCCAGCGCACCAGACCAAATTTTGTAGGGTCCGAATGTCCCCAGCTTCCAGATCCACGCGGACGACGAGAACCAGGACCACACGACGCCGGTA
>Ga0210388_10004482_pt1 | contig 10928 bp, 7 predicted proteins | sample IncBWC19OmetaG_FD_155485 | JGI IMG/M metagenome (GOLD analysis project Ga0210388, IMG submission 155485) | Forest soil microbial communities from Barre Woods Harvard Forest LTER site, Petersham, Massachusetts, United States - Inc-BW-C-19-O ...
CGATACTCTGAATTTGACTTTGAATCAGCCTCCTGAACTGATTCTTCAGAGATTCATTCTTCGGGTGGCCGCCTTGATGAGAGGGCGGCCACCCGATTTTCTCTTTGTGGCCCATTTTTACAAAGTAAGAATCGACTCTTTCGGGACTCCTACTCGGTCTTGATTTCCGTGGCGCGGTTCTTCACATACGTTATCGTCCAGTGCTTCCCATCCAGATCGTAAGTGACGGTGCGGTCGCCTTCCTTTTCGCCATCGGGTTGCGCCTTCATGCCGATGGACATGCGCGTCTCCAGCTCGCTCATGCCCGGCTTCACTTGGTGCGCATCCACGGCCGTCCACACATCTTTGGGCCAATGATCGTAAATAGTGTGTGGATCGTCATAGTAGAAAAGCAGGTTGGCGAAGATGTGCTCCTCGCTGCCCTGGATGGCGCCGATCGGGGTGGCAAACGTCCCCGGCGTGCCCGGAATCTCGAAAACGGCGAACACCTGGTGGGTTCCATGCTGCAGGCTGTCGTCCACTGTGGCCGGCACAGGTGCTTTGATGATTTTTTTCACATCCAAAGGCTGTGCGGGGGGGATCAGTCCTACTCTCTTCGCGAACTCAACCTGGCCTCCGGTCGAGGGAAAATAAGGCATGGTGTAGCCGTTCTTCATCCACACGCGCTTGCCTTCCAGGTCCTTCAAGTCGTCAAAGTGCGCCATGGTCAGTTCGCGCACCACGGCCAGGTCATCCTGGCTCAGCGGCTGGTTGGCATCGGCATGCGGCACCACGCCGGGGTCCTGGCGTTGCTTCCACACGTAGAACAGGTAACCTCCGGCGATGAGGATCGAGAGGAGTATTGGAATCAGGATTTTTTGCCAGGTCTTCATGCTTTCTCCCTTGTCATACGATGCATCGTCCCGCATTTCCGCGGACGATTGCCTGGAACACTACACGGTTGGAGCACCGGCCGGCGGTGCGGCGCCGGCTGCTTGCGGCCGCAGGGCCTGTGACGTCAGCTCATCGGCGTTGCGCAAACCGGGAAACAGTGCGGCCCACAGTCCGGCCACGGCCAGCGCTCCCACTCCGCCCACCACTGTGGCTCGCACCGCGCCCCACCACTGCGCCGTGAGCCCGCTTTCAAACTCGCCCAATTCGTTGGATGCGCCAATGAACAGCGAGTTGACCGCGCTTACGCGGCCGCGCATCTCCGGCGGCGTGCCCAGTTGCAGAAGCGACCCGCGGATAATCACGCTCACCGTATCCGCCGCGCCGGCCACGGCCAGCGCCGCCAGTGAAAGCCACAGGTTGTGCGACAGCCCGAACACCACCGTCCCCGCCCCGAAGATGGCTACGCAGACAAACAGCCGCTGACCCGCTCGACGGCGGAACGGAAAGCGCGCCATGGTGAGAGACATCGCCAGCGCCCCGGCGGCAGGCGCGGCACGCAGCAGGCCGAGCCCCCGCGGCCCCTGATGCAAAATGTCGTGGGCAAAAATCGGCATCAGTGCCGCGGCCCCGCCCAGCAGCACTACAAACAGATCCAGCGAGCTGGCCCCCAGCAGCAGCGACGAACGCATCATGTACTGGAAGCCGGCCATCACCACTTTGAGCGATGCCGCCTTGTGCTCCATGCGCCCCGGCCGTACATGCAGACTCGCAACCAAAGCCAGAAACCATCCCAGCGAGCCCAGCGTGAACACATACACAATCCCTGCCCCTTCGAGCGAGGTGTCATGCACGAAATGCGACAGCGGAAGGGTGAACAGCAGCCCGCCCAGCGCCGGGCCGGTGATGTTTGAAAACTGCCAGATGGCGCCTCCCCAGGTGACCGCGTTGACAAAATGCTTTTCCGGAACCAGGTGCGGAATCAGCGCTGAACTGGCGGGTCCGGAGAAAGCGCGCCCCGTCCCGACAAAAAGCAGAACCGCATAGATGGGATAAACGCTGTGCAGCCCGCCCCGCGTTAGCAGCAGCAGCGCGGTGGTGCAAAGCACCTGCAAGCCGTAGCAAACGAGGATCACCTGGCGGCGATCGAAGCGGTCGGCCACGTGTCCCGCCGGCAGCAGGAAGACCAGGCCGGGGAGAAACAGCGCCAGCCCGGTGTAGCCCAGGTCCAGGGCGCGGTGGGTGATGGAATATACCTGCCACGCCACCGCGACCGCCTGCGCCTCTGCGCCCAGGATGGCCGTCACGCGCGCCAGCTGGTACCGTCTGAAATCGCGGAAGCCAAACGCTTCCATGCCGCGTGCCGGCGGCTTTTGGGGGAGCGGGATCATCTTCAGGCTTTAGCTTATATTGTGGCTCGGCTCTTGCCCATTTCTGTGCACCATGGCTCGCTGCCGGGGTGTAAAAAGGAACCATGAAGGCATTCATCGCACTGCTGCGCGCCGTCAACGTGGGTGGAACCGGCAAGCTCCCCATGACTGAACTAAAAGCCCTGTGCGAAGCGGCCGGCTTCCAGTCCGTGCGCACGTACATTGCCAGCGGCAACGTGGTTTTTCAGTCCGGCAAGACTGAGGCGCAGGTGAAGGCCGCGCTCGAAAAGGCGCTGGCGGCGTATGCCGGAAAGCCTGTCGCCGTGATTGTGCGGACTGCGGCGGAGATGGCGGCGGTGGCGGCCAACAATCCCTTTCCCGAACTGCCGGGAAATCTCACGCACGCCTTCTTTCTTGACGGCGCTCCCCCGGAAGACACGCTCAAGAAGATTACCGGGCGGAATCGGGAAGAACTCCGGATGGGGACGCGCGAGATCTATGTCTATTTTCCGGACGGCGCCGGCCAATCCAAGCTGAAGATTCCCGCGGCCAAGACTGGGACCGCCCGGAATATGAATACCGTCGCCAAGCTTGCGGAGATGGCTGCGGCGTTGTGATGACGTTCTTTCGCGGCCAAAACACCTCACTCGTTAAAGATCGAGTACAGCTCGTCCACGAGCTTACCCAATCGTTCATTCGCGGCCTTTGCCCTATCGCCGAATTTGCGTGTGTCGAAGGAAACGTCTGTAAAGCTTCCCATTCCTCTGAATAAGTTGCTCCCTATCGTTTCGCGCTGCCTTGGTGTGAGCGGGCTGTTCTGGTCTTCCGCCAATTCGGCCCACTCAGTGAGCTTCTTGCACCACGCTTCGAGAAACGAAAATGTGCCGTGGTCGTTTCCTGGCGTCGAAACGGACGCGCGCACAAACTGCTCGATCTCATCGACAACGCGACGAAGTTGGCAAGCGAACTTTATGTTGTTCATCATTAGTACGGAAAATTGGTCTGAAGGAGTCCTCGGGCGCAGACTAGCATGAGGTCCGTGGCCTCCACCTTGCCGCGAGAACAACGGCGCGACAAGGATGGGGCACCCAGGGTTCGCGGTTGTGGAAGGACCTAAACGAGCGGCCGGGCGCTAGAAGTTGATGCGCCCGGAGAGTTCCAGGCTGCGCGGCCCCGCTCCCTCAGCAGTCTGCAGCGCTGTAATCGACCCGAAGCCCGACGAATCGACCTGCATGTTGGGCGGCTCGTAGTTGCGGTGGTTGAAGACGTTTGCGGCTTCCAGGCCGAACTGAAATTTGCTCTTCTCGGTAATAGCCAGGTTTTTCATCAGCGAAATGGAGAAGATTTCTGTTCCGGGGCCGACGACTCCGCCGACCGGCGCATTGCCGAACCGGCCGATCCCGTTGCCATCCGCGTTCTGCAAATTCAAATAAGGAAATGCATTCGGGTTGAGCCATTGGTTGGTGGTGCGCTGCGGCGCGTAAAGCGAAACATTGTGCAATTGGTCTGGCCGCGCCTGGCCGACGGTGGTGAGAATGTTTGTGTTCGCCGGATCGACCGAGTCTTCATACGGCGTGAGGAATGGGCCGCTCTGCAAAACAGTGACGCCGGCCAGTTGCCAGTCGCCAACAAATCGATTCAAGGCCGAGCCGGAGTTGAGCATTGGCTGGCCTTTGCCGAAGGGCAGGTCGTAGAGATAGGTGACCAGGAAGCGATGACGCCGGTCGTAGATGACGTTGCCGTAATCGAGGCCGGGATCGAAACGGTTGGTGAGAAAACTGCCTCCGGACACGGCGAAGGCGCTGGGTGTTGCGCCTCCGGCGTTGGAGAGGTCGCGCGTATAGGTGTAACTGGCGTCGAAGGTGAGCGACTTGCCGCTATGGCGCGTCACCTCAACCGTGCCGCTGTTGTAGTTGCTTTCGGCCTGGTTGGTCACGCTCTGGATCACGCTCCAGCAAGGAAACGGACGATGATCTGCGACGAGGGATCCATCATCCGTAATGCAGGCCGCGGTTGATGGTGGTGCGGAAGAGTCGGTGTTGTAGTAGCCGTAAGTGTTGGGCTGCACCTGGTTCAGGTCGACCATGGCTTCAAGATTCTGGCCGTGGCTGGCGGTGTAAGAGAAGCGCGCGCCGATGCTGTGGCCGAAGTCCTGCTCGAGAGTCAGGTTCCACTGCTGCACGTTGGGATCGTGATAGTGAATCGGAAAGGCATAGTAGAAGCCGGCAGTTCCCGTTGAACTTCCCGCAGCGGTGTTGAAGGGGTTTGCGAACGAAAGCAGCGGTGTAACGCCATCCGATCCGGGGGCGTTGTAATAGGTGGCCACATAGCTCGACTGAACGGCCCAGCCGGAAACCAGCGAGAAGCCCAGCGGAGACTCAATGAAACGTCCCCAGCCGCCGCGCAGTACCGTTTTTCCGTTGCCATACGGCTGCCAGGCAAAGCCGATGCGCGGTCCCCAGTCGGTCTTGTCAGTGAAGCGCAATCCCTCGGGGACGCCGGCCTCCGCGGCGGTGAGGATAGGCGTAGGGGCAATGGCGGCGTCCAGGTCAGTCGACTGCATGGCCGCTCCCTGCGCGTTCGAGACCACGACAGCACCGCTCAGGGGCGCCCCGCTGGCAGTGCTTGAGTAGTCCGGCTGGAAGGTCGCGGTATTGTAGTGAGTCTCATGAATCGGCGGATGCAATTCGTAACGCAGGCCCAGGTTCAGCGTGAGCCGCGGCGTCACTTTCCAGTCGTCCTGACCGAAGAACGCATACGAGTAGCCCAGGCCGTTCATGGTCGGGTTGTTGGTGGAGCTGACCTCGGTGTAATCCGGCAACCCAAGCAGAAAGCCGGCGTACGGCTCCCCCGCAAGAGGGCTGGTGCCCGTGGTTCCCTGAACAATCGACTGGGAACCATCGAAGACAAACCAGCCGGAGCGCAGATTGCCGAACACGTTGTCATCATGATCGGAAAGGCGTTTGAAGTCCGCGCCGAATTTGAAGGAATGCTTCCCATGCGACCAGGTGACGTTGTCGAGGGCCTGAATGATCTGTCCGCGCTGCACGCCGGGATTGCCAGCGCCAGTGGACATGAATCCGTTGATGATCACCTGTGGCGCCTCAGACCAGTCAAGATCCGGCTGGGGTACGGTGATGCCGGTCTGGTCGAGGATTGTGGCAGTCGAGTAGCTCTGCGTCTCTGAAGTGTGCTGCGCGTTATAGCCGCCGCGAAATTCGTTTATCAGCCGCGGCGAAAAAATGAAGTTATGGGCGAACGTCAGGCCCTCGTCGATCTCCGGGGTGTTATACGCACCTTGCAGCGGACTGCCGGCCTCAGCGCAGTAAGTGTAGGTACAGGCGGACGAAGGCGCTGTCGTCACCTGCCGGTTCTTATAACTGAAGCGCGCGAAGATTGTTTGTCGCGACGAGAGCGTGCGATCCAGCCGTACGTCGCCCTGGTTGGACGAGATGGGTGAGGGGAAGTTGATTTGATAATTGTTGGCGAACGACCCCGGTGCGCCAAGGTTCGGCGTGGGCATCAGTACGTTGAGCAGTTGAGTGGAGATCGCGCTTGGCGTGACTGATGGGCCCGTATTCGAGTTGGTGAGCACGCTTCCGTCGGGGTTATAGACGGTGTAGCCGTTGGGGCATGGGTCTGGGTCGGACGCCGAAGGTTGGCAGTAAGTCTGGTTGAGGTAATAGCTAATGTTGCCGGTGCGCATATCCATTGAAGGAACGCTCAGCACGATAGGCGTTTCGCGCGGCAGGCGCAGACCTTCAAAGCTGATAAAGAAAAATGTGTTGTCGCTGCCGTTGAACAGGCGTCCAATCTTTACCGGGCCGCCGAGCGTTCCGCCAAAATCGTTCATGATGATCTTCGGCTTGGTGAGCGCAAAAATGTCGTTGGAGTTGAAGACGGTATTCTCGTTATTCTCAAACAATCCGCCGTGGTAGTGATTGGATCCGGCCTTGGAAACGGTGGTGATGTCGGCCACGCCGCCGAACTCCGCGCCGTTGTTTGCCTCCGAAACGCGAATCTCCTCAATCGAATTGAACGACGGAAACATCTCGTTGACGGGCCCGGAGTATTCCACGCCCACCGAAGAAATTCCGTCGATCGTAACGGAAAGCAGCGCGGCAGTGGTGCCGGCTACGGCCAGTTCGCCGCTGTCGTCCGTCTGCACGCCGGCCTCAGTGGTGAGCGTGGAGATGGGACTGGTGGAGCCGGTAGAGCGCGAATAAATGGCGACCGGCAGCTCGATCAGCTCGTCGCCGGCCTTGGTCTCCGCCAGGTTGGAAACATCGGTGGTGATGACCGGCAAGGCATCTTCAACCACCACCACGGTCTGCGACTCCGCGCCGGGCTTGAGCGTGGCGTCCATGCGGCGCGTTTCGCGGGCAGTGAGCGAGATGGCCGGCAGCGACTCCTTTTCAAATCCCGGTGCTGTCATGGTCAGGCTGTAGGTTCCCACGTCGATATTGCTGAAGGCGTAGTTTCCATTGGCGTCCGTCACCGAGGTGCGCGCGGCAGATGTGCCGGTATTCTGGAGCGTGACTTGAGCACCCTGCAGAACGGCGCCGGTGGAATCGTGCACGGTTCCTAGGATCTCGCCGAACGTAGACTGGGCAAGCGCGGGCGCGGCGGTGAGCGCAACCAGACAACAGCCCACAAGCAGACGCACGGACCCGCAACCGAAGGCGCGGGCAGAGGAGGAGAAACCACGCATGAGGAAACCTTTCAAGAGAAATTTAAAAGAGAAATGCTGTTTCTTCGCCTTTGAATTGATTTCACTTCAAATGTAGCGCCTGCGGAGGCGCGGGGCACGGTATTTTTTGCGAAAAATTTATGCCGTGCCGCAGAGAAGTCAAGTGTCCCGGCGTTGGACCTCGGAACTGAGCCATTTGCCAAACCGGCCGCGTAGTGTTTCAATCAGGTTATTGAAACAGGGGTGCTCCACTTGGGTGGGGCTGAGAAAATACCCTAGAACCCGATCCGGATAATGCCGGCGTGGGAAGTTTTCGAAGCCATTCGGCCTTCTTCCTCGAATCCCATAGTGAGTTCTCTTGTTTCAAGCGGTTGGAAACAAGGCGGAACTATGCTTGGTGTTAAAGACGGGGCCTCGACTCACGATCCAAATCGATTTTTCATGATGGCTGCGCGCAAGACGCGAACAGCGGCGTCGCTGCTGGCGTGCCTGGCGTGCCTGGCGTGCTCGGCAGTTTGCGGATATTCGCAGAGCAGCGGAACGGCACCAGAGACAAGCGCGCAGACAACCGATGCGGCCAAGCCCGCAGCGCAGCAGGTGAAGCCCGTTACCACAACGGTGGTCGTCCATGGCGAGGTAAAGGACGATTATCTTCCTGATTCCGTTTCGGTGGGCACTCTCGACAGCGCCACGCTGAAGGAGACACCACTTTCGGCGACTGTGGTGACGCGCGATCTGCTCAACGATCAGGCGGCGCGCCTGCTCTCAGATGTCGTCAAGAACGATGCATCGATCGGAGAGGATTACGCGCCCGTCGGCTATTACGGCGACTACGAAATCCGCGGATTCCCTATCGATTTGGCCACTGGGCTCGCGATCAACGGAATGACGATTGCGGGAGAGCAGGATGTGCCGCTCGAGAATAAGGATCGCGTCGAGTTTCTGAAAGGCATTGCGGGCGTGGAGAGCGGCGTTGCCTCCGCGGGCGGCCTGATTGACTACGTCACCAAGCGGCCAGCCGTGGTGCAGGCGCTCGAATTGGCCACCGATCATCGTGGAACCGCCTTCGGAGCGGTCGATCTGGGCTCGTTGTTCGGTAAGCAAAAGCAGGTAGGTGCGCGCGTAAATCTGGCCGGCGAACGCATCGCAAGTTATGTGAACGACGCGAACGGCTGGCGCGCAATGGGCGCCGGCGCAGCCGACTGGAAGATGACCTCGAAGGCCACTCTCAAAAATGATTTCGAGTATCAGCATAAGGTGGAGCGCTCGGTGTGCGGCTATCAACTGCTGGGTGGAACCACGGTGCCCGACCTGGACAAGGTTTATCCATCGACGATGCTCGGCGCGCAGGCGTGGGCGCCGCCTAACACGTTTGACGCATACAACGCCGGCACAAGGTTCGATTACGCGTTATCGAATTCATGGCGCACTTTCGCCGCGGCAAGCTTCAGCCACTCACTGATCGACGATAACGTGGTGTATGCGTATGGATGTTCCTACGAGGCTGCGTGCCAGGGCAACGGCGGTGATGCGCCGGATTATTTTTTTGCGCCCGACGGCGGCTACGATATCTACGATTATCGCGACCCTGGCGAGTTGCGCATTGACGCGCAGGCGGAAGCGTTGATCAGCGGGAAAATTAAGACCGGAGCGATCACGCAGGACCTGTCCGGAGGCGGCGAGTTGTTCAGGCGCAGCGTGCAGCAGCCGGGAGCACCGTCGCCCGATGCGCCCGCGACGGTGCAGGACGGCGCGGTCTACACCTACATCGGCTCAGAGAATATCTATCAACCGATTGTGCCTTTCCCTATCGAGAGTCCGGTGCAGACCGCTGGCCCGAGATCGCTGTGGGAAGACAATCACCAAGCTGCAGCGGTGATGCAGGACCGGGTTCATCTGCCCGGCCGCATTCAATTGCTGGCCGGCGGGCGGTACGATTCCCTGCGCGACCACAACTACTCCGCAGGAGTGAACACGAACAAGCCAACGTGGCTTCCGCAGTACGCAGCAACCTTCAACCCTATGAGCGCGCTTACGCTTTACGGCAACTACGGCGTACTGCTATCCCTCGGTCCGCAAGGTCCCTGGTGGGTAGACAACGCAAATCAGTTTCTTTCGTCTTTCCTTACGCGGCAGGCCGAGATTGGCGCAAAGTTCGAGCCACGCCAGCGGATTCTGCTGACCACCGCTTTTTATCGCATGCGCGCGCCATTCTTTTATCCCAAGGTGATTCAGGCCCCCGACAGCGTTTGCCCGGCCAGCGAGTTTGCCGGCCCAGGCACCCTGTGCTTTGAAGAGCAAGGCCGCGAGACGCACGACGGCGTTGAAGTGAACGCAGAGGGGAAGGCTGCAAACTGGCTGCGCCTGAGCGTCTCTGCCGCCGCGATAAGAGCCCTCTCCGACGACACAGGCACGCCATCATTCAACGACAAGCAGGTGCTCAACGTCCCGCACCTGCGCACTGCATCCTTTGCCGATATCGCGCTGCCGCACGCGCACGGATTGCATCTGATGCCCGGCTGGAGCTACACGGGCCGCAAGGAAGCCACGCGCGACGACCTGGTGAGCGTCCCCGCGTACAACCTCTTCAACATGGGCGCGCGCTATACGCCCGGCGGTGAACAGGGCCGCGTAACGCTGCGGCTCTATGCGGACAACATTACCGACAAGCGCTACTGGAAAGACACCGGAGCGAGCTACGGTGACACCTTCATCCACCTGGGCGCGCCTGCGACGGTGCGGCTGTCAGCTCATTATTCGTTTTGAGATTGCGTGTTCCTTGATTCGCTGATTCAAGAGAAGGATTGTTCCTGCAATGACCGCAGCAGTGAAAGCGCACGGAATGGACGGCAGGTTGGAGGAACCCGACTGGGCGCCGCTGACGATGCAAGAAGTGCGAGCGCTGTTGATCTTGTTCCCGGATTGTGGCGAGCCGTTCGAGATTCTGCGCGCCAGCCCGCGGCCATTTTCGGCCGCAGCCGTAGTGACGACGGCACTCGGACAACGATTTATCAAGCGCCAGCACCGCAGCGTACGCGACCGCGAAGGATTGCTGGAAGAGCACCGCTTTGTGGAGCATCTGCATGCGCGTGGAGCAGTGGTGCCGCGCGTGTTTGCAAACGCACAAGGCGAGACCGTAATCGAGCGCGGGGAGTGGACGTATGAGGTGCATGACGCACCGGAGTGCAGGGATCTATACGGAGATGCGTCCTCGTGGACGCCTTTTCAGACTGCTGCACATGCGCGCTCAGCAGGGCAGGCGCTGGCCAAATTGCATCTTGCTGCGGAAGGATTTGACGCGCCGCAACGCAAGCCTCGCCCACTTGTAGCCAGCTTCACGATTTTTGCGGCAGCCAATCCGGATGCGGAGTTGATGCACTATCTGGCAGCGCGTCCGGCATTGGCTAGCCATCCAGCGGTGCGCTCGCATGCGGAAGAGGCAATGGAATTGCTCGCTCCGTTTTATGCGGAGTTGAGTCCACTGTTGCCCGCGCTCGCCCCGCTTTGGACGCATAACGATCTGCACGCCTCCAATCTCCTTTGGAGCGATGAGGGAGACAATGCCAGCGCTACAGCGATCATCGATTTCGGTCTTGCCGACCGGACCAATGCGGTACACGACCTGGCCCACGCAATCGAGCGCAACATCATGGAATGGCTTGTGCTCGTCGAATATCCGGAAAGCCCTGAGAAAGTGCCCTTCCACCTGGATCATTTGCATGCAATGCTGGATGGGTATGAATCGGTGCGCCCGCTGAGTATTGAAGAAGCGGCTGCGCTGGCTCCGATGGTTGCAATCTGCCACACGGAGTTTGGGCTTTCTGAATCGGACTACTTCCTGGGCGTGCTCCATTCCGAAGAAAAGGCGCGCATGGCTTATGACGGCTGGCTCGTTGGGCATGCGCGGTGGTTCCGCAGTGCGACTGGCCAGCGGCTGCTGAATGTACTGCGCCATTGGGCCTCTCGGCGTTTGGTTACGCGGGGCGGGCCATGAGCTT
>Ga0210388_10004484_pt1 | contig 10926 bp, 7 predicted proteins | sample IncBWC19OmetaG_FD_155485 | JGI IMG/M metagenome (GOLD analysis project Ga0210388, IMG submission 155485) | Forest soil microbial communities from Barre Woods Harvard Forest LTER site, Petersham, Massachusetts, United States - Inc-BW-C-19-O ...
CAGCCCGGTGGCCCGCTTCCCAGAAATTTGGGGGCATTTTGTGGGCAAATAGCGCCCATGGTGTCAGTTCTGCCGGTTGTGCCGGTTCGTAAGTACTGTGCCGTCTATTATTTGGCCCATGACTCCTATCATGGCATGGAAGCATTCCATAGCTGATTTTGGAATGATATTCCCCTCAAACTTGTGCAGTGTCACAGCGGAGCAGCTCCGAGTGCTGCCCTCGCGTCCATCCCATCTGACCTCTGCTTTTGGGGGGCAGAGGTCAGAGATCGCGCGATCTATAACCCCATATGCATCATCTGTTTGCCTGGATTATGAGATCAGGGATGGTACTCATTAGGGTTGGGCGAAGCTGAGATCAGTTGATCTCACCACTTTGCGTCGTTGGGCTAGGTTCATTGGCCAACTTTTGCACTCGCTGTCCGTTAGACGTACACTTGTGAAACGAATGCGTGTCCTTCGCCAATTCGGAGTACTGGGCCTACTGTTGGTATCGTGCTTGGTGCCGGCAATGGCCTGCATGGTTCCCGATGCTCAGATGAGCGCGCCAGAGCGCGCCTGCTGCCGCATGATGAAGGACCAGTGTGGGCAAATGGAGATGCCGGCGTCGCATGGCTGCTGCCAGAAGACTCCGCAAAGCGTCTACGTCAACGCACCTCCTACGAAGACGGTGACGGTCAATCCGGTTGCCGTCACAGCCATCTGGCTGACCGCTTCAGAACTGCTGAATCCAACCGCTATCGTCGTCCGTTGGGTTGATCGCCCCGAATACTCACCACCAAAGTCCCCGCCCGCCACCGTCTCCATCCTAAGAATCTAGTTCACTCCTCTCTCGCGCTTCGTTCGAGTTGCGCACACGCGCGCTCGTGTCCGAACTGTTTTTGAGACAGGAGATTTTCATATGAAGGTGGCCTTGTACTGGACCGCCGCATTGGTGCTGGCAACCGGCGCCCTCGCAACTGCTGAGGATATGGCCATGAAGCCGACACCGCTTGTTCAATTGATTGCTGAGGCAGAGGCGAACAATTCACAGATTTCCGCCGCAGACCACTCGTGGAAAGCGGCTACGCACGTTGCTCCTCAGGTCACAACCCTGCCCGACCCGCAGTTTACGGTGCAGCAATTCAGCGTGGGCAGTCCGAAACCCTTTGCAGGTTTCAGCAACAGTGATTTTGCCTATATCGGATTCGGTGCATCACAGGACCTACCTTATCCCGGAAAACTTCGACTCAAGGGCGACGTGGCGAACCGGGAGGCAGACACCCAACACGCGCAAGAGGATGTACTGCGTGCCTCTGTGGCCGAGCAGGTGAAGCTCGTCTACCTGCGACTGGCTTACCTCGAAGCGACGCTTGCCATCTTGCAGCAGAATGACACTGTTCTTCAACCGCTCATTCAAAGTGGACTATCCCGATACAGCCTGGGGCAAGGAAGCCAGGCCGATGTGCTCAAGGCGCAGCTTGAACACACAAAGATCCTCCGCGAAGTCACGATGCACCATCAGGAGATGGGCCAGCTTCAGGCAGACCTCAAACAATTGCTGCATCGTTCGCAGGACTCTGCGGACATCCTGCCGGAGCAGCTTATGGCCACGCCCTTGCGCTACACCGCCGAGGAATTACAAGCGTTGGTTCAGGGGCATAACCCAGCAGTTCAGATGGATACAAACGCGGTTCAAAAACAGGATGCTCAGCTCCGGTCGGCACAACGCGAAGGCAAACCGGACTTCAACGTCGGCTATATGTTCGAGCAAACGGGCAGTGGCTATCGGGACTACTACGCGCTGACCCTCAACATGAGATTACCTCGGCATAAGCGCGTGGAAGGTGAGATTGCAGAAGCGACGGAACATCTGAATCAGTCGAAGCAGGAGCTCGATTCTCAAGTGCAGCAGCAACTCGCGGAAGTTCAGAAGCAATACGTCACCGTCTCCAGCACCGAGGAGTTATTGAAGGAATATCAGGAAGGCTTGATTCCCCAGGCTGAGGCTGCCTTCCATTCCGAAGAGGCAGCCTACCAATCGAATGAGGAGCAGTTTGCTCCCGTCCTATCCTCGCTGCTCGATGTTCTGTCGTTTGAACACGACTATCAGCAGGCACTCCTCGATCACGAAACGGCATTAGCGCATCTCGAAACCCTGACAGGAGCGACAATTCGATGAATAAATATGTCTTGAGAACCTCTCTCGTCTGGATTGTTGTCCTCGCCGCTCTCGCAGGGATTTGGATATACCGTTCCCAACAGACGAAGCCGCCAATGACTGTGAGCACTCAGGTGGCCGGGGATGTTCAGCCTGCGGCTTCTGGACCGTCTCCAGGAATGAAAATGTCAGAGTCTTCTGTGCCGAATCAGAAGCCGGAGACTCCGCTCGTTCCCATTCAACTTACGCCGGAACGAATGCAAAGCATTGGCGTCAAGATTGGGACGGTCGAATACAAGCAGTTGAAGGATGACATACGCGCAACGGGGTCGGTTGCTGTGGACGAACGTCTGGTGTCCTATGTACAGGCGCGGTTTCCTGGCTACATCCGCAAAGTGTTTGCGAATGCCACCTACCAGTACGTCCGCATGGGCCAGCCACTCTTCACCATCTACAGCCCGGAGCTTGTTGCCACCCAGCGCGAGTATCTGCTGGCGCGGGCGAACCAGAAGGCCCTTGCAGCCAGTACCGTCGGTGAAGTTGCATCGAGCGCAGCGTCTCTTACTGTCGCGGCAGAACAGCGACTGGAGCAGTGGAACGTTCCTGCTGAAGAGCTGGCAAAGCTAAAGCAATCCAATACGCCCATCACTGACATCACATTCAACTCGCCTGCCTCCGGGTACATCACCGAGTACAGCGCTCTTCCCAATATGTATGTTGAACCTTCGACGCGGCTCTACACTCTCGCCGATCTCTCGCAGGTATGGGTCGTTGCTCAGGTCTTCCAGAATGATCTTGGCCGTGTTCGGCCCGGCGATTCCGCGCAAGTCACGGTAGATTCGTATCCGGGTCGCGTCTTTGCGGGGCACATCGAAACAATCCTGCCGCAGGTGGACGCGGCCACACGCACCGTTCAAGTGCGCCTCGTTGTTGAGAATTCCGCGCTCAAGCTGAAGCCGGGCATGTTCGTCAATGTCGATCTGAAGACCAGTTTAGGGCGCCAACTTGTCGTGCCTGCGTCGGCGGTCTTCCAATCCGGCACCAGGCAACTCATATTCATCAATCATGGCAACGGCAGTTTGGAGCCGAAGGAAATCACTGTCGGAACTCGCGTTGGCGATGACTTTGTTGTTCTCAAGGGGCTCGAAGCACATCAATCCATCGTCACTTCGGCCAATTTTCTGATTGATTCCGAAAGCCAACTGCAGGCTGCCGCAGGTTCCTTTGTTCCGCCTCCGCCAGGCGCCGGGAGCAATGCTCCTCCAGGCAATGGACCCGCAGCCGCACAGGCGAAGATTGATTTCAGCACAGATCCCGATCCGCCGCAAAAGGGCGGCAATGTCTTTCGGGTGAAACTGACGGGCGCAAACGGCACTCCCACCACCGGCGCGGATGTCACGGTCACGTTTTATATGGCCGCTATGCCGGCGATGGGCATGGCCGCAATGAACACAACTGCGAAGCTTACGGACAAAGGTAATGGCCTCTATGAAGGAAACGGATCGCTCGGTTCCGGTGGCACCTGGCAGGTGACCATCTCCGTCCAGAAGAACGGTCAGGCCATTGCGACTAAGCAATTGAGCGTGAACGCGACGGGAGGCATGTAATGCTCTCTCGAATTATTGAGGTCTGCGCGCGCAATCGCTTCCTTGTCTTTACAGCAGTTTTGCTGCTGACACTTGCAGGCATTTGGTCTCTTCAGCATGTCCCGCTGGACGCGTTGCCGGATATCTCCGACGTACAGGTCATCGTCCACACAGCCTGGGAAGGAGAGCCGCCCGACGTGATTGAAGATCAGGTGACCTACCCGATCGTGACCAGTCTTCTGGCTGCGCCACATGTGAAGGCCGTGCGTGCGCAGACCATGTTCGGGGATTCCTATGATTATGTAGTGTTTCAGGATGGTACAGACCTCTATTGGGCGCGCTCGCGTGTCATCGAATATCTGCAACAGATCGGCGGTCGTCTGCCCCAGAATGTCCATCCCTCCATTGGCCCCGATGCAACTGGGGCAGGCTGGGTATATGAATATGCCATCGTCGATAAGAGCGGAAAAAGCAGTCTTGCCGACCTGCGCAGCTTGCAGGACTGGCATCTGCGCTACGCGCTGGAGACCGTCCCAGGAGTCGCCGAGGTCGCCAGCATCGGCGGCTTCGTCCGGCAGTATCAAGTACAACTCGATCCCAACAAGCTGCTTGCTTACGGCATACCGCTTTCGACCGTCATCGACAAAGTAAAGATGAGCACGAATGAAGTGGGCGGGCGCGTACTCGATCTGAGTGGCGCAGAGTACATGATCCGCGGCCTCGGTTATCTGCGCTCTCTTGATGATCTCGCAATGGTTGCAGTGAGTAGCAAGAATGGAACACCGATACTGCTACGTGATCTGGGAACCGTGAGTTTTGGCCCGGATATCCGCGAAGGAGTCGCGGAATGGAATGGAGAGGGCGAAACGGTCGGTGGAATCATAGTCATGCGCCAAGGCATGAATGCGCTGAACGTCATCAATGGAGTGAAGCAGAAGCTACACGAGATCGCGCCATCCCTTCCGCCCGGCGTCCAAATCATGCCAGGATACGACCGCTCCGATCTGATCGATGCGTCGATCAAAACCCTACAGCGAGATTTGATCGAAGAAGCAATCATCGTCAGTCTCGTGATTGTCATCTTCCTGTTCCATTTCCGATCTGCGCTCATTGCCATCCTTGCCTTGCCCATTGCGGTCCTGGTGTCGTTCATCCCGATGTACTGGCTGGGCGTCACCTCGAATATCATGTCGCTGGGCGGCATCGCGTTAGCTATTGGCGTGCTTGTCGATGCGTCCATCGTGATGGTCGAAAACGGCTATCGCCATTTATCCGAACGGCAGGACCAAGATTCCAACCCAGTGTTGGAACCCGAGCGCCAGAAGATTCTTATCAACGCGGCCAAGCAGGTAGGTCCGGCCCTCTTCTTCTCATTGCTGATCATCGTCGTGTCCTTCCTGCCGGTCTTCCTGCTCGAAGCGCAGGAAGGACGTATGTTCCGTCCGCTGGCCTGGACCAAGACGCTGGCAGTCGGCTCGTCCTCCATCCTCGCTATCACCCTTGTTCCGGTGCTGATGGTGATGTTGATCCGCGGACGATTGCGGCCGGAACGCGCAAATCCGATCTCACGCATTACACAGGCCATCTACCTGCCGGTTCTGAAGTTCTGCCTGCGCCATCGCTGGCTCACTATTGCCGTGAATCTGATTTTCCTCGTCGTAACCTTTCCTCTCGCGTCGCGCCTGGGCAGCCAGTTCATGCCGCCGCTCTTTGAAGGCTCTACGTTATATATGCCGACTGCTCTTCCCGGCATCTCGATTGAGCAGGCGAAGGTGCTCCTGCAGCAGCAGGACCGCATCCTTCGCAGCTTTCCGGAGGTTGCAAGCGTCTTCGGTGCTGTAGGCCGCTCAGACAGCGCAACCGATAACGCACCCCTCGATATGTATGACACCACGGTCATGCTTAGACCGCGCGAGCAATGGCCTTCCGGGATCACCTACGAAAGGCTTATTCAGCAAATGGACGAGAGGCTCCAGTTTCCGGGGCTCTCGAATACGTGGACGATGCCCGTCGAAAACCGACTGGACATGGAACTGACCGGTATCAAGACGCCCCTAGGCATGAAAGTACAGGGGCCGAATGTAGAAGGCATCCAGCAACTGGCTTCGCAGATTCAGAATGTTCTCTCCGGGATGCCGGAGATGAGGTCGATCTTCGCCGAGAAAGTTGCGCAAGGTTTCTATGTCAACGTGGAGGTTAACCGCGCGGAAGCTGCTCGCTATGGCCTTACCGTGGCGGATATTCAGACTGCGGTTCAGTCCGGTATCGGCGGCCAAAACATAGCGGAGAACATCGAGGGGCGCGAGCGCTATCCCATCAATGTCCGTTATCAGAGAGACTTTCGAGACAATGTCGATCAGATGCGTGGAGTGCTGATTGGGACTCCTTCGGGCGCGCAGATTCCATTGGGGCAAGTAGCGCGCATTTCGTTCTCGCATGGTCCCGCGATGATCCGCGACGAGGATGGCGCGCTGACGGGATATATCTATATCGATCTCTCGAACACCGATTATGGCGGCTTCGTCGGGAAAGCAGATAAGCTCCTTCACGACAAACTCGCGCTGCCCGCCAATTACACGTTTCAGTGGTCGGGGGAGTATGAACTCGAACTGCGCGCCAAGCAGCGGTTGCAACTGATTCTTCCCGTTGTCTTTTTCGTGATCTTCCTGTTGTTGTACCTGGTCTTCCATTCGGTAGCCGAAGCGCTGGTCCTGATCTTCCCAACCATCTATGCGATGAGTGGAGGACTGCTCTTGCAATGGCTTCTTCACTACAACTTCAGCGTCGCCGCGGCGGTCGGCTATATCGCACTCTTTGGAATCGCCGTTGAGACAGGTGTAGTCATGGTCGTTTACCTTCATGAGGCGCTAGAACATAGGCTGCGAACCGGTAAGACATTGACGAATGCTGACGTGGAGGCTGCGGTGATTGAAGGCGCGGTTCAGCGTCTGCGGCCGAAGCTCATGACGGTATGCGCGGTCCTCGCCAGCCTGGTTCCGATTCTCTGGGAATCCGGCATCGGCTCCGATGTGATGAAGCCGATTGCGGCCCCAATCGTTGGCGGCATGATTACCTCAACCATTCACGTTTTGATCCTCGTGCCCGTTTTCTTCGTCATGATGAAGGAACGGGCTTTACGCAAGGGAACCCTTCAACCAGCCACTCAGATCAATACCATGGCGCCGTCGGAAACTCAACCTCAACTGCTGTAATCTCAACCTCAAGGAGAATACTCTTGCGCTTCAATTCATTTGCTCTCGTAACGGCTGGACTCGTCCTCACCGCGTCATTCGCCTTGGCCCAGGCGACGGAAACGCTAACCGGAACCGTTAGCGATGCTATGTGCGGCAAGAAGCACATGATGAAAGGTGAGAGCGCGGCGCAGTGCACGCGGGATTGCGTTAAGGAGGGGTCCGACTATGCTCTCGTGGTCGGAGATAAGGTGTATACGCTCAAGGGTGACAAAGCTGCGATTGACAAATTCGCAGGTGCAAACGTCGTCGTCAAGGGCAAGCTGAGCGGAAGTACAGTGACTATGGAATCGATCAAGGCCGTGCAATAAGCAGGGCTCGTCTTTACGCATTTTTTCTTCGGAGGTTTCCAGCATGCCTGAATATGTGGAGACAAGGCCTCCTGATCGAGTCTCCAAGCAGACGCGCGGGGTTCCCCCTTCCCACAACAGGGGCATCCTCGGGCTTCAACTCATCACGATCGGCTGGATGCTCCTGGAATGTACCGTTTCGCTGATAAGCGCGACGAATGCATGTAGCCCTTCACTGCTTGCGTTTGGCTCAGACAGCTTGGTTGAACTTCTATCCGCAACGGTGGTATTGCTCCAATTCGCGCCTTCCATTCGGCTCAACAGTGTACGTGCGGGCAAGGCCGCTGGGATACTTCTTTACTTGCTCGCGGGAGTTGTGGTTCTCATCTCTATTCTGGGTTGGGTAACGGGTGCACGGCCTGAGACGAGCCTTGCGGGTATCTGCATCACTGCTGCGGCGCTCGCCGTAATGCCGGTCTTGGCATGGAGGAAGCGCACCTTGGCACGAACGACACGAAATGCCGCCCTGGCGGCCGACGCGGTTCAGTCTGCCACTTGTGCGTACCTCGCTGCAATAACCCTGTTCGGGCTGGCCGCAAATGCTACGTTTCACGTTCCATGGGTAGACTCCATCGCCGCTCTAATCGCAGTTCCACTTCTAGGTAGGGAGGCCAAAGCGGCGATGCGCGGCGAGGGCTGTGCTTGCTGCTGACACTCGGCGCAGCGTACCGCCAGCGTGGTCGATTTACACAGCCAGACTCCGTCGAATAGTCGGCTTCGTCTTCGCAAGTAGTTGGGTGATGCCGAGTTTGCTCGGTGGTAAATAATGGCGGACCATCTCAAAGAAGGACCGGACGCGACATGCCAAACGATGAAATTAGGGCCGGTACCGTATACAGTTCCGATCGAGTGGAGCTTATTGCAGCTCACCAGTCAAAGTTTCTGAACTTTCTGTCTGCCCGCGTTGAAGACAGGGCGGCTGCTGAGGACATCCTCCAGTCTGCGTACCTGAAGGCTGTGGAACACGGTTCCGATATCCGCGACGACGAGAGCACAGTCGCCTGGTTTTACCGCATCCTTCGGAATGCGATAACAGACCACTATCGGAGGAGAGGCGCGCGTACAAGAGCCCATGAGTCGTTCGCCGCAGAAACGCCCGTCAGCTACGAGGCGGAACTGACGCAGACGGCCTGCGCCTGTATCGGTGACGTGATCCGCGACCTGAAGAGCGAGTATCGCACCGCGATCGAACAAGTTGACCTTGGCGGTGCGACGGTCGAAGCCTTCGCTCAATCTCAGAAGACATCGGCCAACAACGCCTCGGTACGACTGCACCGGGCGCGGAAAGCAGTCGCGAAGAGGCTAACGACGGTCTGTGGCGCGTGTGCCAAGCACAAATGTCTCGATTGCACTTGCCGGCGAAGCCAACTGTAAGACCGGGCATGCTCATGCGTCAGCAACAGTACAAGAACGAGGAGACAATATGTGCTGTTGCTCTAAATCGAACCAAGACATGAAAGATCCCGTTGACGGGACAACAGTTGTACCGACGACGCAGCAACCTGTGACCGATCCAGTCTGCGGCATGACGGTTGATCCCGCGAACGCAGGATCCGTGGAATACGACGGAACGAGGTTCTATTTCTGCTGCCAGGGCTGCGCGCTGAGGTTTCAGGCCGAACCTGCCAAGTACTTGCAGGCGAAGCAGGATATCCCCCTGGTACAAGTTGCTCAAGAAGGAGGGACCGATGGCCGACTATACCTGTCCCATGCACCCGGAAGTGCATAAGACTGATCCGGGCAACTGCCCAAAGTGTGGCATGGTGCTCGAAGCTGCAACCGTGGCCATGCCGGCTTCACGCACGGAATACACCTGCCCAATGCATCCCGAGATCGTTCGCGATCAGCCGGGGAATTGCCCTATTTGCGGGATGGCGCTTGAACATCGCGACGTCTCTGCCGATACGGCCAATCCCGAACTGGTCAACATGACGCGGCGATTCTGGATAGGCGCCGCCCTCACGTTTCCACTGCTCGTGGTCATGGTCTCCGATATTCTGCACGGTCATCCAATTCAACATCTTCTGTCGGGAGCGTTGCTTGGCTGGATTGAATTTGCGCTCGCAACCCCCGTCGTCCTTTGGGCAGGCTGGCCCTTCTTTGAGCGGGGCTGGGAGTCGGTCGTACATCGCAGCCCCAACATGTTTACGCTGATCGCGATAGGTTCCGGCTCCGCATATCTCTATAGTGTTGCGGCTGTCGTGGCACCGGGTGTCTTCCCCCCAACCTTTCGAGATATGTCGGGCAATCTTGGCCTCTACTTTGAGGCGGCAGCGGTTATTACAGTCCTCGTGCTGCTCGGCCAGGTACTGGAACTGAAGGCCCGTAGCCAGACGAGCGGCGCGATCAAGGCTCTGCTGGGACTGGCTCCAAAGACCGCGCGTCGCATCGCCGCAAACGGTTCGGATCAGGATGTGGACTTGAATGCTATCCAGGTCGGCGACAATCTTCGTGTCCGTCCAGGCGAAAAGATTCCGACGGACGGAGTGGTGACCGAAGGACGCAGTTCCGTGGACGAGTCTATGGTCAGTGGCGAACCCATCCCGGTTGAGAAGACTGTCGATGCCAAAGTAGTCGGCGGCACTATCAACGGGACCGGAAGCTTGGTGATGAAGGCGGAGAGGGTCGGCGCGGATACTCTGCTGGCTCAAATCGTGAAAATGGTGAGCGAGGCCCAACGATCTCGTGCACCAATCCAGCGGCTGGCTGATAAGGTTGCGTCTTACTTCGTCCCAGCGGTGCTGGCGTCTTCTGTCATCACATTTGTAGTCTGGGCCATCGAGGGTCCCCAACCTGCGTATGCACATGCTCTCGTGAATGCAGTCGCCGTCTTAATTATTGCCTGCCCTTGTGCCCTGGGACTGGCGACGCCTATGGCGATCATGGTGGGAACGGGCCGTGGGGCCACGGAGGGTATCCTCATCCGGAATGCCGAGGCACTGGAGACCTTCGAGAAGGTGAATACCCTCGTTATCGACAAGACGGGAACCCTAACCGAAGGCAAGCCGCGCCTCACGGCGGTCGTCCCAGCAAAAGGATTCGATGAGTTGCAGCTCCTGCAGTCGGTTGCCAGTCTTGAGAAAGCAAGCGAACACCCTCTGGCTGCCGCGATCATTGCCGGAGCCAAAGAGAAGGACATTGAACTGGTCGCGGTCACTGACTTTCAATCGGTCACTGGTAAGGGAGTCACGGGGACCTTGCAGAATAAGCGCATCGGCATAGGCAACGCAGCTCTTATGCAGGATCTCGGTGCAATAACTGGGTCGCTGAAAAATCGGGCAGAGAGTCTTCAAAAGGAAGGTCAGACCGTGATGTTCATCGCCTCCGATGGTCTCCTCGCCGGTCTGATCGCCGTTGCTGATCCGTTCAAGGACTCGGCGCGGGAGGCAATCAAAGAGCTCAGAGAGTCCGGCATCAAGGTCATCATGGTTACCGGGGACAATCACACGACCGCAGCAGCCGTAGCGGAGAAGCTTGGCATTGATTTCGAAGCCGATGTCTTGCCAGAGAAGAAGGCGGCGGTGGTGAAGAAGCTCCAGTCCCAGGGAGCTATTGTGGCGATGGCTGGGGATGGGGTCAATGACGCTCCGGCTCTGGCC
>Ga0210388_10004486_pt1 | contig 10925 bp, 9 predicted proteins | sample IncBWC19OmetaG_FD_155485 | JGI IMG/M metagenome (GOLD analysis project Ga0210388, IMG submission 155485) | Forest soil microbial communities from Barre Woods Harvard Forest LTER site, Petersham, Massachusetts, United States - Inc-BW-C-19-O ...
CCTCCGAATTGATCCCGATTGAAGCGATCGAGGGAATATATGCGCAGGTATCTGGACTTCATTGGGAACATCGGCCTGTTTGCTGTCCACGCGATGCGTCGTGCTCTGGTTCCGCCTCTTGAATTCCAGATGATCCTGCAACAGATCGAACTGGCTGGATGGAAATCCCTGCCGTTGGTGTTGTCTTCGGGTTTCGCTTTGGGCCTGGTCCTCGCCTTGCACACACGGACCACTCTGGTCCAATTTGGTGCTCAATCGGAGATGCCCGCGGTCCAGTCGCTGGCGTTCTTCAACGAGATCGGGCCTCTCCTGGCCGGATTGCTGATGGCTGGGAGAGTGGGAGCGGGCATCGGTGCGGAGTTGGCGAATATGCGCGCAACCGAGCAGATTGACGCCATCGAAGTGCTTTCCATCGATTCCTTCAAACTGCTGGTCATTCCCCGCATCATTGCCTGCTCCATTGCACTTCCCATCCTTACGGTCTTTATGGATGTGATGGGGCTTGCGGGAGGCTACCTGGTGGAACGCGCGACCACTGATCTATCCCTACAACTCTATTTGTCCCGCGCGTTCCATGACGTGAGCTGGGCGGCCTTTATTCCCCCCACCCTCAAGACAGCTGTTTTTGGAGCCGTTATTGGCCTGATTTCCTCTTACCTCGGCTACACCACCGATGAGGGCGCTGAGGGCGTTGGGCGCGCTGCCACGAACAGCGTAGTCATCTCCTCGCTGGCGATCATTCTTATCGACGTTGTCCTGGTAAAGGCAATTTTCTTCCTGTTTCCGGAGACGGCCATATGAACGGCGGCGCTCTTCCGGCGATAGCATTCCGCGAAGTCACCCGCACCTTCGACGGCCGGGCTGTTCTCAACAACCTCTCGTTTGAAGTTGCGCCAGGAGAAGCCTTCTGTCTCCTAGGTCGAAGCGGAATGGGAAAGAGCGTGACCTTGAAGCTCGCTATCGGCTTGATACAGCCGGATGCAGGTGCAATCTACGTCGAAAACGACAACATTGTGGGGATGGACGAAGACGGACTATCGAAGGTGAGAAGTCGCGTAGGCTTCCTTTTTCAGAGCGCCGCGCTTTTCGATTCGTTCACGCTCCATGACAACCTCGCCGTGCCTTTGAAGCGTTTACGGAAGAAAACGCCGGATGAAGAGATTGAGACCATCATTCAAAAAAACCTGGATGATGTGGGTTTGGGAAAAGACGGCCACAAGATGCCCTCGGAACTGTCAGGGGGAATGCGCAAACGGGCAGGACTGGCTCGAGCGCTTATGCTCGGGCCCAGTATCCTGCTGGTCGACGAGCCAGTCAGCGGATTGGATCGCGTGACGGCGTCGGAGATCGACGACCTCTTATTGCGCGTGCGGAAAAGAGACAACACCGCGATGCTCATTGTTACTCACGACACCCGGGAAGCATGTCGTGTCGGCGACCGCGTCGGCATTCTAAACAATGGCAGTCTCATCGCCATGGGCCGGATGGACGAGTTAGAGCAGAATCAGAACGCTTTGGTGAGAGCATTGGTTTCCGAGGCACAATAATATGCGCATACATAGCTGGGCCATTGGGCTGTTCCTGACCTTGGGAATTGGACTATTCACCGCAATCCTGTTTCTGATCGGAAACCGCTACGATGTTTTCGGCAAACATGTCGAGTACTACGCGGAATTTTCGGACATCGGCGGATTGCCGCGTGGCGCGCAGGTGTGGGTTTCCGGCATCGAGGCAGGCGAGGTCAAGGGCATTGAAATTCCCACCAGCCCAGCGTCGAAGTTCCGGCTGAAGCTGCAGGTGAGAGTGAACGCGCGAGGAATCATCCGTACCGATTCGTTGGTCTCTATTCGGACCGAGGGCATCGTTGGCGATAAGTTTGTCTTCATTAAGGAGGGTTCGAGCGCCGCCGCGGAAGCGCCGGACGGATCAACGCTTCCCAGTAAAGAGCCCTTCGATCTGACCGTGGCGCTCGAAAAGGGCACCGCTTTGTTGGACAAGAGTTCCACGCTCGTGGATAACCTGCAAGGTAGTGTCACCGATCTTCATGGCCGGCTCGATGTCGCGCTCGATTCAGTGACCAAGACGGTGAATCATGTCAACGGCCTGATTACCGATGTTCAGCCGGACATCAAAAAGCTGGCCGGCAACGCCAGCCAGATCACGGACACCATCAACGGAATTGTGTCGGATTTGAATGCTGGTAAAGGGCCGATAGGTTTGCTCTTGAAAGATGAAGCCACCAGGAAGCAGTTGCAGGAGACTCTGGCCAATGCGCAGAAAGCCACTTCAAACCTGAGCGACGCGTCGGCTCGTGCCGATCAGCTTATCGCCGATGTGCAGTCCCGTGACCTCGCCACGAAAGCGCAGGCAGTTCTTGAGAACGTGCAGTCCATCTCGGAACAACTCAATCAGACCATCAAAAGCGCTCTGGCGCCGGATAACATGGGTGAGGACGGAGCGGCTAATATTCGCGGGATACTTTCAAACCTGAATCGCGGAACCGCCAATCTTGCCGAAGACACGGAAGCGCTAAAACACGAATTCTTCTTCCGGGGATTCTTCAAGAAGCGCGGTTTTTATGACCTGGAGCAATTGTCGTCGACCGATTACCTCAAGGCATGCCAGCGCCAGAATGCTTGCGGCTCACGGACCTGGCTGGAGGCGGCGAACCTGTTTGCTAACGCCGACAACGGCACGATGCAACTGGACGAAAGTGGTCGCCACGCGATTGACGGCGCGGTGGCGCCAGACGTGGATTCGCTGCTCGGTCATTTGGTTATCGTTGAGGGCTATTCCAGTTCCGGAACGCCTGACCAGCAATTTGTAACGTCGCGCAGACGCGCGGATCTGGTTCGCGAATATCTCGAGGGGCACTTTCACCTCCGCCACAGCGACGTCGGAATCGTTCCTCTCCGGAACACGCCGCCGCAGTGCGCCGGACGAACTGCCTGGAATGGTGTCGCGATTGTCCTTTTCGACGACCGCCGAAAATGACCAACGGCCACCATTTCGAAAGCTTTCAGTGCAATTAGTAGCCGCGTCGAGATCGACCGCTGCATGTCCCCGCCCGGTGAGCCGGAGTTGACAAGCTGTACCAAAACTGGTACTGTGCTCTATGAATCCCGGCCTCAAGCGATTGCCGGCGCGCTTCTATCGGTCCGATCGGGATGCCGCTGGTTCGTTCGCTTGGGAACGAATTGTGGGAAGTGCGAAGCAGTTTGCGGCGGGGCCGGATTGCACGTATTATTTTCTGTGTTGAGCACGGGAGCATGGTGCTCCTTCACAGCTTTATGAAGAAGAGCCAAAAGACGCCGCAACGGGATATCGATCTGGCCCTTAAGCGGAAGAAAGGAACGCGGACATGAAAAAGAAAAATATTGGATCATCCGTTGACAGTTGGCTCCGTGAGGACGGCATTTACGAGGAAGTGACAGCGTCCGCAATCAAGCGCGTCCTGGCCCGGCAGGTTTCAGCGGCCATGAAAGAGAAGCACTTTTCGAAAGCAGAAATGGCGCGCCGCATGCACACCAGCCGTGCTGCGCTCGATCGCCTGCTCGATCCCGAGTACGAAGCGGTAACGCTGAACACGCTCCGCAAGGCCGCGACCGCTGTTGGGCGCGAGTTGCGGCTGGAGCTCGTGTAGGTCCGACGAGTGGCGAAAACTCTGGAGAGCTCTTAATTCGCCTCCCTTGCGACCCCGCTAAAATGGACCTACCGATGTCCGGTCCATCGTTTCCCACCACCCAGTGGTCCCTCATAATTTCGTCCTCGTCGGACAGCGGACCCCAGGCCCACGAAGCACTCTCCGAGCTCTGCCGCGTTTATTGGCTTCCCGTCTATTCCTCCATCCGCCGCCACACCGCAAGCGCCGACGAAGCCCAGGATCTGACGCAAGACTTCTTCGTCCAGCTGTTGAATAGAACGATTCTCAAATCAGCCGATCCAAGCGCGGGACGCTTTCGATCCTATCTAGCCACCTGCCTGAAGCACTTCCTCGCCGATGAGGCCGACCGCAAAGGTGCCAAAAAACGCGGCGGTGGAATCGCGTTTCTGCCGCTCGATGCAGGCGACGCGGAACTCCACTACGCCAGCTTCAAGGACAGCCAAACGCCGGAGCGGATTTTCGACCGCCAATGGGCTCTCATTGCTGTCACACGGGCATGTGAACAACTGGAAGAAGCCCTCACTCGCGAGGGTCGCGCCGAAACCTTCCGCCATTTGAAGGCTTTCCTTCCCGGCGGAGCGGAGCCTTCTCCCGCCGCAGCCGTGGCGGCCGACCTCGGCATGAGCGAGGGCGCCGTGAAAGTGGCCATCCATCGTTTACGCCGCCGCTATGGCGATATTCTGCGCGCCAATGTCCGTCACACTCTCACGGATCCAAACGAAGTTGACGATGAGATTCGCTTCCTGTTGAATTGCCTGTCGGCCTGAGACTGCTTTGTTATAATCCGAGCCGTGTCGCGTTGTGCTTGTGGCGGATCGGTTCTGACACGTTCCGGAAACAGTCAGGAGTTGTGCGCGCGTTGCCTTTTGGCCACAGCCCTCGACCCGGGTCATGCGGAAGTTTCCAACGGCGAGCTGTTCGGCGATTACAAAATCATTTGCGAAATCGGCCAAGGCGGCATGGGAATTGTCTACTTGGCCGAACAACGCCGCGCGATGCGGCGCGAAGTCGCCCTAAAAGTCCTCAAACCCGGACTCGACAGCGCCGCCGTGGTGCGCCGCTTCGAAACCGAGCGCAAAGCCCTGGCCATGATGGAGCATCCCGGAATCGCTACGCTCTACGACGCCGGCGTATCCAGCCTCGGCCGGCCTTATTTCGTGATGGAGTTTGTCGACGGTGCGCCGATTACCGCCGCCTGCGACAGCCGGCGCGCTTCCATTCCCGAGCGGCTCGCGCTGATCGTCGAAGTTTGCCGCGCCATCGATCACGCTCACCGAAAAGGCGTGGTGCATCGGGATATCAAACCGTCGAACGTTCTGGTGACGGAGCGCGACGGACGGCCGTCGGCCAAGGTAATCGACTTCGGAGTTGCTCGCGCGGTCTCGGGGTCCTTAACCGGCAACACTCTCGAAACGGTGTTCGGCGAGCTGCTGGGAACTCCCGAATATATGAGTCCCGAGCAGGCTGGCTTCGAAACCAGCAAGGTGGGGCCAGCTTCGGATACTTACTCGCTGGGCGTGCTACTGTACGAACTCACCGCCGGTGTGCTGCCTTTCGATCCGGTGAAGCTTCGAGAATCCGGCATCGCCGAAGCGGCGCGAAAGATTCGCGAAGACGATACCCCTCCACCGGCCACGCGTCTTCGAGATAACGGCCTCATCGACGAAATCGCCGGACGCCGGAACATCAAAGCGGACACCCTGCGCCGCATGCTTTCGGGCGACCTGGCTCGAGTGATCGCAAAGTGCCTGGACAAAGACCCTACGCGCCGCTATCCATCTTCCGCGGCGCTCGGCGACGATATTGATCGTTATTTGCGCCGAGAGTCCGTACTCGCGGCTCGCCCCAACACGCTCTATCGGGCCCGCAAATGGCTACGCAAACATCGTGCTCCAGCAGCCATAGCCGCGGTCGTGCTGGCCGCCGCGGCATTCGCCTATTGGATTTCGCTCGGTCCCACTCGCACACCTTTGATCGTGACGCCGCTCACCACCTACCGCGGATCCGAATCGTCTCCCAGCTTCTCGCCCGATGCCAAAGAAGTGGCTTTCGCCTGGAATGGTGAACGCGAAGACAATTGGGACATCTATCGGTTGCGCATCGGCGACACGGTTCCCCGCCGGCTTACTGCTTCTCCCGCCGCTGAGTACGCTCCCGCGTGGTCGCCCGACGGCAAATGGATCACATACCTGGAGGCGAAATCGGACGTCGCAGCCGACCTCATGCTGATGCCGGCTGATGGCGGACCGGCGCGCCGTTTGATTGAAGCCCGCTTGAACGTTGAGCCTCAAAAACGGTGGATCACCTGGTCGTCCGATGGGAAATGGTTGCTGCTCGCGCATCGTCTCCCGGAAGAAACTCACCAGCGCATATTTGCCATTTCTACGGCAACGGGGGAACGGCACGCACTCACAAATCCCGCCGCATCGTCTGCGGATGCGGACGGCCAGCCATCCCTTTCGCTCGACGGCAAGACGCTGCTCTACGCCCGCGATGCCGATACGCCCGGCCAACTTTGGACGCTCCCGGTCACCGCAGATTTACGCCCCGCCGGACCAGAACGTCGCATCGCGCTGACCGGTTTCGAAAGCAAAGAGTGTGGAGTACCGTTAGCCATTTCGGCCACTGAGTTCGTATTTTTCGCGCCAGTGCCCTTCTTACAATCCATCTGGCGAGGCCGTTTATCGGGCGGCCAGGCGCCTCGTGCTCTGCCCGAGCTGGGTCAATTTCCGATGGCCATGGATGTGTCGCGCGATCGGAGGAGGCTGGTTTATTCCCGCCAGACCTACGACAGCAACATATGGCGTATCGATCTGGACGCGCCGGCAGGAAAGGAAGTCCGGCGCGAGCGCGTTCTTGCCTCCACCCAATGGGACGAGAATCCGTCCCTCGCTCCCGATGGAACCACCATCGCGTTCGAAAGCAATCGCGGTGACCGCCCTGAAGTTTGGCTGGCGTCCAAAGATGGATCGAACGCCAGGCCGCTCGCCCCTCTTTCGACCGCGGAAGACTTTCCCATGTGGTCGCCCAACGGAAGCGAAATCGCTTTTCAAGGCATCCGCAATGGTAAGAGCGCCATCTTTGTAGTTCCATCGAACGGCGGCATTCCGCGCGAAGTTTCCCCGGATCCGGCTGAAGCCACCCTGCCTACCTGGTCGCCCGACGGGAAATGGCTCTACTTCTGTTCGCCGCGCGGCGGCTCTCGTGAAATCTGGCGGATTCCCGCGCAGGGAGGCCAGCCCATGCGCATCACCCAACACGGCGGATATGCTCTGGCATTCTCGCCTGACGGACGTTGGATCTACTACAGCCGCGAGCGCGCCCCGAGCGCCTCCATTTTTCGGATGCCGGCCAATGGCGGCGACGATAGTTTGGTGCTCGAAAGCGCCATCGGCGGGCAAGTGGTCGCAACGGATCGCCGCCTGTACTTCTCCACGCAACAACACGAATCGAGCGAGTGCCAGATCAAAGTCCTCGATCTGACGACCGGCGCGATTCGGACACTGGCGCGAACGGAGCGCCCTATCCGCCAACGGCCGGCGGTTTCCCGCGACGAGCGGTCCATCTACTTCACGCAAGTAGACGACGACGGCATCGATCTGATGCTCGTGTCTGACTTCCGGTAGCGGCGCGCGGCCGCAATCGCCAGGAGCATCGGACCGCGGCCACCACTAGCGGCAACGGCTCAGGAACCGGCGCCAGTGAGTAAGTCGCCATACCGATGTAGCCGACCAAATGTCCCTGCGTCCGCGAAATAGCCCCGGCAAAAAAACGAGGCGCTGGTAATTACATCGTTTTGAACTGGCATCCGGCGCTCATGATGTCCACCGGAAGTTGACTGAAAATTGTGCCGCCGGCCGGAGTCACTCCACGAATGCTGTCCACGACAATGTCCGACGCCGGCCCCGAACCATTATCCGGCAGGCCAAAAATTTGGCCCGCGATCGTCACGCCGGCAGGAAGAGTCTAACGGCCTGTTACGTTACGGTGCGTCGCGGTATTGAATTCAAGTTTAAAATAGAGTGCCCGGGGTGGGACTTGAACCCACACTCCCGTTGCCAGGAAAAGGATTTTAAGTCCTTTGCGTCTGCCGATTTCGCCACCCGGGCATTTGGAAATACTATAGTCATTACACCACGGCTGCTTCCCCGTGGTGGCGAAATTCGTGGGCCCCTGATGCGGCATCGGAACTGGAAGCTTCACCGCGGGTTCGTCGTCATAACCGACCTTCCGCCCGTTGTTCTCCACCAATAATCTATCCACTGCTTCCGTATGCCGTCCGCACGCTCCATCAATTCCTTACTGGGCCTCTTTCCATGTTCCACCATCACCACCATCCCGGTATTGAACGCCCGCTGCGAGTGATAGACGTCCGGCAACCGCGGCCCTTCCACCGCGATCACATCCTGAATTGTTATCTTGGTCCGGTTAGCACGATATACAGGATGTCCCTGCGCGTCCCGCCCCGCTGGAACCAGATTTCGCAGGATGAAGAAATCCGGTACTTCCTCCGCGCTTATCAATCCCATTAAATACAGGTCAAGGTACGACCACCCGGTTGCCGGTACGTAGTAGTTATCGTCCAATTGCGTGAACGTCCCGTCAAAGTTGTCCTGCCATACGCCGCCGCCCATTGCCGATGCTTCGGTCGGTCGTTGATACGGAAAAGGCACCACCGCCTGCAGACCCTGCACCCAGTGGGCTCCATCGCCCAGGTGGATGGTTTCGTTCCCCACTTTCGCCGACACGAATGCGGACCAACGATGCCCCATCTCGTGGCCCACTTGCGACATCGCGTAGTTGTAGTCCAGCATCTTGCCATCCGTCGACCGCTCGCCAAGCTGCCTGACGTAGGCGCCGATATTGTGCGTGTTGGTGTCGGCGAGGTCCGCCGGCGGCTGCGCTTGCGCCTGGATGGAGCCGGCGTAAACGGGTTGGATAAATTCCCATTGGAAGCGTCCCGCCGTGCAGTAGGTATCGAGACCCGACTCCTCCTGTCCGATGCCGGTCACCTTGCCGGTCATGTTGCCGCCGAGGGGGCCGTCACTCGGCGTTCCGGCTTCTTGGTTGTCGATTCGGAAATCCGAGTAATACGTCAGGAAATCGAACTTGTCGCCGAGGCTCTTGATCACCGTACAGGCTAAGTCGCGCATCTTCGGCGTGGTCAGGTAGTGGAACGCTTCGAAGGCGATCGCGTAGGGTCCATCCTCGCGCTTCACCGTCGAGAAGTGGAGTTCCGGATTGCGAACGTCCGCCAGCGTGATCGTTTTCGCTTGCATCCGGACGGCCGGGGAGTTCGGCTTTCCGGGAGCCTCCGTCTCCGCGTACACCGAGATTTTCGTCCCAGGATTCAATCCGGGCGGCAGTATCCCTTGCGCCACAATTGTGTTCTGGTCCACCTTGACCCGCTGAGCCACTCCCGGCCCTGCCGCCATATACCGCGACCGCGGTCCCGCTTCATCCGATGGAGCCACGCCGCGAACGGTCCATGCGACATCGGGCTGCCCGAATACGATGCGGTAAGTCACGCCCACCAGGTCCGTCCCACCTTCCGGAAGAACAGGACCCCTGGTTTCGAGCGTAGCCTTCAGTAGCACTCCGCCGGTCACCGTCAGCTTCACACTCGTTAAATCCAGATGCGCGGGAATATCAGAATGCTCTTCACCGCGCAGCGTTGTGAGTTCCTGCTGCGGCCTGCCGTCAACCGTCGGGTACAAACCGACGATGGCGTCCTTGGCCGCGATCTCGTCATAGGAAAGATCCACGCCTCCGTCTTTGTGAAGCACCGCCTGGAAGCGGTTCACGGTCGGCGTCCATGTGAAGTCTTGAATGTTGCCCGCGGGCTCGCTCAAGCTCCACGTGATCACCACGCGATCCGCCAGCTCCTTTACGTAGCGCTTGCCGTTCATTCGCGGTTTGAAGAAAACGCAGATGGCCGGGACGGTGTCGATCAGATTGTGCGCGGCGTACTGCAAACGGTCAAATCGTCCGATGGAAATGCCGCCTCGTCCGCCCGCGGGAGCGGTTCCGAACCGGATCGACCCAGTCGCGCCTACCGAAAACGTCTCCCAGTTCTTCTCCGAAAAAGGAAACTGGAAATTGTGCAGCGTGACTTGTGCCGTTTGCAATTCCGGCCCGAAATCGGAGTCCCATTCCACTGGAATGTTGGCGATGCGATATCCCGGACCATCGGGAGTGAACCGCAGGGTGCGGTGGGCCAGGTCGAATAGATTCATTTTTCCCAAAGCGTTTTCGTCCAGCGTCATCACGATCAGGTTTCCGTGGGTGGTCACTGTGCCGATCGATTTTCCGGTCGCCTGCAAGTCCTGTGCGATGGTGATGTGGAAAGGAGGAAGGACGCCGCACATTAGCGCCGCGCCGAGCAATTTTGCAATTCTCATTGTCAGTAAGATTAGCGAAAATCGGCTACGTATTCACTCCCGATGCCAGGAATCCGCCGTCCACCGCGATAGCCTGGCCGGTGATGTAGCTAGCCGCATCGGAAGCCAGCAGCACCGCGGCGCCGATCAGTTCCTCTGGTTTTCCGAAACGCTGCATGGGAGTGCGCATCAGAAACTCGCGGCCGCGATCTGTGCCGTCCAGCAAAGCGGAATTCAGATCCGTCCGAAATACGCCCGGCGCGATGGCGTTCACATTGATCCCCACCCTGGCCCACTCTACAGCTAAGCTGCGCGTCAGCGACAGCACGCCGGATTTGGAGGCGCAATAGGCCGTGACTTCATATAAACCGACGAAAGAACTGAGCGAGGCAATGTTGACGATGCGCCCGCGCCCGCTGGCGGCCAGCGGCTGGTAAAAGGACTGGCAGCTTCGCAGAATGCCTGTCAGATTCGTGTCCAGGATGTCTCCCCATTCCTGCTCGGCAAGATCCTTGGTCGGCGTTCGTTTCGTGCGGCCGGCCGCGTTCACCAGCACATCAACTTTCCCGAAGCGCTGGAGCACTGCGTCACGCAGAGTATCGATGGACGCGCGATCGGATACGTTGACGCTACAGTTCAACGATTCACGCCCTAGCGTTTTTATCGCGGCCGCCATCTCATCCACCAATTCCTGCCGGCGGCCGGAGGCTACTACCGCCGCTCCCGCCTCCGCGAGGCCAAGCGCGATGGCGCGGCCAAGACCGGAAGTTCCGCCGATCACCACCGCCACGCGGTCCGTGAGATCTGTGTAATTTTTGATCATCAGGATTTATTGGAACACACGTACGCTACGCTGGAAGTCATGGAGCAGATGGCGCTGG
>Ga0210388_10004487_pt1 | contig 10925 bp, 11 predicted proteins | sample IncBWC19OmetaG_FD_155485 | JGI IMG/M metagenome (GOLD analysis project Ga0210388, IMG submission 155485) | Forest soil microbial communities from Barre Woods Harvard Forest LTER site, Petersham, Massachusetts, United States - Inc-BW-C-19-O ...
CACAATGAATACTTGCAGATTGCTGTGGCATTGGGCTGTATTGGGGTGATGGTTCTCCTGGCGTGTCTGCTGTTACCTTTATTTAAAAGCATAAAGGAGCGCAGATATGTGTACATGGCATTCATAGTTATTATCTTAATTAACTTCCTTGTAGAATCTATGCTTGAGACACAGGCAGGTACAATGTTCTATGGATTATTAAATTCCCTGCTAATGTTTAATTTCGTAATATAAATTGGTCAATATGATAAGTTTCTCTCCTCCACGCATAGATGATAAAATAATAGAAGCCGTTACGGAAGTGTTGCGTTCAGGATGGATAACTACCGGTCCCAAGACTAAATTGTTTGAAAAGAAGATTGCGGAACATTGCGGATGCCCTGCTGTGTTATGCCTTAATTCAGCTACGGCTGGATTAGAACTGGCACTGCGTTGGTATGGTGTTGGAGAAGGAGATGAGGTAATATTGCCTGCTTATACTTATGCTGCTACAGCTAATGTGGTAATGCATTGTGGGGCTATCCCTGTTCTTGCAGACATTAATAAAGATGATTTTAATATTTCCTTGAAAGAGATTGAAAAGAAGATAACGGCAAAAACGAAAGTTATAATGCCTGTTGACTTCGGAGGATTGCCATGTGATTACAAAGCCATAATGGCTATTGCCGAATCTAACAAAGGCAAATTCTCTGCCAAAACCGAAACACAAAAGCAATTAGGTAGAATATTGGTATTGGCTGATGCTGCTCATTCATTTGGTGCAACATACAATAACAAGAAGACTGGAACAGGAGTAGACATAGTTGTGTTCTCTTTCCATGCAGTTAAAAACTTAACTACGGCAGAAGGCGGTGCCATGGCATTTAATTTACCTGCTCCGTTTGATAATACTGCTATTTACAAGGCACTTTGTGTAAAGTCTTTACATGGGCAGGACAAGGACGCATTGGCTAAAACCCAAAAAGGTAATTGGAGGTATGATATTGTAGAAGCAGGATATAAATGCAACATGACAGATATAATGGCTGCTGTTGGCCTGGTTGAGTTGGAAAGGTATAATGATGATACACTTGTAAGGAGAAAGGCAATTGTAAGTGCATATCAAAAAGCTTTGTCGGTTTGCAAATGGGCTGAGACACCAATTTATAAAGACGACAACAGAGAGTCATCTTACCACTTATATCCACTTAGGATAAAAGGAATTGATGAAAATAAACGTGATGAGATAATGCAAAGGATATTTGATAAAGACGTTTCTGTGAATGTGCATTTTATTCCATTGCCCCTTATGAGTTTCTATAAGAACCTTGGGTATAAAATGAATGAATATCCTGTGGCATATGATAACTTTTCAAGGGAAATATCATTGCCTGTATACTATAATCTTACCGACAAGGAAGTACAGACAGTGATAAACGTGGTTATAAAATCTGTAGAAGAGGTTATAGGATGATAAAACGCCTGTTCGATATTATATCTTCTTTATTGGGTATAATTATTCTTTCTCCGGTTTTTATAATAATTGCTATATGGGTTGCATTAGACTCACAAGGTGGCATTTTATATAGGCAGCTTAGGGTAGGGAAGAATGGAAAGGAATTTACACTTCTCAAATTTCGTACTATGCTTTCTGATTCTGATAAAAAGGGATTGCTGACTATTGGTATGCGAGACAGCAGGATTACCAGGAGTGGATATTATTTACGCAAATACAAATTAGATGAGTTGCCGCAATTGTTTAATGTGCTAATAGGTAATATGAGTATTGTTGGTCCACGGCCAGAAGTGCCAAAGTATGTTGCGTTATACAATAATGAGCAATGGAAAGTATTGAATGTAAAACCCGGTATTACAGACTATGCATCTATTGAATATGTAAACGAAAACGAAGTGCTTGCTAAAGCAGCTAATCCAGAGGAAATGTATATTGACGAAGTAATGCCCGCTAAGCTAAAGCTTAACCTAAAGTATATACAAGAAATGGGCTTGGTAACCGATCTGAAGATTATATTCAGAACTTTCGGGAGGATATTTTAATAGGATATATCACCCATGAAGGGTTCTGTTCTTTTTGGCTTTAGCGCTATATTCAATTGCTGTGGAAACTTATTTGCGGTTATTTCCTTTTCCAGATAAGCATGGCCAGGTGTATTGAATAATAATTTTAGCTTCTGTCCCACTAGGCTATCCGGAATGTTTAATGTGAATACCCCTGTAGAATCAGTATAAACTATATAGTTTGCTTTTTCCAGTATTACCTCCGCATTTAGAAGGGGTTTCTTGGTTGTTGCATCTTTTACTCTGCCGCTAATGGTATGGTTTACTTTATATCTCACCATAGACACTTCGCCCATTGTAACATGAGAATCAGGTGGTGTTTGTACAGTAGGGATATTTTTTGAAGTGGTCGTTTGTCCAAATGCACTGGTGCTGATTCCTGCAACTACCGCGGTTCCTAATAATGTTTTATATAATACTGAGTGCCTGCTCTGCTCTATCATCGGCATAGGCCTGTCTATCTGGTAAGGATTAAGTCTACCGCAAATTTTACCAGTGGCTTTCTTAAAGAACTCCATTAGTTCTTTATCTGTGAAATTTGAAAAATCTACAACTGTCTTTTTGCAACTATGGCAATGACGACCGGTATTATTTTTTGTCATACCATCCCAGTCCTGTGAACATGGTTTTGGTATGCTGAGTTTAAGATCTTTCTTGTTTTTCATATTGCCATAAAAGTTTATGGCTCTTTACGCGGAACCATTTTACCCATCATCATCTCTCTTTCGTGATATTTCATACTAACATAAAGCTGCGTATCTCTTTTATTCGGAGCAACTATCACTTCAACTGATGTATGCCAGGTATTATAGAACTCAATCTTTAATTCTTTACCTTCAAGGCTATCTGGTATATTAAGTTCAAATTTTCCGGCAGAATCAGTTGAAGCATAATCGTATGATCCATAAATAGATACTTCAACATTTTCTATTGGTTCTTTAGTCTTATCATCAACAACCTTTCCGTGTATGATTCGGGTGGCACTTTTAGGAGTTTCTTTCTTAGTTGTTTGTGAATGATCTTCCTGGGCGAAGGTATATGTGTTGCCATTATAAATCGGAACCATTGCTGGTGCCGCACTGTGGTTAAACATTTGCCCTTTAGCAGTACCTGCTATTCCAGCCAATAGTGCTCCGCCAAATAATGCCCTGTGGAAAAACGAGTTATTGCTTTTTTCTATTATAGGCATTGATCGGTTATGTTGGTACGAACTAATTCTACCGCACACTTCACCTTGAGGTTTCTTGAAAAACTCTACTAATTCCTTATCTGTGAAGTTTGAAAAATCTACAACTGTCTTTTGGCAGCTACTGCAATGCCTTCCAAGAGTATTTGGTGTCATTCCATCCCATACTTGTGTGCAAGGCTCCGGAATTGTAAGTTTGAGGTGTAAGGGCTTAGCCATCTTGATAAGGTTTGTAATGCAATATGAGAACCATTCATGAAGAAATCATGAAGATTGATAATCAGACTGATGAATGATTACTTGCGCAGCTCTATCAGGGTAATTTCAGGCAGCATTCCTACTCTTCCCGGGAAGCCGATATGCCCAAGGCCGCGGTTAACGTATAAGGATTGTTCTCCTTTTTGATAATGGCCCTGCCAGCGTTCATACCTCCATTGCACAGGGCTCCATTGCCATTCGCCAATCTTTATACCGAATTGCATTCCATGCGTATGTCCGGAAAGAGTAAGCTGTAAATTGGTTTTATGTAATACCTGTTCATCCCAGTGAGATGGATCATGTGAAAGAAGAATACGGAAAGGTATATTCTCAGTTCCTTTAACCGCATCAGGCAAAAAACCATATTGCGCAAATGGTGGGTTTCCCCAGTTTTCTACACCTACTATAGCTATTTGTTGTCCGTTTTTACCAATAATGCGATTTTCGTTCAACAAAATATCGAAGCCTGCATCGCGCTCAAATTTTATAAGTTCATCAAGGTTCTTACGCTTAGCTTCTTCACTTTCCCATTTCACATAATCGCCATAGTCATGGTTACCAAGAATAGAAAACTTACCCAATGGCGCTTTTAGTTTTTGGAATACATCTTCCAGCCCCCTTGCTTCTTCAGCAATATGATTTACCATATCACCTGTAAAGAAAATAATATCGGGATTAAGGTTGTTTATTAGCTCAACTGCTTTTACTATCTGACCTTTGTGTTTGTAAAAGCTACCAATATGCATATCTGATATCTGAACGATTTTTAATTTGTCGAACTCTGTAGGAAGGCTATCAAAATGTATGGTCTCCCGAACAACTCTAAAATCGAAACGACCGACCAATATGCCACGCACTATAGCGAGAAATAAAAATGCGGCAATTAAAAAGCCCACAATTAGCATATAAGATATGTTTAGCCTGTCATGAGAACTATGAATGAACAAATTATTTAACCCTATATATATCCCCTGAACGATCATTGCCAGTAATGCAACAATAGTAAAAGCAAGTTTTGGTAAAATATCGGTCATTAATATTCCGGCTGCCTGAAAGCCATAATAGGTGCGCTTTACGCTGAACATGGTTTTTAAAGATTTTTGAAGAAAAATTAGTACGAGAAGGATTACCAAAGTCTCTGTCCAATAAACTATTCCAAAGTATTTGACCAAATGAGGGTGTCCAAGGCTCTCAAATAATAAGCAGCCGCTATAATAGGCGCTCCATTCAATTACTGATAAAATGAGCAGGAAAACTAAAGCAAAATAGGGCGACCGACGGTGCATATATTTCAGTATATTTGCAAGAATTTAAAATTACGAAAAATAAATATTTATGAGAATCTACAATATAGCCGTTTTACTTAGTCTTTTACTCTTTTTTGGATGTAATAACGGAGACAAACAGAAGATTAAGGACTTAAGCGATCAGGATTCTACCCTCATGTTGAAGACTAAGGGCCAAGATTCTACCATAATGGCATATGTAAGATCATTTAATGATATTCAAGACAACTTAGATTCTATAAAAGCGAAGGCTAAGATAATTACCGTAACCAATGGTAGTGAAAGTGCTGATAAGAAGGATCAGATAATCGCAGATATGAAATATATAAGCGAGATGATGATGAAGAATAAGAAAGAAATAGCATCGTTGGAACGTAAACTAAAGAAGTCTAATGGAACGAATGCTGAATTGCAGAAGATGATAGCACACTTAACCCAAGAAGTTACTGAGAAGGATGCTGAAATAGCTTCATTACAAAGCCAGCTTGCTGAAACCAATGCTTCATTAAAAGATGTTATTCAGAAGTTTAACGACAGTATTGCTGTACTTGATGAACAAAAGCAACAGGTTAGTGAAGTAACAACCCAGTTGCATACAGTGTACTATGCAGTAGGTACTGCTAAAGAATTAAAAAAGAAAAACGTTATAACCAAAGAAGGTGGAATTATTGGTGTTGGCTCTACTACAGAATTGAAACAAAACTTCAATACTTCATACTTCACAAAATCAGATCAAACCCAGTTGAGCGTATTGCCTTTGTATAGCAGATTTGAGAAGATCGTTACAAATCACCCAACTACATCTTATAGGGTTACAAATAATCAGAAATCTGATTCTTTAATTACTACAGATGCAAAAGCATTCTGGAGTCAATCTAAATACCTTGTTGTAATTGTAAAGTAAAACACTGAGCCTGAAGAGCCAGCGTATGCGTAAACGATACATATATCATTTCCTTATAGCGCTCGGAGCAATTGGTGCTTTGTATTTTTCCTTCGGCAGTACTATTAGCCAGGGAGAGCCGGATTTGGCAATTGCTAAAAAGGTAGAGAAAAAGAAAGATACAGCAGTTCATATTGTTAAAGTCAAAGACACAGCTATTGCCCTTTCAGCAATAGAACAATGTGAAGAGTATAGAATAGATTCATTTTTTAACCGGCTTTCGAAGCTACAACGGTTTAACGGCAATGTTCTTGTTGCGCACGATGGTAAAGTGCTTTACCAACAGTGCTTTGGTGTAACAGATTTCAAACATAAAAACCCATTAACCGATTCATCGGAATTCCAATTGGGCTCTGTATCGAAACAATTTACTTCTGTAGCTATTATGATGCTTAAGGAACAGGGTAAGCTTGATTATAGCGACTCAGTTCAAAAATTCTTTCCTGCCTTTCCATACAAAGGTGTAACTGTTGAAATGTTATTGGACCACAGGTCAGGCTTGCCTAACTATATGTACTTATGTAGTAGCCTTTGCAAGACTGAAGATCAAATGGTTGATAATATGCAGGTGGTTAATTTACTATGTGAACACAAACCACAACGTTATTTTGCTCCAGATAAAAGGTTTAATTATAGCAATACCAATTACTGTGTATTGGCAGCAATAGTAGAGCAGGTTAGTGGTGTAAAATTCAGCGATTTTATGCGTAAAAATGTGTTTAAGCCCCTTGGCATGAATCACACATTTATTTATGACAAAACTGATACAGTAATACCAAACCGGGTAACTGGCTATAATGCCAACTACAAAAAATCAGGTATAGATTTCTTAGATGGCGTGGCAGGAGATAAAGGGGTGTATTCTACCACCGGTGATCTTTTAAAGTGGGACCAGGCTTTGTATACTGACAAGCTTTTGAAACAATCTACTTTATATGTTGCTTATCAACCCCACGGCCGCTGGCTGAATATGCATAACTATGGTTTTGGATGGTGGTTGGCTTATTATAATAAAGATATTCTGGTATACCATGATGGTTGGTGGCATGGTTTCAATTGCGCTTTTTTAAGAGATATTAAAGGACATAATACAATTATTGTATTGAGTAACCACGTTAATTGGTGTATTAACCAGAGCCGCGAGCTGCTTACATTGTTAAGAACAGCAGCTGATTCTGAAGATGAAAAAACTACTGCTTCTGTAAAGTTATTTAAGAAATAACCAGATTATTCCATTGCTTTTATTTTAGCGTACTTATCTATATCTGTTGCATCTATAGCGGACAGTATAGTATACACCTGAGCCTTCTCGTCATTAGGTGCTTCTGAGAAAATATTAGCTATTTCGTCAGCCTTTGCATTGAAGAAAAGCAGGATGTTGTAATTACCTGGCTTATCATTATAAACTTGCTGAACATATTGAAGGGCCTGTATTACTTGTGCCCTGCCTTTATCAGCTCCATTATACATTTGGTCTAGTCCCATACGGTGGTATAGATAAAGCGCATGGCGTAAAGGACCAAAATAGCTTTCATCAAGTACATTAGTTAGTAGGGTATAACGGGTTTGGTCTCCGTCAGTTGAATTCCACCCTTTTTCGCCCGAGTTTTGTGCATTGCTTAAAACTGTCTGTGCATTTGCAAAACAAGTATTTCCACCATTAAGCGCAAAGGAATCATAGTCATATCCCAATATCATATAGGCATAGTAATCCAGCAATGATGTAAGATTGTCGGAATATGCGTTTATGTTAAATAGAATGGGTTGGTTAAGTTGGTATATAATATGTATGTTATTGTCCTGAAAGTTTAACATACTACTGTTATATGAAGACTTGTAAACTGGACGTCTTGCTTGCACCTGAAGGGTTGCACTGAAATCATTCGGGGCATTTTGTGCAGTCATGTTTAGGTATAAGGTACACTCTATTTTTTCTTGGTTAGAGAAGTTATCATTCGTGAACTTCGTATTGTTCATGAACTGGTAAATAGCATTTTGCAGGTTTTTAAAGATAAGCTGGGCCGCCGCATCCTGTATTTGAGGAGATACGACAGTTACTGTACAGTTTAATTCCTGCGCACAAAGTGGGAGAGAGGCAATTACCAGGAAAGCAATATGACAAACTATTTTTTTAAGCACGAAACAATATAGGTTAAAATGTCTTTAGCAACTTCAGTCTTTGGTTTTAACTCAAATTTAAGAGTTTTATTATGCTTGTCTAATATAGTAATTTGATTTGTCTCGCTGCCGGGGCCTGTTCCTTTTCCATTGGCTGAGTTAAGCACAATAGCATCAAGATTCTTCCTTTTAAGTTTTTCCTGAGCATTCTTTTTGCCATCATTAGTTTCCAATGCAAAGCCAATTAGCAATTGTTTGGCAGTCTTACGCTTACCTAATTCAGATAATATATCGGCCGTTGTTTGAAGTTGCAGGGTTAAAGAGTTTCCTGCTTTTTTGATCTTTTCTAATGCTTTCTTTTCCGGCTTAAAATCTGCCACAGCGGCTGACATGACTGTTATATCAGCTCCAGAGAATGCTTTCAAACATTCTTTATACATCTCTTCAGAAGATGTAACCGAAACTGATTTAATATTAGCTGAGTTGGTGCGTATGCTAACAGGCCCATGTATCAATATTACATTAGCACCTTTGCTAGCCATTTGTTCAGCAATCGCAAATCCCATTTTGCCTGATGAATAGTTCCCTATAAACCGAACAGGGTCAATGGCTTCGTAAGTTGGCCCAGCCGTTACTAAAGCCTTTTTACCACTCAGAGGGAGGGTTTCAGGCTTTTTTTTTTGAAGAAAAGTAATGATATGTTCTGGTTCCGCCATTCTTCCTTCTCCAAATAAGCCACTGGCAAGTTCGCCATCCTCGGCAGGAATAATAGAGTATTTGAATGAAGCCAGTTTCTTTAGATTGTTTTTAGTGGAAGTATGCCTGTACATTTCCCTATCCATGGCAGGTGCAATGTAAATAGGGCATGAAGCGGAAAGGCAGGTGGCGAGTAATAAGTTATCGCATAGGCCATTTGCCATTTTTGCAATGGTATTGGCCGATGCAGGTGCAATAAGAATAAAATCTGCCCAGTTAGCTAATTCCACATGGTTATGCCATGAGCCATCAGGACTGCTGAATTCACATAGTACAGGGTGTTTTGAAAGTGTAGAATAGGTAAGTGGCGCGACAAAATCTTTTGCCGTGGAAGTCATTATAACCTTTACATCGGCACCAGCTTTCACCAGGAGCCTAAGCAAAATAGCTGCTTTATAAGCAGCTATACTTCCGGTAATGCCCAAAATTACTTTCTTCCCCTGTAGCACGGTTCAGAGTTTGCCTTACAGGCAATATATTATAGGGTTTCTTCTTTCTTCTCTTCGGCCGAACGGTAATAAACCTTACCGTCAATGAACTCTTGAGCTGCAATAGATGCAGGTTTAGGAAGACGCTCGTACATTTTAGATATTTCTATCTGTTCTACGTTTTCGTATACTTCTTCCAATGTATCTGTTTTAGATGAGAACTCTTCCAATTTACCATCAAGCTCTTCTTTCATTTCAGAACTGATCTGGTTAGCCCTTTTGCCAATAATAGCAATGGTCTTGTATATATTTCCGGTATCAGTCTCAAGCTTCCTTACATCTCTTGTAATGGTAGTAGCAGGTGCGTTGCTTTTTTTGAAGTCCATGATTGATGATTTTTTAAAGGTTAATTGTGAGTTGGGTTCTTTTGTACGTCCAGTGTCTTGTTATATATACTCTCCGCATCGTTAAGGTAATCGCTTTTCGGGTAGCTCAAAATGAAAGAATTATAATCTTCCACTACCTTTTGAAGTCGCTTAGCTTTTTGCTTTTCCACGCTATTCGTGGCGTAAAGATAGTCAGATTTTAGGATAAGGTAGTTAGCTTCCTCTAAATATTTGCTGTTTGGGTAGGCTTTAAGGTAATTAGTGAGGGCGGTACTGGCTGCATGATAATACTCTGTAATGTAGTATCCTTTAGCAATTTCAAAGTATTTTCTTTCCAGTTTACCTCTTAAAATGTCTATGTATTTGTTGCATTCCTTAATACGGTCACTATTTGGGTAATCGTCTGCAAATGTTTGAAATGCATCTATAGCCTTCTTTGTATCGCTTTGGTCAAGTGCATAGGCAGGGGAAAGAAGGTATTCGCAGAAGGCTCTCATAAATTCACATTCTTCAGCCCTAGGGGTATGAGGGTAGGTGCGGTAGTAATTCGTGAAGTAGTATTGGCCAAGTACATAATCGCCAATGTAATAATTGGTATAGGCATAGTAATAGTTAAGATCCTGGGCTTTTTCCGTGCCACGATATATGGAAAGTAGTTCTTCGAAAAGTGGTAATGCCTTTAAATAGTCAGCAGCTTTGTAATACCTAATGGCTGCGTCGTACTTTAATTGGGTATCACTGCTTTTCTGGATCCTGCTAAGTTCACCTCCACAGCCTGCAAAAAGCATAGAGCCAGCAATTAAAAATACAAATAATATACGAGAAAAACTATTAAGCATATCTTTTTTAAGACGTGCAAAAGTAAGAAATATTATAACATCATTAACGGCAGTAATTATGGCTTTAAATTTAAAAGAAGTGTAATGTCTGAATGAAATAATTTGTTTTGAGGAATGACAGTTCATAATATGCTGATATTCAATAGTATGTTTGTAATGGATTATCTCTTTATGAGTAATCTTAGAACGTATAAAGGGGCCTTATAGTATAATGACTCTTATTTGACGGATATTATTATCAAGTTCATTAAATCATGCCATATTTTTTTATATTTGTGTATCAATTATTATACTTAGGCGACGATGAATAGAATTACTTGCTGTTTTTTTACTGCACTTACTGTTGTTGCAATTTCCAGTAGTGTGCATGCACAAGACATACACTTTTCACAGTTTTATGAGTATCCGTTGAGCCTTAACCCTGCATTATGCGGAGCTTTTGATGGCGATGTGTATGCTGAAGCAAACTACCGCAGCCAGTGGGGAAGTGTAATGGGTAGCGGTGTAGGGTATAACACCATGGGTGCCACGGTGGAACTTCATAATATGGATAAAAAATGGAGCAATGGTTATATATCACCAGGGCTTTCGTTTTATAACGATAAATCGGGGGATGCTCAAATTGGGGTAACCGAAGTGGACTTTACCCTTGCAAGTGGTGTATTTT
>Ga0210388_10004488_pt1 | contig 10923 bp, 8 predicted proteins | sample IncBWC19OmetaG_FD_155485 | JGI IMG/M metagenome (GOLD analysis project Ga0210388, IMG submission 155485) | Forest soil microbial communities from Barre Woods Harvard Forest LTER site, Petersham, Massachusetts, United States - Inc-BW-C-19-O ...
GACTGGATTTGCGGCGGCGCTGCTGGTGGCAATGAGCGCTCTCGGCACCGCGGCCTGCAGCAAGGTGGAGAGCTGCCGGCCGGGCACGCTGTTCGTCGCCGTCGAGCTCGGCCCCTACACCAACAGCGCCGATCAGCTGGACGTCGCAGTGACCTTGGAGGCGGGCGGAGACGCCGCGGCCTCCGCGCCCAAGCAGACGCAGCTGGCGCTGAAGCCGGGCACTCGTTCCGGCGGCGTGGAGGTCCAGTTTCCCAACGGCTACGAGACAGGGCGGACGGCGACGATCACGCTGACCTTGCTCTCGGGTGGGTCGTCGCTCGCGGCGCGGGTGGCGACGGAGGTGCTCCCCCCTGGTTGCGGCACGCTGACGGTCGACTTCGGAGCGGGCGACGCCGGCAGCGATGGGCGCGCCAGCGGTGGCGGCCCGGGTGGCGGCAGCGGCGCCTCGGGCCTGGCCGGCGCCGGCGGTGCGGCTGCGGGCGGAGGCGGCGGCTCTGCGGCAGGCGGCAGCGGCGGCAGGGCGACGGGCGGGAGCGGCGGCTCCGGGGCGGGCGGCCGAGGTGGTGCGGCCGGTGGTCGCGGCACAGGCGGTGCGGGCGGCATCGCCGGGGCGGCCGGCGCGGGTGGTGCGGGCGGCGCGGCCTGCAAGAAGACGGGTGCGGAGAACTGCTTCGACGGCCTCGACAACGACTGCAACGGCCTGATCGACTGCGCCGATCCGGCCTGCGGGTCGACGGTCGCTCAGTGTGTCGCGCTCGATGCGACGGCGGCGCCAATCGGATTGCTGACCGGGGTCGGGGCCGGCGCCTGCGGGACCGCGGGTTACGACCAGCCGACCGCCATCTTTGCCAACCCCACCCCGCTCAGCTGTACGACGGTGATTGCGGGGAAGGGGTGCAACTGCGCGGCGGGTCCGGTGACCTGCTCGACGACCCTCTCCGGGTTCAAGACCCTGGCCGAGTGCACCGGCGACACGTCGAGCGGAGAGTCGGCCGGCACTTTCGTCACCGGTCAGGACCAGAACTGCACGGCCGCCGGTGTCCCTCCCTGGACGTTGGACGCCAGCGGCAACATCTATGGAATCGGCGCCACGACGTTCGTCGCCACGCCGGCCGACTGTACCCCGTCCGGCACACCCAACGTGCCGACGTACAGCTTCGGAACCAACGCCACCTTCTGCGGGACCGAGAAGGTGGGCGGCGGTTGCAGCGCCGGTCAGGTTTGCGTCCCGGTCGTCCCGGCGGGAGGGCTCTGCCAGCTGTTCGACGGCAAGAAGACGACCTGCCCTGGGGGCGCCCCGGCCCAGCCCTACTACACGGGTGTCTCAGGCACGATCACCTGCGGTGCCTGCACCTGCGGAGCGCCGAGCGGCGCCAGCTGCGACGCCGTGACGCTGCAGACCTGTTCGGGCGGTATCGATGTGCAGAGCAATGGCCGCACCTGCGACGCCGCGGGCATCTCCAGGCCGGCCGTCGAGTTCTCGGGCACGCCCACCTCCGGGGCCTGTTCGCCGATGAGCGCCGTCGGCGGCACCGCGGCGCCGACCGGCCCCAAGACGCTCTGCTGTCCGTAGCGGCGAGCCAGCGGGGCGCCTCAGATGTGGACGACCTCGCCCAGCGCGGCGGCGGTCGCCTCGTACATCACCTCGGACAGCGTGGGGTGCGGGTGGACGGCGGCCAGCACGTCGTGGGCTGTCGCCTCCGAAGTGATGGCCAGCGACATCTCGGCGATGAGGTCGGTGACGCCGTAGCCGATGCCGTGCACCCCGACGATCTCTCCCCGCGCCCTGTTGGTGATGACCTTGATGAACCCGTCGAGGTGGTTGGCGCCCAGCGCCTTGCCGTTGACGTTGAAGGGGAACTTGCCGACGGAAATGTTGATTCCCGCCTCACGCGCCTGCGCCTCGGTCTTGCCGATCGACGCGACCTCCGGGTCGCAATAGGTGCAGCCGGGGATGGCGTCGTAGTTGACCGGGACCACGTGCTTCCCCGCCATGGCCTCGACGGTGCGGACCCCTTCGGCCATCGCCACGTGGGCCAGCAGGGGCGGGCCAGCGCAGTCGCCGATCGACCAGATGCCGGGGCTGCTGGTGCGGTACTGATCATCGACCTGGATGAAGCCGCGCTCGAGCGCCACCCCCATCCCCTCGAGCCCGATGTTCTCGATGTTGGCGCGCACGCCCACCGCCATCAGCACCCGCTCCGAGGTCACGGTCTGCTCCGTCCCATCGGCGGCGGTGAAGGAGGTGGTGGCGGTCTTGCCGCTCACCTTGATGCCGGTGGTCCTGGCGCCGGTGTGGATGACCATCTTTTTCTTCTTCAACGCCCTGGTCAGCGACGCGGAGATCTCCTCGTCCTCGATCGGCAGGATGCGCGGCATGAACTCGATGACCGTCACCTCGACGCCGAAGGCGTTCCAGAAGTCGGCGAACTCGATCCCGATGGCGCCGGCGCCGATGACCACCACCGACTTCGGCACCTCGGGGAGCACCATCGCCTCACGGTAGGTGATGATCCGATCGCCGTCGGGCTCGATGCCGGGGAGGAACTTGGCGCGCGCCCCGGTGGCGATGATGGTGCGCGGCGCCTCCAGCGACAGCCTGCCGGTCGGCTTGCCCGCCGAGGTGGTCTCCACCTCCAGCTTGTTGCGGCCGGTCAGCTGGGCGGTGCCTTTGATGTGCGTGACGCCGTACTTCTTGAACAGGAACTCCACGCCGCCGGCCAGCTTCTCCGAGACGGCGCGGCTGCGGCCGATGATCTTGCTCCAGTCGAAGCTGATCGGCCCTTGCACCACGACACCCATCTCGCCCGCGTGCTGGACGGCCCGCATCGTCTCGGCCGATTTGAGCAGCGCCTTGGTCGGGACGCAGCCCCAGTTGAGGCAGATGCCGCCGGCCCGCTCGCGCTCGATGGCGGCGGTCTTGAACCCCAGTTGCGCGCCGCGGATCGCCGCGACATAGCCGCCGGGGCCTGCGCCGACGACGATGAGATCGTACTTGTCAGCCATCGACGCTGGATAGCACGAACCGGCGCAATTCGTCTTTCCCTCGGCGATCCGATGCGTCTATTCTGGTATTTCGCGTGATGTTCAGGCGTTTGCCCCCCCGTAAGCTCATTCCCTGCACCTGCGCGCTGACCGCGCTGCTGGCGCTTTCCTGCACGAAGGAGGAGGCGGCCACCCCGATCTCATCGGCCGCCTGTACCGATCCGACCGCCAGCGTGGTCATTACCGATCCCACCAACTACGCGCTGTCGGACTCCTTTGTGCTCGAGCACGTGGTGGTGAAGGACGACACCGACCTGAAGTTCGACTGGAGTCAGCTGACGGTCGACTTCTTCGGCAAGGCGATCAACCCGCTCACCGACATCAACACCGTGTCGATCTCTCTCTGGAACATGTCGCCGTCGGATATCGAGCAGGCGCTCAAGGTCGATAGCTTGTCGATGATGCTGACGAAGAACGTCGGCTTCATCACCACCTACCCCGACGGCACTTACACCCAGATGGACCTCCTGGGCTTCAATGAGCTCGGCAACCCGCTGCCGCCCGACCTCCTGTGGTCACGGTTCGACACAGCCACGCCGATGTATCAGTACCCGCAGGACCAGTACACGTTTCTACTGATGGCGCAGAGCGGGGCCGACATCGGCAAGAACCCGCACAGCGTTGCCCTCTTCAACATCGATCCGAGCGCCAGCCCGACAGAGCTGGATCTGACGAACGACTCCACGAAGCTCACCTATTCGGTCGATCTCGAGCGGGCGCACCCGATGCGCGTGCCGGCCGGCGTCCCGGCACTCACGATCGACTGGAGCCAGATGACCACCAACTGCCTCGGAAACAGCTACGACGGCAGCCAGATCACCGCCGCGGCGGTGGCGCACTATTCGAGCAAGACGCTCGCCGAGTTGCAGCAGCAGTTCCTCAACCTCGAGGAGATCGCCGACGGCTGGTGGTCGGGCGCGCCGCCTCCCGGGCGGACCGTCGATCTCAGCACGCTGACCGATGCGAGCGGTGCGGCCTTCCCCGGCATCGACTCGACCGGCATCTGGATGGCCGCGCTCTTCTGCGGCAATTGCAACAACCCGGCCCCCTGGTCGATCACCATCCTCGAGCCCTGCCAGTAGATCAAAACGCCAGGGAGATCGGCTTCTCGAGGATGCCGACGATCGCCTGCAGCACCTTGGCGCCGAGCGCGCCGTCGATGACCCGGTGATCGCACGACAGCGTGATCGACATGCGGTGACCGATCCCGATCTTGTTGTCCTTCACCACCGGCTCCTTACGCACGGAGCCGACCGCCAGGATGGCGCCCTCGGGCGGGTTGATGATGGCCGCGAAGTCGCGGATCCCCATCATCCCCAGGTTCGAGACGGAGAACGTCGCGCCGGTGTACTCCTCGGGGCGCAGCTTGCGGTCACGGGCGCGGCCGGCCATCTCGTGGGCCTCTCCGGCGATCTGACCGATGGTCTTCTTGTCGGCGTCGCGGATGACCGGCGTGATGAGGCCGTCCTCGATCGCCACCGCCATGCCGATGTCGACGCGGGCGTGCTGGATGATCGCCTCCTCGCTGAACGAAGCGTTGGCCTCGGGGATGCGCCGCATCGCCAGCGCGCAGGCCTTGAGGACCAGGTCGTTGACCGACAGCCTGGCGCCGTGGACCTGCGCCACCTGCTCGCGGAACTCCATCGCCGCGTCCATGTCGACGTCCGCGGTCAGATAGAAGTGCGGGACGGTGGTCTTCGCCTCCAGCAGGCGGGCGGCGATCGTCCGCCGCATCATCGAGAGCGGCTTGATCACGTCGCCCGAGGGGAGCGTCGGGGCCGGGCGGGCCTCGGTGCGGCGCTCGGGGACCAGGTGCGCGGGCAGGGGAGCCGCGGCCGAGGCGCGGGGCGCGGTCGCGGTGGCGGGCATCGTTCCCGGCGCCTCTTCGGCGGCGCGCCAGTCGACGCTGTCCGGCTGCGGCGCGGCCTGAGCGCCACCCTCGGCGGCGGCCTTGACGTCGCGCTCGACGATTCGCCCACCGGGGCCGCTGCCCTGCACGGTGCGGAGATCGACGCCGAGATCGGTCGCCAGCCTGCGCGCCAGTGGCGAGGCGAGCACCTTGCCGGCGGTCGCGGCGGTTGGTGCGCTCGGGGCTGCGGCGGCGCGGGGCGGCGGGGGCGCGGTGGGCCGCACCGGCTGACCATTCACGGGCGCCGTCGGAACAGGTTTCGCTGCCGGCAGGGGGGCCGGCTTCTGCGCCTCGGGCTTGGCGGCCGGAGCCGGAGCAGCTGCCGCCGGTTTGGCGGCGCCCCCCGCCGCCCGCGCCCTGGCCTCCTCGACCAGCTCTCTGATGTCGTCGCCGGCTTTGCCGATGATGGCGATCGGCGTGCCGACCGGGACGCTGGTGCCGTCGCCGATGAGGCGCTTCAAGAGCACGCCCTGATCGAAGGCCTCGAAGTCCATCACCGCCTTGTCGGTCTCCACCTCGGCCAGGATCTCGCCGGGCGCCACGGTGTCACCTTCGTTCTTGCGCCACTTCTGCAGGACACCGATCTTCACCGTGTCGGACAGCTGCGGCATGTCCAGGATCTGCGCCATCTAATCGAGCTCGCTTCCTAATTCCCGGGGTGAGGGATCGTTATTCCAGGTAGAGCAGCTTCTTGGCCGCCGCCACCGCGCGCGGCACGTCGGGGATGCACTGCTGCTCGAGGTGGTGGTTATACGGCATGGGCATGTCGGCGCCCGTGATCCGTTCCACGGGTGCGTCCAGATCGTCGAAGCAGCGGCGGCCGATCCGGTAGGCGATCTCGGCGCCGACGCCGTTGAACGGCCAGCCCTCCTCGAGGATCAGGCAGCGGCCGGTCTTCTTGACCGATTCGACCAGCAGCTCCTCGTCGAGCGGACGGATCGTGCGCGGGTCGACCACCTCGGCCTCGATGCCGTCGGCGGCGAGCGCGTCGGCCGTCGCCAGCGCGATCTTCACCATCTTCGACCACCCGATGATGGTGAGGTCCTTGCCCGGGCGCTTCACCTCGGCGACGCCGAGCGGGATGGTGTACTCGCCGTCGGGGATCTCCCCCTGGTCGGCGTAGAGCACCTCGCCTTCGATGAAGATGATCGGGTTGTCGTCGCGGATGGCGCTCTTGAGCAGCCCCTTGGCGTCCTTGGGGTTGGCCGGCATGACCACCTTGAGCCCGGGGATGTGTGCCCAGAGCGCTTCGGTGGACTGGCTGTGCTGGGCCGCCAGCATGTGCGCCGAGCCGCCCGGTCCGCGAAACACCACCGGCAGCGTGAACTGCCCGCCCGACATCTGGCGGATCTTGGCGGCGTTGTTGATCAGCTGGTCGGCGGCGACGAAGGAGAAGTTCCAGGTCATGAGCTCGATGATCGGGCGCAGCCCCACCATCGCGGCGCCGATCCCGACGCCCACGAAGCCGCCTTCAGCAATGGGGGTGTCGATGACCCGCCGCTCGCCGAACCTCTTCAGCAGCCCCTTCGACACCTTGTAGGCGCCGTCGTAGTGACCGACCTCTTCCCCCATGAGGAAGATGCGATCGTCCTTCTCCATCTCTTCGGCCATCGCTTCATTGAGGGCCTCGCGAAAAGCAACCGTTCGCATGGTCTCTCCGTCAATCCTTGTAGGTGAACTCGGCCAGCTTCTCGTAGGCCAGCTCCGGGCTCTCGTCGGCGAACTTCACCGCCTCTTCGATCTCGGCGGTCACCCGCTCCTCGATGGCGACGATCTCCTTCTCGTCGACCTTGGCGCGCACCAGCAGCTCGCGCCCGTAGGTGATTGGATCGCGCTTCTTCGACTCCTCCACCTCCTCCTTCGTTCGGTAGAGGCCGGCGTCGGACATCGAGTGGCCGCGAAAGCGATAGGTCCGGATCTCGATCAGCGTCGGCAGCGACTCGTTGCGCGCGCGGCGGACCGCCTCGGCGACCCGATCGCGCACGCGGACGACGTCCTCGCCGTCGAAGCGGTCGCGCGCGATCCCGTAGGCGAGCGCCTTCTGTGAGACGTCGGAGACCGAGAGCGATCGGTAGAGCGGCGTCCCCATCGAGTAGAGGTTGTTCTCGCAGATGAAGACCACCGGCAGCCGCCAGAGGGCCGCCAGCGCGACGCCTTCATGGAAAGCCCCCTGCGGGACGGAGCCGTCGCCGAAGAAACAGAGCGTGACCCGGCCATCGCCGCGGTACTTGGACGCGAAGGCGGTCCCGGCCGCCAGCGGGATGTGCCCGCCGACGATCCCGTAGCCGCCCAGGAAGTTCTTCTCGGCGTCGAAGAGGTGCATCGAGCCGCCCAGCCCCTTCGAGCAGCCCGTCGCCTTCCCGAAGAGCTCGGCGATGATCGACTTGGCGCTCATCCCCTTGGCGTAGGCGTGCGCGTGCTCGCGATAGGTCGCGATCACATAGTCTTCCGGTTTGAGCGCCGCCAGGGCACCGACCGCCACCGCCTCTTGCCCGATGTAGAGATGCAAGAACCCGCCGAATTTGCGCAGTGCGTAGGCCTTGGCCAGCGCCTCTTCCATGCGCCGGATGGCCAACATCTGATGGTAGTAGAGGGCCAGCTGGGCCTTGTCGGCGGTTCGGGAGGCATCGCGAGGCTCGGTGGGCTCGCGTTCGGGGGCGCTCGTCTCCAAGGGGTCTCCTCGCTCGCCGATAGGTCGGCACGAAAAATGACTTCGGGCAGCGGAAAGATATACCAAGTGTGATTGGGCTCGGGAAGATTTCGGGCGCGCTGTCGTCCCTTACCCGGTTGACGCTGCTCGACCGGATTTGCTCAATCTCGAGCGCGTTCTGCCGATGGCTCCGTGAACAAAATGGGCGCGCTTGGTGCATCTGGAGCAGTGGCCAAACAGGGAGCTGAGTCCGACGCGTCCGGACGCGGGTTGGTCCTTCTGGTCGACGATGAGCAGTCGATCGCCCGGGCCTACGCTCGGACCCTGGGCGCCGCCGGGTTCGCGGTCGAAATCGCCTTCGACGGCAAGGCGGCGGCGGCGGCGGCCAAGGAGCGGAGCTTCGACGTCATCGTCAGCGACATCGCGATGCCCGAGATGAACGGCCTCGAGCTCCTGCGCGCGGTGCGCGAGCACGATCTGGACGTGCCGTTCGTGCTCATGACCGGGGGCCCCGCGGTCGACAGCGCCGTGCGCGCGGTGGAATACGGAGCGCTTCGTTACCTCATCAAGCCGGTCTCGACTGCGGAGCTGGAGGAGGTGGTGGCGCGGGCCGTGCGCCTGCACCAGATGGCGCGCATCAAGCGTGAGGCGCTGGAGCTGTTCCGCCTCGATGGCAAGCATCTCGGCGATCGCGCCGGGCTGGAGGCGCGGTTTGCCTCGGCGCTCGGCTCCCTCTGGATCGCCTATCAGCCGATCGTGTCGTGGTCGAAGCGCACGACCTTCGCCCACGAGGCGCTGGTCCGCAACGAGGAGCCGACCCTGCGGTCGCCGCCCGATCTGTTCGAGGCGGCCGAGCGGCTGGGACGTCTCGAAGAGCTCGGACGCACCGTGCGCGATCGCGTCGCCCAGACCCTGGACGCGAATCCGGTCGACGGTCTGCTCTTCATCAACCTGCACGCCATGGAGCTGGCCGACGACCGGCTGGTCGCCTCCGAGGCGCCCCTGTCGCGCCACGCCGGGCGCGTCGTCCTGGAGGTCACCGAACGGGCGCCCCTGGAGCAGATCCGCGACGCCACCAGCCGGGTGGCCCAGCTGCGCGCGCTCGGCTACCGGATCGCCGTCGACGATCTGGGCGCTGGCTACGCCGGGCTGACCAGCTTTGCGCACCTGGAGCCGGACGTGGTCAAGGTCGACATGTCGCTGATTCGGGGGATCGACCGCTCGCCGATGAAACAGAAGCTGCTGGGATCGATCGTCGGACTCTGCCGCGATCTCGGGATCGAGATCATCGCCGAAGGGGTGGAGACGCCGGACGAGCGCGACGCCCTGGTTCGCGTCGGCGGCGATCTCTGCCAGGGGTATCTCTTCGCCCGCCCGGAAAAGCCCTGGGCGGCGATCGACTTCAGTAAGTAGGTCGTATACTCGACGGGTGAACGTCGAGCTGGTCAAGGAGTACCGTTTCGAGTCGGCGCATTACCTGCCGCGGGTCCCTGCCGGGCACAAGTGCGCGCGCGTCCACGGCCACAGCTACAAGGTGGAGGTGGCCGTCTCGGGACCGGTGAATCCGGAGACCGGCTGGTTGATCGACTTCGGCGTCATCGACGATGCCTGGGCGCCGCTCCATGCTCGCTTCGATCATCACAACCTGAACGACGTGCCGGGGCTCGAGAACTCGACCTGCGAGAACATCGCGATCTATGTGTGGCGCGAGCTTCGCCCACAGATCAAGGAGCTGTCGGCGGTGACGGTCTGGGAGACGTACGACAGCAAGTGCACTTACCGGGGCGGCTGAGCGCGCTGTGCGAATGTACAAAGTCCGCAGATGACGGGGGGCGTGGCGCGTTTCTTGACGTTGAACCTCTGGGGCGAAAATGGCCCCTGGGAGGCGCGGATCGCGCTCATCAATAAGCGGCTCGACGCGCTGGCACCCGACGTGATCGGGCTGCAAGAGGTGCGTGAGGTGCCGGAGCGGGTGCCGAACCAGGCGGCGCTGCTGGCGCGGGCGCACGGCTGGCATCACGCCTTCGCGCCGACGTCGGTTTGGGGCGGAGGCCAGGAGGGGCTGGCGATCGTCTCGCGTTTCCCGATCGGCGCCCAGGAGTTCCGCCCGCTGCCGCACAGCACGGAGGCGGAAGGGCGAGGGATCCTGTCGGCGCGGCTCGACGGCGAGGCGGGGGGGATCTGGGTCCACACCACCCATCTTTCGTACCGCGAGCACGAGGGCCTCTGGCGCGAGGCGCAGGTGCAGTTCGTCGACGAGGTGCTGACCAGGCACGACAACGGCAACCCGCGGGTGGTCATGGGCGACTTCAACACCGTCCCCGAGAGCGACGAGCTGCGCTGGTTCTGCGGGCAGCACACCCTCGGCGGCCGCCGGGTCGCCTATCAAGATGCCTGGGCCGCCGTCCGTCAGGATCACCCCGGCTATACCTGGACGCGCGCCAACGACTACACCGAGAAGATGCACTGGCTACGTCGTGACCGCCGCCTCGATTACATCTTCGTGACCCCCGCCCGGCGCGATCGCCGGGCCACCGTGCACGCCGCCGGGTTGGCCTTTGACGAGCCCGAGGTCCGCCCGGACGGCGAGCGAATTTTCGCCTCCGATCACTTCGGCGTCAGCGCCGACGTGCAGCTTCTGGCAGAGTCGTAGCGCATGTTCCGCCTGGCACACGTCACCGACCCTCATTTTCGCAGCGCGCGCGGTGGGCAGGGCATTCGTCCGGGCGAGCTCTGGGGCAAGCGGGCCGTCGGCTACGTGAACCTGGTGGTCAATCGCGTCCGCAAGCACAAGATGGATCTGCTGGAAGACATGCGGGTCGACCTGCGGGCGCAGGCGCCCGATCACCTGGCGGTGACCGGCGACCTGTCGAACATCGCGGTGACGGCCGAGTGGCGCTCGGCGCTGGCCTGGCTGGATCTGTCGGGGGTGGCGCCGGACGCCATCACGGTCATCCCGGGCAACCACGACGCCTACGTGCCCAAGGTGCTGGCCACGCGCGAGTTCGAGCGGCTGTTCGCCCCGTATCAGACCAGCGATCTCGATCGCGACGGCGAGGGCGCCTACTACCCGTTCGTGCAGATCCGCGAGCCGCTGGCGCTGATCGGCGTCTCGAGCGCGGTCGCCACCGGCGATCTCGGCGCCTGGGGCGAGATCGGCGCGGCGCAGCTCGCGCGCCTGGAGGTCATTTTGAAGACGCCCCAGCTGGCGGGGCTGACGCGCGTGGTGCTGGTGCACCACCCGCCGGTCGTTCACAAGGATGGCGAGCACCGCAATCTGCGCGACCGCGACGCCTTCGCGCAGGTGCTGGCGCGCGCC
>Ga0210388_10004489_pt1 | contig 10921 bp, 8 predicted proteins | sample IncBWC19OmetaG_FD_155485 | JGI IMG/M metagenome (GOLD analysis project Ga0210388, IMG submission 155485) | Forest soil microbial communities from Barre Woods Harvard Forest LTER site, Petersham, Massachusetts, United States - Inc-BW-C-19-O ...
GCGCGGGGCACGTGGTATCCGAATCGTGGGATTGCGATGGCGGATTTCGATTTGGAGTTTGAGTATCCGCCGGGCTGGACGCTGGTCGCGACCGGAAAGCCCGCGCCGGTGTCGGCAGCAGGATTGGCTGCGAAAGGGAGCAATACCCAGCAGAGCAGTGCGCAGCAGGTCTCGCGCTGGGTGTCGGAACGTCCGATGCCTTTGGCGGGATTCAATCTCGGCAAATACAAAGTAGCCACGACCCAAGCCGGGGACGTGACGGTCGAGACCTATGCTACGACCGGAGTGGAGCGAAACTTCCCGACGCCGCGGGCGCAGGTGACGGAGCCCGATCCGGCGGACCCGGCGGCACGACCCTTGCAGTTGTCGATCCCGAGCCGGCCGTCGCCGTCGCAAACTGAAGTGACGGTCGGAGAAGCGGCAGCCCGGGCGATTCAACATTACGCGCAATGGTTTGGTCCATATCCCTACAGTCGCCTGGCTCTGACTCAGTTACCGGGACGCGACAGCCAGGGTTGGCCCGGCCTGGTATTTCTATCTTCTTACGCGTTTCTTGATCAGGAGCAGCGCGAACAGCTGCACTTCGCACCCGACAAGATCCTGCTGCAACAGCAGATTCCGGCCCACGAAACGGCACACCAGTGGTGGGGAGATCTGATTGCCTGGAAGACCTACCGCGACCAGTGGATTTCTGAAGGGCTGGCGAATTATTGCGCCTTGATGATGCTGGAGGAAAAAAATCCTGCGGGCTTTCGCCAAGTCATGGACCGGTACCGCCGCGATCTCGTGGGAAAAAATAAAGATGGCATGTCTGCAATGGACGCCGGCCCGGTGACACTGGGATCGCGGCTGCTCTCGTCGAAGTTTCCCGAGGGGTACGAAGAGATCCTCTACGGCCGGGGGACGTGGATGTTCCACATGCTGCGGACGATGTTGAAAGATGCTGCGCTGAAAGATGCTGCCGCGCAAGGGGGGCGCCGGGTGCAGGGCGGCGGAAGCGGGGAGGAACCCTTCCTGCGGGCGCTGCGAAAAGTCCGGCAGCGATATGAGGGGCAGTCGATCAGCACGCGCGAACTGCTGGATGTTTTCGCGGAAGACCTTCCGCCCGCGCTTCGGTATGAGGGCAAGAGTTCACTGGACTGGTTCCTGGAAGGCTGGATCAACGGGACGGCGCTGCCCAGGCTGGAACTCAAGGCGGTGAAATTCACCGCCAAGGATGCGGGCACGGTGGTGAGTGGAGAGATCGTGCAGCACGATGCGCCGCAAGAATTGGTGACGTCGGTCCCGGTGTATGCCGTGATGGCTGGAAAACAGGCGGTGTTGCTGGGGCGAGTATTCGCCGACGGAGAAGAGACCTCGTTTCATTTGCCGGCTCCGGCCGGAACGCGCAAGATCGTGCTCGATCCGAATGAGACCGTGCTGACCAGTCCGAAGTAGGATCGCTGCAACGCGATGTTTGAATACCGAATCGGTCTTGCATTCCGCGCCTAATTCCTGAAATGGACACTTAAGGAGATGTAACGCGCGCTTCCTCGCGGGCCCTCCTCACGGGCCCTCCTCACCTAAGTACTGCATTCTGTTTGGTTTTTATTGGTGTGGCCGTCATAGACGGCGATGGCAGGCCATCTGCTTAGAGCATGAGCGCGGCTGGAAAGCGACAAGTACGAGAGCGCCGCGCGGATCCTAGGGAGATTGCCATGGACGCACCGACGAGCGAGACGCGAGAGAGTGCCAGTGAACAGTTTCTCGCTGCGGAGGAACTGGCAGGGGCGGAAACGATCCTGCTGGTGGAAGACGATGGGTTTGTGCGTGACGTGACCGGCGAAGTCCTGCGATCTGCAGGCTACGAAGTACTGACTGCCAGGAATGCGGCAGAAGCTGCAGACGTTTACTCCGCGCGACCCGGCGGCGTGGAACTTTTGCTGAGCGACGTAATTCTGCCCGGCGAGAATGGGCGCGCGCTGGCGAGAAGGCTGCGGCGAGAGAATCCGGAACTCAAGGTTTTATTGGTCAGTGGATATGCCGACCAGATGGGATTGCCGGGGGCGCAGGAGCGAGAGGAAGGCGACGAAGAAGAAGACGAATGCCTGGCCAAGCCGTTCTCCACGGCTGCACTGCTGGGAAGAGTAAGGCAGATGCTGGATCACACCGCGATGCCGATCGGGGCAGGCGATCTGCTTACGCCAGCCTGCGGAACTGCGTAGCTTCCAGGATCTGTTTCGGAATCTGAGAAAGCGGGACCACGCGGGCGAGGATGCCCAGTTCGGCGCAAACGCGGGGCATGCCATAAACCGTACAAGTCGCTTCGTCCTGGCCGATGGTCAGGCCGCCGGCGCGGAAGATCGACTGCATGCCTTCGGCGCCGTCGGAACCCATGCCCGTCATGATGATGCCAAGGGCAAGGTTGCGGTAGGCCATGGCCACTGAGTTCATGAGAACGTTGACGGAGGGGATGTGCAGGCAATCGTCAGGATGAGTGTCGAGGCAGAGGATGGTTCGCGAAAGGGAAATGCGCTCCACGCGCATGTGCTTGCCAGCGGCAGCGAGATAGACCACGCCGGGCTGAACCGTCTCGCCGTGACGGGCTTCGCGCACGGTGACGGAGCATAAAGAGTTCAGCCGCTGGGCGAAGGGCGCGGTAAAGCCCGCGGGCATGTGCTGCACGATGAGGATGGGCACGGAGAGGTCGCGAGGGAGAAGTGGCAGCATTTCCTGTAGGGCCTTGGGGCCGCCGGTGGAGATTCCGACGGCGACGATGGCCGGCCGGGCACTGAACCTGGCGGGGTGGTGCTCCGGCACGGAAGACTGAGGAGGCCTTTTGGTTACGACGCAGGCTGGATGGGAGATTCGTGATTGGGCAGCGGCGTGAATTTTGGCGACCAGGTCAGGCCGTATGTGCTGGATGTCGAGCGAGGTGGGGGAGAGACTCTTGGGGACGTAGTCGTCGGCGCCGGTGTCGAGACACTGCACCCGGTCCTCGACCCGGGTACGCTGGGTCAGCACGAGCACCGGCACGCTGGGCTTTTTGGCGCGCAAATAGCGCAGCACGCTCACGCCATCGAGCTTGGGCAGGTTTAAGTCGAGGATCACGACGTCGTACTCGGACTCGGTCGCCGCAGTCCGGGCCTGTTCGCCATCCGCTAATACGTCCACCGAGTAATGTTCGCCTTCGAGACCCTGGCGAACGAATTTGGCCAACGCTTCATCATCTTCTGCGATAAGAATTCGCATAATCTGAACCGTCCTTAATCGAACAGCCCCAGTCTAGTTAGAAACTGCTCAAGTGCAGCCAAAACTACGCTCACACAAAAGTCTGTAGGTGCAGAAATGGCGCCGGGTTTCAATTCGGGAGAATTGGGGCAATGCCGCCTTCTGCGAACCTCCGCGGCTAATTCCTTCGCGGTGGCCGCACCAGCGATAATCCGAAGGAGAGTCCTTTCCAATTTTGGAGTGGCGCGCCTTGCAGGTGTGGAACAAAACGACACTGAAGTCTCTGCTGCTGCCCGGCGGAGTCGTCCTTTTGGGCGTCGTCATGCTGGTCTATTCGGGCTGGCTGACGCTGGCCCTTCCCGCCCTCAGCTTCCTGGGTTACAGCGCGCTCATCGGAGGCATGCTACTGGCATGGCGATTTCATTCCAGCCGCATCTTCTTCGCGCTGGTGGTGCTGTTTCTAGCCGAGGAGGCGATCGCCGTGTTCGGAGGCGCGCATCTGGCGCCTGGAACCGCTGGGTGGACGGCCGTTCAGGCCGTGGCCGTACTGGTGCCGCTGGACTTCGTACTGATTGCGGTGATGCAGGAGCGCGGATTTACCATTGCCGCGACCGTGCCGGTCGCATTGTTTCTGTTCGTGCAATCCGTAATCGTGGCCGTGCTCTGCCGCGCGGCCCAGGGATTGCCCTCGCCAGCACCGCGGGCTCATCACCTTGCAGCTTCAGTTTCTGTCCCTGTCGCGATCCCAGGCTATGCGCTGGTCGTATTCGCCGGAGCGGGGCTTTTGCTGCTGGGCCGGTTTCTGTTCATCCGCAAGCCCGTCGACAGCGCGTTGCTTTGGTCGCTTTCCTCCTTTTTCCTGGCCCTGCGATTCGCCGGGACCACGCGGGTTTCGACCATATATTCAGCCACCGCGGCGTGCATTCTGGCGGCTTCGATTATTGAGAACTCTTACCTCCTGGCCTACCACGACGAGCTTACGGCATTGCCCTCGCGCCGCGCTTACAACGATGCGATTCTGCGGCTGCAGCATCCATATTCAATTGCAGTGGTCGATATCGATCACTTCAAGCGCTTCAACGACATGCACGGACACGACACCGGCGACCAGGTGTTGCAACTGGTTGCGGCGAACTTGTCGCGCGTCACCGGCGGAGGACAGGCCTTCCGGTGCGGCGGCGAGGAGTTCAATATTCTGTTTCCGGGAAAAACTACTTCCGAAGTTGTGGATCATCTCGAGCGGCTGCGGGCGGCCATCGAGTCCTCCACATTTCGCGTGCGAGGCAGCGACCGGCGCGAAGTTCCGCGAGGACCGGACCGGCGGAACGAGCGCACGCGAGGACGTGCGCGCAAGGGAGACTCGATCCGGAGACTGGCGCAGGGGCAGCAGCTTCCGGCCTCGCTCTCACTGACGGTGAGCATCGGTGTGGCGACTGCGTCGAAGAAAGAGTTGTACCCCGACGCAGTGCTGCAGGCGGCCGACAAAGCGCTCTATCGTGCCAAGGCTAATGGACGGAATCGGGTGGAGACAGCTGGTTCAAGCCGACGGAAGGCGCGTGTGGAAGCCGGAATCGCCTAAGCGCCCCCAAACGAAAGCTCGTCTAGCCAGGCGAGTTCAATCGGAACAATGAGTCGCGCGGAGGCCTTTCGGAAAACGTGCGGCCCGGACCGTCATCCGTAGGACGGGAAGTTATGACGGTCCGGTTCCGAACGTTTCGCAAGCACCGCAGGCCGTGCGGTCAGCCAGCGGTCGTCGGTGGGATCGGGTGTTTCCGGCCGGTGCCCCTGCAAGCGGGACATTTCGAGCGGATAAATGCGACTCCGTCGGACTTACCATTCAAGTCCACCGGCTTCGCAACATATCCAGTACCGCCGCAATTCGGGCAGTCGTCTGGTGCCACTCCTCTCCCCCCTCAGTGTTGAGACGATTGTGCACGAGGGGAGTACGAAATTCGCGTGAGATTGTTTTGCGTTACGAATCACGAACAAGAATTTGACAGGTCCCGAATTTCCGGGCGACTGAAGCCGCGAAACCGGCCTGCAAACTCACGACTCCGTGGGTGGGACCAGCAAGAATTAAGTGAATATCCCTCCACCCTCGGTTATGTAACCCACAACGTCAATGGTAGAGTTGAGCGTCTTGAAGTCTCGCTCGGAACGGAGCACAACATGATTTTAGGCATGACGACATCGACGTTTACGCTGATACACGTGTTGCTGAGCCTGGCGGGACTTGGTGCCGGGTTCATCGTAGTTTACGGATTGCTGACCGCGAAACGGCTCGACGGTTGGACCGCGATTTTTCTAACCACTACCGTCTCAACCAGCCTCACCGGATTTCTGTTTCCTGTCGAGCACATTTTGCCGTCCCACATTGTGGGGATCATTTCGCTGGTGGTGCTGGCGGGCGCGATTCTGGCCCGCTACGCTCTTCACCTGGTCCGCGCCTGGAGATGGATCTATGTAGTTTGCGCCGTACTGGCTCTTTATCTGAATTCCTTCGTCGCCGTTGTGCAATCCTTTCTGAAGGTGCCGGTTCTGAAAGCGCTGGCCCCGACGCAGAAAGAGCCACCATTTCTGGTCGCTCAACTCGCAGTGATGGCGATTTTCGTTGTGCTGGGTGTTTTGTCGGTGAAGAGATTCCACGTGGAACGGGTCGCGGCCGCGTAATCGGCGGCATTTCCAATCACAGCACAGATAGATGCCGGATGCGTGCCGTAGTTACCTCCCTAGAAACGATCCTTGCCGCGCGGGAAGCCGCGTCCCACGGAACCAGCGAAGTAAATACTCCAATCCCTGAAATATCCCGGGAGACTCTCGCCAGCCAGCCGGGGCTTCGGCAGCTCTCAGGGTCTTACGTCAATTTGCTTAAGGATGCCGAGCCCCGAACATCCGGCCTGCCCGGCGGGAACGAATGTAGGTGGTCATTGGTTCAAGGTTCGCTTTCGGGAATCCGGATTTGTGGCCAACGACCTGCATGAATGATGCGCGATCATGCCGCGTCCGGGGTGTAAAGTGAGCTACGGCACGAAATGCCGGCAGCGGCAGGCGCTTATGCGATAGCCGGCTGGTGAGCACGTTTTTTTTAAGGTCTGTTTCTTTGTGGATGGGAGCGTACCCTGAAGAGAGCGTTCCCACTGGGAGGAAAGTCCAGAATGCGGCCTTACACCGGAGTAACACTGCCGCACCTCGGTAACAACCCTCTTAGCGCAAAAGCGAGATAAAAGAAGGAATATGCAAAGAGTCCAACTACGTCGTGCTGCTATGGCCGCCCTCTTCTTCCTGCTGGTGCATGCCTTCCTTGTCCTGCAGTCCTCGGCACAAGAGCAACTGGCGGACGAGGCCGCAGTCTCCGCCAAGGCCCCGCTCCCCATGGAAGAGGTGGTGAGAAATCTCCAGCAGAAAAATGCGGAGCGGGCTGCTGCTCTCGAAGAGTTTGCCGGAACGCGCATCTACCGCATGCAGTACCGGGGCATCCCCAGCGATCACGACGCCGAGATGGTGGTCAGCATGACTTTCCATGCCCCGGCTGCGAAGCAGTTCAGCGTGCTTTCGCAGACGGGATCGAAATTCATCGTGGAGCACGTTTTCATGAAACTGCTGGAAGGCGAGCAGGAGGCAGCCAGCGACGAAAACCGGCGTCGCACTGCCCTGAGCACCGATAACTATGACTTCGCGCTGGCCGGTTATGAGAGCGATGCCGACGGCGGACGGTACATTCTCGACTTGTTGCCGAAGACCAAGAACAAGTTTCTATATCGGGGAAAAATATGGGTCGACGACAAGGACTTCGCGGTGGTCCGGATCGAAGGCGAGCCGGGGAAGAATCCATCCTTCTGGATTAAGAAGACTGAAATTGCACACCGGTATGAGAAAGTGAACGGTTTCTGGCTCCCCGCCGAGAACCACACGGAGAGCGTGACCCGGCTCGGAGGACGAGCTATTCTCTCCATCGAGTATAAGGACTACAGGATTACGCGCTCCTACCCTCTGCCGGTTGAGAACGCATTGGACGACCACAGATCAGCTCACGCTTTGGGGATTCGCTGAGCCGAAGGGTCGGATCGAAACTCCGGAGTGAAGGCCCGAGCTTACCTACCCCATTGGTGTTGGTTGCTCCCTCTGCGATATGCTTCTTTTTCGTTGAGGGGGAGTTATGCGCCATCCAGTATTCGCATCCGTCATTCTGCTCGCCGTTTCGATTTCTGCCAGCACGCAAAGCACGCGGCATCCCTTCAGCGTAGACGATGCTGCCTTGCTGCGGAGCGCGGCGGCCGTCGCGGTTTCGCCCGACGGCAAAAACATTCTCTATCGCGTGCGTTTCGGCGGCGCCAAGGGCCCGGACAATACGGAGTGGCAGTTGATCGGGACGGCTGGCGGCGAATCGCGTCATCTGACTATTCCCGAGAAATTCCATCCTGCCGGATTTACGCGCGACGGCGCCGCGCTCTATGGCCTGTACGAAGTCAACAAAATGGCGCAACTGGCCACCCTGGCGCTCGCGCCGCCCAACACTGCCGCAGCAGCGGCAGCCACGCCCGTGCCGCTGACCTCGTTGCCGCGGGGCATTCATTCGGCCATGATTTCTCCGGACGGCGCGCACTATGCGATTCTGGCTGATCCGCGTCTTCCCGATGCGCTGACGGATGTGCATACCGTCATCGAAGCCGACGCGACCAGTCTGTATGTCCTCGGCACCGATGGTTCCGGCGGAGCCTGGTGGTGTTCGACATTGAAAGACGCGGCCGAGGTTGCATGGTCACACGACGGCATTTCGCTCGCAGTGCTGTCGCAGACACCAAAAATCGGGTTTCATTACGTCCGTTCGTTTATCGACGTTTGCAGCGCCACGGGCGCGCGGCACGTCGCCACCGTTGACGAGGCCACGAGCGGAATTGGCTGGATCAATGGCGACAAAGACCTCGCCTTCCTGAGCACGACTACCGAGGTGCTGACGCCAGACCATGTCTGGACCGTCGCTGCCAGCGGCGGAACTCCCGTCGATCGCACGCCGAAACTCGAAGCTAGCGCGGAGCAGTTGTCGGTAGACGCGAGCGGGAAGGCCTGGCTGATAGTAGCGCACGGCGTGCGGTCAGAGGTTGATGCATTCGAGAATAACGCACTCGTCCCCACGTACCAGTGGCCGGAAGGGACTGTTGCCAACTGGGTCGCGCCGCAGATCGCTTCCGCGCCGCAGGTGCAGGCTTTCACCGTGGCCGATCCGCAACACGCCGGAAACGTTGCTATCGCGCACGACAAGACGCTGCAGAAGATCACTCATGAAGGCGACGAGCAACTCGCGAAAGTCGCATTGGGCGACGTGCGGGCTGTGCACTGGACCAGTAAGGAAGGAATTGTGCTCGAAGCCATCGTGACGTTTCCTTCTGATTACCAGGCGGGAAAGGCTTACCCGTTTCTGGTGCTGCCACACGGCGGCCCGGAAGCGAACGACACGCTTCGGCTCGACACGTTTTCGCGAATCATTGCCGGCATGGGCTACGTCGTGCTGCAGCCTGAATATCGCGGCTCAACCGGGTATGGCAGCGATTTCTTGAACGCTATCTATCAGCACTTTGGAGATCGGGCGTATCGCGACGTCGACAGCGCGACGGACTATGCCATCTCACAGGGCTGGGCTGATCCGAACCGGTTGGCCATCTTCGGCTGGAGTGCAGGCGGCTTCATGACATCCTGGACTGTGACGCAGACGCATCGCTACAAAGCGGCCATCGAAGGCGCGGGCATCACCGACTGGCTCACTTTTATCTGGACCAGCGATGTGCAGCAGATCGACTATGATGCCCGCTGGACCGATAAAGATCCGGAAGCGTTTTTTGCGTTTTCTGCAGTCATGCACGCAGAGAACGTGACTACGCCGCTGCTGGTGCTACATGGCGCAGCCGACGAGCGTGTGCCAACTTATCAGGGCCGGGAATATTTTGAGATGCTGGCGGCGCGCGGCAAGACCACGCGCATGGTGACGTATCCCGGCTCGCCTCACTTTCCAACGACATGGGAGCAGCGTCAGGATGTGTTTCGCGAAATTGCCGCGTGGCTGGCTCGCTATAACCCATGAAATCGTTTGGAAGTTGAGGTTTCGTTCGCATGAGTCCAACGCACCGGAAGCGCATCTACGTAGGCATGGAAAGCTCGAAGAAGTTCAGCCTAGCCGAGGTTCGCGCAGTTCTCGCTCACACTCCCGCAACGCTGAACGCTCTGCTGCGCGGGTTACCCGACACGTGGGTCATGAGCAACGAAGGCCGCAGCAAAGTCGGGAAAGATACCTGGAGCGCTTTCGACATCGTCGGCCACTTGATTGTCGGCGAGCGCACCGACTGGATACCGCGGGCCCGGATGATTCTCGAAAGTGGTGAAGCGCGGGCGTTTGATCCCTTTGACCGCTTCGCGCAGTCGAGGGAGAGTCAAGGCAAGTCGCTGGAGCAACTGCTGGACGAGTTCGCCCACCTGCGAAGCGAGAATCTGGCCGCTTTGCACGCTTTGAATTTACAGCCGGAAGATCTGGCACGGCGCGGCAAGCATCCCGCACTGGGAGCTGTGACGTTATCAGAGCTTCTAGCGACCTGGGCGGTTCACGACCTCACTCATCTGCATCAACTTTCTCGCGTGATGGCTCACCAATATCGTGACGCCGTCGGTCCGTGGAGTGAATATTTGGGTGTCCTGCATTGCGCGGGGCATAGCGCCTAGGACTGACCTTCGCTCTTGAATTTGTCGGCAGCGCCACGGAAAGTTTATCTTGGTACGTCCCCGGCTAGTAAGAAAGTCTCGCCATGAATGTTCTGGTTGTGAACTCCGGAAGCTCCAGCTTGAAGTTCCAGGTTATTTCCACCGATCTGGAGCGGATCAGGCAGTTCAAGGACGATCGCCTCTGCCAAGGGGAAGTGGAAGGAATCGGCGGCGAAGCCACTATTACTTTTCACAACAAAAGCGGGCAGAGTCAGAAATTCACGGCTGCCCTGCGTGACATTTCTGCAGCGGTGGATTACATAGTCCGGTTCATCGCGTCAGAAAAATCAGGTGTGCCTGAGATCAAGAGTACGGTTGATGTGAACGCCGTCGGGCACCGCGTGGTGCATGGCGGCGAGCTGTTCTCGGCCTCGGCGTTGATTGACGATAAGGTCTTGCAGGGGATCGAAGCCTGCATCGACCTTGCGCCATTGCACAATCCGAACAACATCAAAGGCATCCTGGCCGTGCGCGAACTCTTCGGCAATGCGATTCAGCAAGTGGCTGTATTTGACACCGCGTTTCATCATTCGATTCCGGAGCGCGCTTCGCTGTATGCCATTCCGTATCATCTTTATCAGCGTCATCGCATCCGGCGCTATGGATTTCACGGAACCTCTCACCGCTATGTGGCGTTCCGTTACCGTGCGCTGCGGGGACTGACGCGGGAGCAGACCAACATCATCACGCTGCACCTGGGTAACGGATGTTCCGCTGCGGCGATCCGCGCGGGCGCTTCCGTCGACACGTCCATGGGAATGACGCCGCTGGAAGGTTTGGTCATGGGCACGCGCTCGGGCGACCTTGATCCCGCCATCGTCAACGTCATCGCGCGCAAAGAAGGGATGTCCGCCTCGGAAGTGGACACACTGCTGAACACGCAGTCCGGCCTGCTCGGCATCTCCGGACTCACCAACGATATGCGGGAGTTGCAGGCGGAATTGAAAGAGCACGACGACCGCCG
>Ga0210388_10004491_pt1 | contig 10921 bp, 6 predicted proteins | sample IncBWC19OmetaG_FD_155485 | JGI IMG/M metagenome (GOLD analysis project Ga0210388, IMG submission 155485) | Forest soil microbial communities from Barre Woods Harvard Forest LTER site, Petersham, Massachusetts, United States - Inc-BW-C-19-O ...
CGGGCTAGGGGCTGAGGGCTGGGGACTGCGATGACCGTTTGAGCATGGCTTGGGCGATTAGGTCACGCACGCGGGCAAGGGCTGGACGGAGCGAATCGAGCCGGTGCAGAGATCCTTGCAGGTCGGCGTAGAGGCAAGCCACAGTTTTGCGATCGACCACGATGGGGAGCAGCGCAAACCCTGCCGGGTCGAAGGCCGTCACCAGCGCCGAGCGATCGTAGCGGCCGTCGCGCGCGCGGTCTATCCATAAATCTTCCTTGCGCTGGAGCGCGGCCCGAATGGGGCCGTCGGCGCCGTCCATGGGAAAGTAAAAGCTGTTCGCAAAGCCATTTGTCTCTCCGCTGGCCAGGCGGCCGACTATGAAAGTCAGGCTTTCATTCATGAGACCGAACACCACGCGGTCGAACCCGGCAGCGTGAACCGCATCGAGCAGCGTGGAGACGAAGGAAGTCAGGTCAAAGCCGGATAGCCGGATAGTGCCGGCGGCTTTTTGAATGGCGTGATCCAGGGCGGTGTCTCCGGCGCTGAAGATCTTGAGGGAATCCAGAATCGCGCGGGCGCGCTGGGCTTGATGCGAAAGGCGCAGCGTTTGCGGCGAGATCCGCAGAGAGGAGAATGTCGGACTGGTTTCAATTGCCGCAGCGTCCACAATGCGCGCCAGATCGCGCGTCGCCAGCAGAGCGGGCTGGCCGGCAGGGTCCAGCACCGTACCCAGGTGGAGCGCATTGACGCCAACGCCCTTGCGGTATACCGCGTGCGTAAGGTTGTGGCCGTAGTTGGTAATGGAGGCGAGCGACCGTTCTAGCGCCGACCCAGCCACCGGCCCTGGCTGCATGCTGTGCCGTACTTGGGCGGGCATATTCCAACCAGTTGCCACGCGCATTCCGACGTCTTCCCAGGAGAAATCGAGAACCCGGAAGCAGGCTGCGCGTTCGGGGATCTTTTCTTCTTCCATGGTCAAGATGACGCGCGCATATTCATTCGGATAATGACAGCCGATGAGCACCTCTCCAAGATTGCGGAACAAGCCGCAAATATACGCTTCCTCCGGACGCGGGTAGCCGATGGCGGCCGCGACATCCCGGCTTTGGACCGCCGTCAGCACGGATCCGAGCAGCAGTTCGCGAAGTCCCGGCGAGCCGTTAGCGAAGTGTTCGATATGGCGTTCCGTGCTTACCATGTTGCGGACTTCCAGCCAGCCCAGCAGCGTGGTGGCGTGCGCGACGCTCAGAATGGGGCGTCCGGAATGGTTGTACATCACCGAATTGGCGGCCCTCAGGACCTGCGCCGCCAGCCCGAGATCGTGAAGGATGATTCGAACCAGCGCCTGAGAGTTGCCGTCGTCGAGATCGAGGGTCCGGACCATGACCTCGTTGGCGTGATCCGAGAAGGGAGGCACACCTCCGCCACGCGAGATTTGCTGTACGCAGAGATCCAGCTTTTCGTCTTTGGTAAGACCTTTGTCGAGTTGGAGGGCGCTGCTGATACACCACCTCCTTTAGTTCTTTTCGGCAGGATGGACTGAGTATTAGAGGGTAGTTCTCTGACCGGCTGATTTCTTTCGAAAACGGGATTGTCCCCTGGCTCACGCGCGGGGCTACAGGGAGCTGGAATTGTGGCCCCGCGCGTGAGCAAGGGGAATAAATCAAGCGGCCGGAGACCTAGTTGCTGGCGGCTGGCAGCCGGTGCGATAATCCGTGCCATGAGCGGACAACCACGTGGATTTTGTTTCGCATTTGCTATGTTTTTGATGGGTAGCGCTTCGATGCTGTCCGAGGACGCTACGGCCGACCTTTTGCGGGAGGGCCGGCAGATGGACTTGAACGGGCAGTACAGTGAGGCCCGCGAACGTTTTCAAAAGGCGTTGCAGCAGGCCACCACCGCGCAGGCCAAAGCTCAGGCGCAAAGATCGCTGGCGGTGTCCTATGCGTTTGAAGGCGACTGTAAGAACGCGGTGAAATACGAGGGTCCATTATACGAGACATATTTAACCTCCAAGAGTTTTTTCGAAGCCGGTGAAACAGCGGATGAACTGGCGCGCATTTGCATCGATGCGGGCGACCTGGACCAGGCCTACCAGTGGTATCAGAAAGGCCATCAGGCCGGTGTGAACGAGCCTGAAGAAAAGCAGAAAGACCTTTGGAATTTCCGCTGGGAGCACGCGCAGGCACGCATTGCCGCGCGGCGCGGGAATAAGGCGGAAGCTCAGAAGCATGTGGAAGCCGCGAAAGCCGTTCTTGACAAGGACAGCAATCCGCAACAGGCTCCATTCTTCCCGTACCTGCTGGGTTACGTCGCGTTCTATGGCGGCGACTTCAAGACGGCGCTGGCTGAGTTTCAAAAGGCCAACCAGAACGATCCTTTTATTCTGGCGATGATCGCGCAAACCTACGAGAAACTCGGCGAAAAAGCGCAGGCGCTGGAGTTTTACCGCAAGGCGCTGGGGTCCAACGCGCACAATCCGCCGAATGCCTACGCGCGGCCGCTGGCGAAGAAGAAGTCTTCCTAGCCTCCTATTGACATTCTATAGGGAGCGGTGATATTTTCGTATAGAGACTCTATATGTCACTCATCTCCCGGGCTTCCAGCTTGCTGCGTAATCTGATCCGAAGGGATCGCGTGGAGCGCGATTTGGACCTGGAGGTGCGCGGCTACGTGGAGATGTTAGAAGCGGACAAGGTCTCGACTGGGATGGGCCGGGCCGAGGCGCATCGCGAGGCCGTGCTGGAGCTGGGTGGCGTGGAGCAGGTGAAGGAGCAGGTTCGCGAAGTCCGGATCGGCAATCTGGTGGAAAACCTGTGGCAGGATTTGCGCTACGGCTGCCGCACGCTGGCCCGGAACCCCGGGTTCACCGCGGTGGCCGTGGTTTCGTTGGCGCTCGGGATCGGCGGCAACACCGCGATGTTCAGCATCGTGAATGGCGTGCTGCTGCAGCCGCTGCCTTATCCCGCACCGGAGCGGCTGGTGCGCGTGACCGGCTATTATCCCAAGGGCGCGATCGAGGTTCTGCGGCAGGAGAGCCGGACCATGGACATTGCCGGTTATCAGCCTGCGAGCGAAATGAACCTCACGGGCCAAGGCGAAGCGGTGCGCCTGGAAGGGAGCGCGGTATCCGCGAATTTCTTCTCGCTACTCGGCGTCCATGCCGGAATAGGCCGGACGTTTGAAGCCGGCGAAGATGCTCCTGGGCGCGACCGGTTGGTGATTCTGAGCCACGCGCTATGGCAACAGAAATTTGCCGGCGATCCAGCCATCATAGGGCGAATGATCGCGATCGATGGAGTGAATCGGGAAGTTGTGGGAGTGATGCCCGCCAGCTTCGGCTTTCCCTCATTTGAAGAGCAAGCATGGATTCCTCTCCACATGGATTCGCGAGAGGCGGAGGACTTCTGGGGGAAGGGCTTCATGCCCGCCATCGGGAGACTGCGCCTTGGCGCGAACATTTCTCAAGCGCAAAGCGAACTGCGCCCTCTCATCCTGCATGCCATCACGCGCTTTTCTTTTCCAATGGCGCGCACCTGGAATGCGGATGCTGCCGTGCTCTCCTTGCAGGAGGATCTGGTGCACGATGTCCGCCGAAAGCTAATTCTGCTGCTGTGCGCGGTTGGATTCGTGCTGCTGATCGCCTGCGCGAACGTGACCAGCCTGTTGCTTTCGCGATCCGTGGCTCGTGCTAAAGAGATCGCGCTACGCGTCTCGCTAGGAGCGTCGCGAGGACGAATCCTGCGCCAGCTTCTGACGGAGAGCGTAGTGCTGGCGCTGGCCGGCGGAGGATTGGGGCTGGCTCTGACTTTTCTATTTCTGGCGGTGCTTAAATCCGCGCTGGGGGCCGACACGCCGCGAATATCCGAGGCCGGCATCGATTGGCTGTCGCTCGGATTCGTGGCTCTGCTGGCGATTTTGAGCGGACTTATTTCCGGACTTGTTCCGGCGCTGAGCGCATCGCGGGCGAATCTGGCGGGATCGATCAAAACCGGTGGCCAGCGGTCCAGAGGAGCGGCTGGAGTTCGCTTGCGCAGTTCGCTGGTGGCGTGCGAAGTGGCGCTAACGGTTGTATTAGTGGTTGGCGCCGGGCTCTTGATCAAGAGTCTGTGGCGGCTCACGCAAGTGAATCCCGGATTTCAGCCGGAGCGGATTCTCACGGTCCGAATCTCTCCCAGCCAGTCCTTTTGCAAGGAGCGAGCCGCCTGCGTGGCCCTCTACGACGAACTGCTGCGGAGGGTGCGCGGGATCAGTGGAGTATCCGAAGTTGCCGCAGTCAACGCGGTTCCTTTGAGCACGGATGTTCCAGCCGTGGTGGTGGATTTGGAAGGTCATCCGCGGAACCCGTCTGAGACTCTGGCGCCGGTGCCCTGGGCGGGAGCGATCACTCCCGATTATTTTCGAATGATGAGGATTCCTTTGCTCGCGGGACGCTCTTTCAGCCAGGCTGACGGGTTGAAGGCGCCGGGTGTTGTCTTAGTGAGTGCATCCACGGCGCGCCGTTACTGGCCGAATGAAAGTCCGATCGGCAAGCATATTAAGACTGTTTGGGAGTCGCAGTGGCGAACCGTTGTTGGCGTGGTTGCCGATGTCCGGCAATACGATCTGGCCAACCACACTCCGGATTGGATCAAGGGGACCATTTACATGCCCTATCCTCAGGCGCAGGATTTAACCGAGCAAATTCCGGCCACTATGAATCTGCTGTTCAGGACCACGGCGGACAGCGGACGCGTGGCGATGGAAGTTCGCCAACTGGTGGCCAGCGTGAATCCGAATGTGCCGGTGGGTGAAGTGCGCGCCATGGAAACGGTGGTGTCGGCATCCACCTCGCAACCGCGCTCAATTATGTGGCTCTTCGTCGCTTTCGCAGGCTCGGCGTTGATCCTGGCGGCGATAGGCGTCTACGGGGTGGTTTCATTTTCAGCCGCGCAGAGAACTTACGAAATCGGAGTGCGGGTAGCTCTTGGCGCCACGCGGAGCAGTGTCTTCAGCATGGTGTTGGGGCAGGGCTTGCGGCTGGTGCTCACCGGCCTGGCGGTAGGTGTTGTAGCTTCGCTGCTGCTGACCCGAATGTTGACCAGCCTGCTGTACGGCGTGGCGGCCACTGATCCGCTCACGTTTTTGGGCGTGGGTGTTCTGCTGATCGCGACCGCCGCGCTGGCTGGTTTTCTTCCGGCGCGCAGAGCTTCCCGAATCGATCCGTTGACGGCGCTGCGCGTGGATTAGGTTGATGGGCAGGCAACAGTGCCTGCCCCACAAATCGTCGCAGGCTGCGAGGATTTTCAGGTCTAGTAGTATATTCGATCGCAGTGGGGCAGGCGCTTTCGCCTGCCAACCGACTCGTTCCCTTACCTTCGCGGTTCGGCACACAGTTCCTTCAACGTGGCGGCGATGATTGGCGCTGCTTCCGGGCCAACGGAATTTTGTTCGCCATACCAGCGCTTGGGCGCGTTCTGAAGCCAGGGCGGCTGATTGTCCCATTCGGACTTCGGAATGATGTAACCGATCTCGTCATCGGCCAGCCCGAAAAGCATGCGATAAGGCGCGTGCATGAGGCTCTTGATGGCGGGCTCAGGCGGCGCGTCCGGAAAATCGGCGCCTTCGTATTTCTCGATTCCGCCCACGCTCAGCTCAGGATAAAGTTCGCCGGGTACCAGTGCGATTTCGAGTATCGGATTATTTCCATCCAATAACCGGATCAACCCTACCGGCACAGTAGTCTGGCCATCCACGGAGGGTTTGCGTCCGTGATAGATGTTCGCCTGGGCCGCTTGTTCGAAGCCTTTGTTCGAGATGGGAATCCGCACCATTCGTTCCTGGAATTCATAGCGAGTCAGCTGGACGGGCTGAGCATGCCGCAGCGCATCTGCTCCGATGTCGGCTACGCGCTGGCCTATGCGCTCGGCCTTCTCGAAGCTGTTATCGGCAATCCCCGGAAGCTTCGCACCCAGCGGCGACTGCATGCCGCCCACCGCGCCGTTTATAAAAACGGCCACTCCTCCGCGTCGCTCTTCCAGACGCTTGTAGACCGCGGCCGGATAATCCGCCGTGATTTGGGTGTTGCGTGAGCCCAGCGTTTCCGGATGATTGGCCCAATTCACCAGCGTAGCGATCGGCTTGCCATCCACGCCATTGACTGCCATAAGAATCAGCTCGGAGTCGTGAACATCGGGCGGACGATTGTCGTGAATAAAAGTGTCTAGCTCCGGCGGATGTGCTTTGGCCAGCCAGATGGACGCCGGACGAAGATTTCCGACGGCCGCGACCGCTGCTTCCGCGGTTCGTTCGATCACGAAGCTGGTGTAATCCTCATTAATCCCGCTGGTGGACGCATCGGGCCCCCACAATCCCATGGTGTCGGGCGCCTGATGGTCGTGCAGAGCGGCTACGATGACGTCCGCATTCCGCCCCAGTTTGGCCTTCACCATTTGGCGAATTTTGACCACATCATCCCAGAACAAGCCGATGGAATCCACGCCGCAGATCAGCAGTGGCGTTTCGCCGGGTTGAATCGCCAGACAGCGCGCGAAAAGATCGTCATGGATCGCCGTAGCCCGCCGGTTGTTATCGAACCCGGCCATGAATACGGGCCCCTTGGCCAGATCGGGAGTAACAATTCGAAACGCAGCGCCGGCGCGTAGTTGGGCGAAGGCGGGGAAAACGAGAAGGCTGGCAACGATCATGCGTCTCATGGTTTGTCGTTTCTGGTGGCTGGTTGCTGGTTTCAATTGTCTCTCACCAGGAACCAGCCACCAACCACCAGCCACCAACCACCAGCCACGTTTTACGTGCGCATCCGCGTAAAGAAATAGAGTCCGGCAACCGCGAACAAAAAATCAGGGGACCACGCGGCTATAGTCGCTGGTAATAGATTGATGTCGCCGAGCTGTTCGAACAGCTTTCCGATAGCCCAGTACGCCATGGCGATACCGAAACTGACGCCCACTCCGGCGGTGGCTCCACGGGTGCCCGCGATAAAGGCGAACGGAACTGAAATCAGCGCCATCACCAAGGCGAACAAGGGCACCGCGAATTTGCGGTAGAACCGGACCTGCAATGTAATGGTGTCGATGCCGCTACGCTGCAGGTCGCGGATATAGGCCGCTAGTTGCTGGAAGTTCATTTGCTGGTCCTGCAAAACTTCCTGCAGGAAGTAATCCTCCGTCTCCTCCAGCTCGGAGAACGTAGTGGCCTGCCCGGTGAAGTTAACGAACTTCATGGGGTGGGCGCTGAAGTCGCGGCTCCAGCCATTCTCGAAGATCCAGGCCTTCAGCGCCGGCTCCCAGCGAGCTTTCTCCGCGGAAATTTGTTTGCGGAGTTGAAAATTGGCGGGATCCAGCTCGAACACCTGCGGGCCGAACATTACCTTCTGCGCCGGATCAAGATACTGGAAGTAATAAATGCGCGGATCGTTATGGGAGCCGGGCGCAAATACCCAATGACGGCCGGGATTGAGATAGGTCTGCACCGGTTTGCCCTTGATCTCTTTGCGGATGGCGTCCTGCTTGCGATTGGCGCCCGGCACATAATAATGATCGAACGCAAACAATCCGCCGCTGAGCAGCAAGGATGCAACCAGAACCGGGATGGCCAGCCGGTAGAGGCTGATGCCGCAAGCTTTGAAGGCGGTCACCTCATTGTGCTTGCTGAGGATTCCAAATGTGATGAGCACGGCTACCAGCACGCTGATGGGCGCTGAATCGTAAATGAGCTGTGGCGTCAAAAAGAAAAGATAGGTGAACACGCGAGACATGGCGATATTGTTTTTCACGATATCGCTCAACAGCTCAAAGAATGTGTATACGTGCGTCATCAGCACAAAGCTCACTAGCAGCAGGGCGAAATAGAACAGGAAGCCGTAGAGTACGTAGGTGTCGGCAATCTGCGGCGCAAGGAAGAAACGCCATCCCCTTCGGCTATTGCGCGCGGACGAAGGCCCCATGCTCACGGCTCCACGCAGGCGCATCCAGAGGGACTGAACCCAATCTGTAGCTATGGCAATCCAGTCCTTGTCGCCGGGAAGCTCCAGGCGTGTCAGCAACACAATTCCGATCAGCGCGAAAACTCCATTCGGGATCCACATCGCCACTGCCACCGGCAGCTTATGCTGCTTGGCCAGGCCGTTGGCGCCGATGTGTCCCATCCAATAAATAAAAGCCATTGCGACGGTGAGCACGAACGCAGTGGACTTGCCGCCCTTGCGCGAGGAGATGCCTAGCGGTATGCCGATCAGGGCCAGCAGGAAACAGGCCGGGGGCAAGGCCAGGCGTTGATGCAGCTCAATAAGAGCCTGGATCTTACTATCGGGATCGAGCTTGGGGTCGTGATACGCAATTTTATACAGCGGCAGGGTGTCCACTTCGGTATACGGCGTGACAGGAACATCGTTTGGCTTGGTGGCTTCCAGAATTTGGTCGGCCCCTTGCGCCGATGTCGTGTAGTGGTCCGTGAAATCTTTTCCGACATCGTAGGTAAGGCCGTTCTGCATGGAGAGCTGGATGCGATTGTGTTTCACATCCGGCACAGCGATGGCGTCGGCGGCCACCGTTATGCGGGGCCCCTCGCCGCGATCATGATCGGTTTTTTTCTGCTCTTCAGGAGGCGTAATATCGGCGATGAAAACATTTCGCCAGCGCGTAATCGCGCCGGGAATCACGTCCTGGATATACAGCACGCGATTCGGGAATTCTTCCGCGAAAACATCCGGATGCACTTCGGCGGTCAGCTCTGCCGCCACCAGCTGATTCAGCACCCGATACGTTGTGCGCGCGGCCCAAGGAGTGAGCCACAAGGATGCTGCGGCCGCTAAGAACATGCCCAGGGTGGCAAAAGCCAGCACCGGCCCGATAACTTTTCTACTAGGCACGCCGCCGGCTCGCATGGCGGTGATCTCGCCGTCGCTCGACATGCGGCTGAGCGCGATCAGCACGCCCACCAGCACTCCGAGCGGGACCGTGAGGGTGAGTGTAAACGGGATGGCCAGGCCGAATAGGTAAGCGACGGTGGGGGGCGATGCGGAGCTGCGCACCAGGATCTCGAACAACTTGCCCACCCGCTGCAAGAAAATCACGAAGGTAAACAGCACCGTCCCCAGCAGCGCGCTGTGGGCCACTTCGCGGAAGATGGAGCGATTGAGGAGACCCATATTTTCAGGAGCCGGAAGTCGCAACTCCGCTCAAAGGCGGTGACGGCACGATAGGTGGTTTCGGCGTCTCTTCCTGAACGGGCTCGAGTTCCATCTCGTCAAACAGGAGCGAGGGCGCGATTACCGAGGCGCTGGTGGTGAAGCTTCCCGCGCCCATAAGAGCAAAGGGAGCGTTGGAATCGACGAAATCAAAAACGTAGCTTTCATCAGACGCGGCCAGGATATCCTTGAAAGAACGCGTGGAGACGCCGTGGAAACGAAGGCTTCGAACCAGTTCCTCGCGGCCATCCGGATAAACCCGGTAGACCAGCAGAGGCGGGCTGACGAGACGTTGGTTTCCGCTGGATTGCGCCATGCGCCGGAGCTCGTCCACCGATGCCGATGACGGATAGTCCAATTTGCGCACCAGCATTCCGTAGGGCTTGGAACGTTCGCGGCACAGATCCATCAGCTTCTTTTTCAGATCCGGCAGCGGGACCGTCTCAGTGGCGCGAACGAAAAGATTGCCGAACCCGGGCTCATCGGCGCCATACGATCCAGTCATTCGGGCGCGGCCGTTGGAACTGTCGAATGATTTGAGCACCGGGGTGCGCGTCAGCAGAAAATTCTTGAGCGTCCCTTTCTCCACCAAGGCCAGTGGCGCCGGCGTGACGCCCTCTATGTCGTAAAGATAGTGGCCCAGCAAGGTATGGCCACGCCACTCGGTCTGCGTGGGATCATCCACTACATCCATCCAATCGGGAAGGATGCGCGACCCGATCCGGTTTTCGAGTTCGCTCGGCACATAGGGCGCATTGCGGCCGGCATCCACCACCGGCTTGCGCGTGATTTTCAGATTGTCGCCCAGCAGTTGGCCAAAGAGTTGGGCGGCGGCCGCGGCTTCAAATAGCACCGGGCCGTCGTAAGCCTCGCCCGCGGCAGCCTGGCTGAGCGCAGTCACGTGATCGGCCACCTCGGTCACCTGCCGGTGCAACTCAGTTTCCGCCGGAAGGCCGCCTGCTTCGAAAGCTTGAACTACCTGGGCGTCGCGTACTTGCGTCCCGTCAGGCGTCAAGCCGTGCGCCACCACGCGGATAAAGGCCAGGTTCTCCGGCGTTCGCAGCACCGTACCTTCTGAGTTCGCCAGATAGTTGGTAGCCTGCGTGATTTGCATCTCTACACCCGACGACAGCACCCGTGGATAGGCATCGAAGACGGCGGAAAGCTTGACTACGCGATCCTTCCAGGCGGTTTCATTCACCGTTTGCCTGCTGACCGGAAGCACCGCTTGCACCGGCGGAGCTTTGGAGAAATCGGGAATCTGGTCCGGCAGATTCATGTTCTTGAGCGAGGAGCGCTTGCGCGCAATGGCATCCTCGGCGGTTTTGTAGGCACGATCGGTTGCCAGCCACAACTCGTGACGGTAGCCCATATAATCGCCATCGAGCGAAAGCTGTTCGGGATCGTAGCGCGAGCCGGAGTAGGCTTCCGAATAGATGTGATCGGTGTTATCGAATGCGTAATCTCCCACGCGTACATTCACCAGCGGCAGCCGGACTGTGGATTGCCCGCTGGCCACCAGCGCGCCTAGCGAGGCACGCACGGAAAAAGTGGATTCGTCCGCCACGCGGTACTCTATGAAATAGGGCAAATCCAGGCTGATGATGCGCAGATCGCGGGAGCGGTGCAGCTCATCCTTCATCGCGCGCAGCAGCGTGTCTTTTTCCACAGGAGGGTCGAGCGATTGCGCGGGAAGAATCGAGAATCCGGAAGCCATAATCAAGAGGGCAAGCAATAATCCACTCCTCGCCA
>Ga0210388_10004492_pt1 | contig 10920 bp, 2 predicted proteins | sample IncBWC19OmetaG_FD_155485 | JGI IMG/M metagenome (GOLD analysis project Ga0210388, IMG submission 155485) | Forest soil microbial communities from Barre Woods Harvard Forest LTER site, Petersham, Massachusetts, United States - Inc-BW-C-19-O ...
ACGTCGGTCGGGCGCTCGTTCCACTCGTCGATGACGACGGCGATCGCGTAGGGGACCTCCTGGCGGAGCGCGATGAAGAACTGCTCGCGGATGAGCTCCGCCGCCAGGAAGCGCTCCGTGCGATCGGTCAGGTGGTCGGCGTCGAAGATCGGCGGCCCCTCTGGCAAGAGCGCCCAGAGCTCGTTGACCAGGCGGTCGACGTTGGTCCCGCGGCTGGCCGAGATCGGCACCAGCGCGCGCAGCCCTGGCTGCTGGTTCCAGCGCTCGAGCCGCGGCAAGAGCGCCTCCTTGTTCTTCACGGTGTCGACCTTGTTGATGCCGAGGATGACCGGGCGCCGGGCCTCGGCCAAGGCGCGCAGGATGCGCTCCTCGGCCTCGCCTGGGCGGTCGGTCCCCGCGTCGACGATCAGCAGCGCGGCGTCGATGTCGGGGATGATCCCCAGCGCCTCGCCGAGCATGAAGCGGTTGAGCTGCTTGGTGGCGCCGTGGACGCCGGGGGTGTCGACGAAGACGATCTGCCCGCGCTCGCTGTTGAAGACGCCGGTGATCCGGTTGCGCGTGGTCTGCGGCTTGGGGGTGACGATGGCCAGCTTCTCGCCGACGATCCGGTTGAGCAGCGTCGATTTGCCGACGTTCGGGCGGCCCAATATTGCAACGGTCCCCGCGACGGTGCCGCCGACACGGCCGCTGACCATGGGGGGGCCGTCGGCAGCGGCTGAGTCTTTGCCGGCCTTTTCGCCGGGGGCGTTCTTCATGGGGGCTTCTATATAACGCAGATGTCGTGCTATCCCGAGGCATGCGCGTTTTCTCTGCGCTGGCGTTGTTGGCCCTCCCCGTCGCCGTCGCCCCTTCGGCCGCGGTCGCCGCGACAGCGAGCGGGCTGCGATTGAGCACGGCGCCGGACGGGGCGCTCGAAATCCGAAGCGGCGACGACCTCCTGACGCGTGTCGCGCTCAAAACGCCAGCCCTGCGGCAGGGGACGCCGGCGCTCCGCGACGTCACGGTCGAGGGACATCGGCTGGCGGAGCTCCGCGTCCCCGTGCGAGGCACCCCGGCCGAGGAGGTCTGGATCGGCGAGGTGGCGGGACGTCCAGCTCGGTCGACCCGGATCGTCTGGTCGGGCCTGACCGGGGCGCGCGACGCCGACGGCGAGACCTCCCTATGGGTTGCGGTGACCCCCGAACGCGTCCTCGAATATCAGACGGCCGCCGGTGTCGACCGCTGCGACGGGATCCCTCCCCGGCTCTTTCCACGCGCCTACGACTTCGCCGCCGGGCGCTTCCGCCCCATCGTCGCGCCGCTCCCGCCGGCCGGACGCGAGACGCTGGTGGGGCATCGTGGAGATCCGGCGATGCCGGCCGGGCGACCCATCGCCGACTTCCACTTCGTCGCCGCCTCGACCACGCGGGGCGCCGGCAGCGACGCGCGCGGCCTGACCGCGCCGCTCGAGCTCGACGACGGCAACCCGGCCACCTCCTGGGCCGAAGGCCTCGGCGGCGACGGCCGTGGCGAGTTCCTGACCGCGCGGGCGGCGGCCACCGGCTACGCGATTCGCGGCCTCCGGATCCTGCCGGGCGACGGCGCCAGCCTGCAGACCTTCCGCGCGAAGAACCGGGTCAAGCGGCTGCAGATCGCGCTCGGGCCGGCGCCAGAGCAGCGCTTCGACGTCGACCTGCCGGAGGACCCGGCGGGCGATTCCGCTCACTTTCGCGACGCCTACTGGGTGCCGCTGCCGAAGCCGATGACCTCCTCTTGCGTGACGGTGGTGATCACGGGCGTCACGCCCGGCAGCGAGGCGGCGCCGCCCAAGAACTACGGGACGACCGCCATCGCCGAGCTCGCAATCTTCACCGACGCCGACGGCCCCGACGGCGTCAACCGGCTGGTGAGCGATCTGGCGAGCGCGCCCGATTGCGCGGCGCGCTTGCCGCTGGTGGTGGCGCTCGGCGAGGCGGCGGTGCTTCCGACGGCACAGGCGGTGCTGGCGGCCAGCGGATCGGCGCGGGAGTGCCTGGTCGAGGCGCTGACGACGCTGGCGCCGGCGCCGAAGAATCCGATCGTCGTCGCGGCGCTGGCCGCCGCGGTGACGGGCGCCAGCGACAAGGAGGAGCGCCTGGTCACGACGGCGCTGGGGCGGGCCACCGTGCCCCCGGTCGCGGCCCTCTCCGGGCTGCTGACCTCTCCTGCGGCCTCGGTCGAGGATCGGGCGCGGGCGGCGCGCATCCTCGCCGCGCTCGACGACGACGGTGCGGCGGGGGCGTTGCTGGCGGCCGTCGGCGGCGGATCGCCGGGTCTGCGGGCGACGATCGTGCAGGCCGCGAGCGTCGCGCATCGGGTGCGCGCCGAGGCGGTGCTGGCGGCCTTCGCGGCCACGCCCCAAACCGATGACCAGACCGCGGCGCGGGCCGCCGACCTGGCGCGCATCCTGCCGGAGGCGGTCAAGCGGACGCCGGAGCGGCGGCCGGAGGCCATCGCGGCGTTGCGCGGCGTCCTCGGCGCCGAGCGCCCGTTCGAGCTGCGTGCCCGCGCCGTCGTCGCCCTGGGTGCGCTGGGGGCCGAGGGGAGCCCCGACGCGCTCGCCTCGCCGCAGGCCGTCTCCGACGATTCCGTTCTGCGCTATCTGGCCACGCGCGAGCTCGGCGATCTGAAGAACGCCGGCCCGGCGGCCGACCCGCGCCCTGCGCTGCGCGCCGCGCTCGACGATCAGGACCCCCGCGTGCGCGAGACCGCCGCGCTGGGCCTCGAGAAGCAGGGGGACGCCACGGCGGGCGGCGCGCTCATCACGGGCGCAAAGCAGGAGCCCTGGCCGTTCGTCCGGCGTGCCGAGCTGCAGGCGCTGGGACGGTTGTGTGTGGCGGGCGGGACCGATCTCATGATCCGCGCGACCGAGCGTGACGTCGACGAGGTCCGCCGGGCCGCGCTCATCGGGCTCGAGCGATGCAGAGACCCGCGCGCCCGGACCATCTTTCTGCACACGCTCAAACAGCACGACGAGAACGCCTCGCTCCGTTCGCTCGCCGCGGGCCTTCTGGCTCAATCGGGCGACAGCGGTGCCGCCCCCGAAATGGCGGCGGCCCTGCGCGCGATCGTCAGCGAGTCGGAGGCCGATCTGGCCCTCGAGGGGGTCGCCGTCGCGGTGTTGCGGGCGTTGGCCCACCTCGGCGGGCCGGACGCGGTGAACGCGGCGGTCACGCTGGCGGGCGACCGGCGCCATCCGTTTCGCGCGGAGGCGGCCGAGGCGCTTGGAACGCTGTGCGATCCCGGCGCCGGGAGCGCGGCGTTGAGGTCGCTGGGAGCGGCCGGCGATCCTCTGCTGGCGCGCGCCGCCGAGCGCGCCCAGAAGCGCTGCGCCAAGTAAGGGTGAGGCGTTGGTTAGCGGAGGCCGCCCAGCGCGGCCTTCAGGTCGATGTTCTTCGGATCGATCTCCAGACCGCGCTCGAACATGTTGCGCGCCTTGGCGGGCTCGTTGGCCAGAAGGTGCATGCGTCCGAGCATCAGATAGACCTCCGACTTCGAGACGCCGGCCGTCTTGTCGTCGAAGTTCTGCAGCAGCAGCGAACGGTAGAATTTGCGGGCGGCTTCGAAGTCGCTGCGCCGGTAGGCAAGACGCCCCAACGCGGCGATCGTGGCCGGATGGCTGGGGTCGAGCTTGTAGGCGGCGTCGAAGCTGGCGGCTGCCCCTTCGGTGTCACCGCGGGCCTCAGCGATGGTGCCGAGGCGCGTCTGCCAGCGCGCAATGTCTTTCCCACGACGCGCCTTGGTCAGCTCGACGATCACCTCGGCGATGATGCGGGTGGCCTGTTCGGTCCGCCCCGCCGCCAGCAGCGCTTCGGCCAGCTGCTCGCGCCCCGGGATCTCCGCCGGGTCGAGCGCCACCAGCCGCTCGAGATAGGGGAGCGCCGCCGTCGGCTGCGCCAGCGGGCCGCTGTAGAGCCCGGCGATCTCGCGCAGCAGGCGGCCTCGCTCGGCATCGTCGGTCGCCGTGTGCAGCTGGAGGTCGAGGATGTTCGCCAACCGCTCGTCGTCCTTGCCGTCGCGCGCCAGCTTTTCCAGCGCCTCGAGCGTGGGGCGGTGGCCCGCGTCGGCGTCGACCGCCCGCAAGAGCGCCGCTTCGATCTCGGCGGGATCGGCCTCCTTGGTGCGGAGGATGGTGGCGTTGCGGAAGTGAATCTCGGCGATCTCGGACGGCTCGTGCGCGTTCGCCGCCGCCCGCTCCAGCACCTCGCCCGCATCGTCCCAGCGCTCGTTCCGCTCGTGGACCCGCGCCAGAGACAGCAGTGCCGCGACGTTGTCGGGCGCCACCTCCAACACCTTCTCCAGCGCCTCGGCCGCGCTCTCCGGCGAGTCGAGATCCTTCTCCCAGACGTTGGCGATCGCCACCCGCAACGCGAGCTCCGAGGGCTTTCGTCCAGCCGCTGCCTCGGTGTCGGCATGTTTGCCGAGCACGTCGACGAGATCGTACCAGCGCTCGGCGGCGCGCAAGATCCGCTCCAGCTCGAGGTAGCCGAAGCCGTTGCCCGGATCGGCGTCGAGCAGCTGGCGCAGGAACCCGACCGCCTGATCGACGTCGGAGAGCTTCTGTTCGGCGTTGCGCGCGAGCTTCAGCAGCACCGCGACCTGATCGGCGCCGCCGGCGCTGCCGAGACGGCGCAGCAAGACCTCCTGCAGCGTCGACCAGTCGCCCCGGCGATCCTCGATCGACTCCAGCGCCGAGAGGGCCAGCACGTCGTCGGGCGCGCCGTCCAGCGCCTCGCGGTACGCCTCCGCCGCGCCGTCGAGATCGGAGAGCAGCGTGAGCCGCAGCTCGCCGACGCGTGACCAGAGGGCCGCCCGCTGGCGCGGATCTTCGGTCAGGCGCGCGCGGTCCGCCAGCACCCCGGTGAGCTCGGGCGCCTGGCCGAGCCCTTCGTAAAGCCGTCCCAGCTCCTTGAGCGCGTCGACGTCCTCATCATCGGCCGCGCGGAGTTGCTGCAGCGCCGCCACCGCCGCCGGGAGATCCCCCTGCCCTTCATGGAGTCGCGCCGCTTCGAGCAGGCGGGACCGCCGGACTTGCGGATCGAGCTCGCCCGCCGACCGCCGTTCGAGCACCGCCGCCAGCTCGGCCGGCCTCGCCCCCGCGCGGTAGAGCGCCTCGAGCGCCGTGAGCGCGTCGGCGTTCTCGGCGTCATGCTCGAGGACGCGGCGATAGAGGCGCTCGGCGGCTTTGTCCTGGGCGGCCTCCTGGTAAAGGGCTGCGGCGCGAAGCGCCAGCTCCTGCGCCGCGTCGGGCTCGGCGCCGGACAGGGCCTCTTCGATCTTCGCGGCGCCCGCGCCCGGAAGCTTGGCGGCGCCGGCGATCCGCTCCAGATCGTCGAGGACCCCACCGGCGGCCGGCTCTTCTTTCAGCGCGCGGCCGAGGGCCTCCAGCGCCAGCTCGGGCTGGCCCAGTTGATCGGCCGCCACGTCGGCGATCCGGCGCAGCCAGTGGGCCCGTTCGTTCCGGTCGTCGCGCAGCTCGACGCGCCGGCCGTAGAGGGCGACCAGCTCCTGGTAGTCGCCGCGCGTCTCCGCCAGCGGCTCCAGGACGTCCAGCGCCCCCTCCTGCGTCTCGGGGCGATCGAGCAGCGACACCAGCGCCGCGTGGGACGCCGCGTGTGAGGCGTCGCGCTCGACGGCGTCTCGAAAGGCAGAGAGCGCCCCTTCGGGATCGGCGAGAGGCCCGAGCCGCAACGTCCCCAGCGCCGCCAGGAAATCAGCCTGGGCGCGTGGCTCATTGGCCAGCTCCGCTTCGCGCGCCAGGATCTGTCCGAGCTCGTCGTGCTCGCCCAGCTTGCCGAGGATCCGCTCCAGCGCGGCCAGCACCGGCTCCTCGTCGCCCGGCAGCGACTGCGCCTTGCGCAGGTAGTCGGCCGCCCGGTTCAGATCCGGAAGCTCGTTCTCGTAGAGCGAGGCCAGCCGCATGGCCAGCGCGCGCTGCAGGCCGGCGTCGAACGTCGCCTCCATGCGCTCGGCGTAGACGTCGGCCAGGCGCGTCCAGTCCTGATGGGCCGCGGCCAGACGCTCCAGCGCCTCACGCGGCTCGTCGACGGTGGCGTCCTCGGTCAGCGCGCGCGCCCAGGCGGCGAACGCCATCTGCACGTCGCGCCGCTCGGTCTCCTCGATGCGCGCGATCTCGGCGAGCAGCGCCAGGCGACCGGGCACCGCGTCCTCGATGGCGAGGCGCAGCTCCAGCAGCTCGATGACGCCGTCCCAGGCCTTGGCCGCCCGCTCGATCGGCTCCAGGACCGCGACCGATGGGAGGCGGTAGTCGTCCCCGCGCGCGATCGTATAGAGCGCGTCGCGCGCCCCGGCGTGCCTGGGCGCCCCGCCCAGAATCTTGGCGTAGCGCCCGATCGCCCCCTCGACGTCGCCGAGCTCGGTCTCGACGATACGCGCCGCGCGGAACGCCAGCTCGTCGCGCGCGGAGGGGTCCTGCACCCCGGCGGCGCGGGCGTCCAGGACCTCGACCAGATCCGCCTGCCGCGCCTCGGCGGTCAGGATCCGATCGAGATCGGTCAGCGCCTCACCGTCGCCCGGGGTCTCGACCAGCAGCGCGCGCAGCTGCTCGATCGCCCGATCCGGCTCGCTGAGGTTCTCCTCGTAGATGCGGGCGCTCTGCATGAAGAGCATGCGGCGCTCGTCGGCGCGGTCGGTGATCTCGATCTTGCGGGCGTAGACCTCGGCCAGCTCGCGGAAGGCGCCCGCGCCGAGGTGGAGCTGCGCCAGTGATTCGAGCGCCTCCCCTTCGTTGGGATCGATCTCGAGGACCGCCTCCCAGGCGCGAACCGCGCGCTCGGACTCCTTGAGCGCATCCTCGTAGAGGACGGCGATCCGCTTGGCGATCACCTTGCGCTCGTCGCCGTCGACGGCGAACTCCAGGTGGCGTTCGAGGATCTCCACCAGCTCGCTCGAGCGGCCGGCGCCCGACAGCAAGCGCTCCAGCGCCAGGAAGATGTCGCGCTCGTCGGGCCGGGCCGCCAGCGCAGAACGCCAGGCCTCGATCGCCTCGGCGGCACGCCCGAGCGGCGATTCCAGCAGCTTGGCCGACGCGGCCCAGAGCTGCGCCTGCAGATCGGGATCGATCGCCTCCACCGCCCCTCGTTGCAGCGCCACCACCAGCGGCGCGTGCAGCTTGGCGCCGAGCCCCAGCGACTCCATGGCCGCCAGGGTCTCCATCGACTCGACGTCGGTGAGCCAGGCGCGGCTGCGGCAGTCGAACGCCAGGTCGAGGCGGCCGAGACGCTGGTGGATCTCGGCCATCTCGCCGAGCACGCGCACCCTCTCGGCGCGGTCGTCGGCCGATTCGAGCTGCGCGTCGAGCGCGCCGACCAGCTTGTTGAGGTCGCCGCTGCGCCGGTAGACCGGCTCCAGGATCACCGCCACCCGGTAGCGCTGGTCGGCGTCATTCGCCAGCCCCTCGAGGGCGCTGACCGCCGCCGGCTGTCGCGCGGGGCGGCCGGGCGGGAGAGGATCTCGGCGTACCGATCGACCGCGCTGGTCGTGTCGCCAATTCTGTTGGCCAGGATCTCCGCCAGCCGCAGGGTGGCCGCGTCCTTGTCGGCGCCCAGCGGCTCGCGATCGAGGCTGGAGTTGAGGTGATCGGCCAGGTCCGACCAGCGACCGGCGTGCGAGAGCAGACGTTCGAGCTCGGCGGCCGCCTTGCGATCGGTCGGATCGACCTCCAGCGCCTCGCGCAGCGTCCCGACGGCGCGATCGGCGTCGTCGAGCTTCTCCTCGTCCAGCTTGGCGCTGCGACGGAGGAGCGCGACACGCGCCGTGGGATCGGGCGCCCGGCCCGCCTGCTCGTCGATGAGCTCCCGCAGCTCCTTCCAGGCTCCCCAGCGCTCGAGCGCCGTCTCGTAGAGCTGCGTCGTCGCCCGATCGTCGGGGCGGGCGTCGTAGAGACGCCGGTAGTATTTCTGAGCCTCGGGGCGCTCTCCCAGGCGCAGGTCGAAGATCTCGGCGGTCCGGCGCACGATGTCGAGCACCGCCGGCTCCTCGCTCAACTCTCCGTCCAGGTAGCTGGCGAGCAGGCTGGCGGCGTCCTGCCAGCGATCCAGCTTGTCGGCCAGGCGCAGGAGCGGCTCGGTGGCCTGCCGCTCCGTCGGCGCCTCCTGGAAGACCTTCCCGTACCAGCGCAGCGCGCTGTCGAAGTCCTCCAGTTGCTCTTCGTAGAGGCGCGCGATCCGTTTGGTCCAGGCCAGACGCTCGGCCGGATCCTCGACCTGCAGCAGGCGAATCTCTCCGATCTTGATGAGCGACTTCCAGTCCCCTCGCCCGGCGTAGACCGGCTCGAGCAGCGTGGCCGCCGCCCCCTGCACGCCCAGGTCGTCGAGCATCCCCTCCAGCATGGCGATGGCGCCTGCGTGATCGGGGGTGCCGGAGAGAACCAGCTTCAGGTGGTCGAGCGCCGCCTCGCGATCGCCGCGGCGATCGTGCTCGATCTGGGCCAGACGAAAACGGAGGTCGACCAGCTCCTTCTCCGGCCGCCGCCCACGCTGCAAGAGCTCGCCGAGGAGGCGAATCAGATCGCTCCAGCGCTCGGCCTTCGTGTAGAGGCGATCGAGCGCCGGCCCTGCGGCGCGATCGGTGGGCGAGATCTCGATGACCCGCTCGAAGGCGGCGATCGCGTCGTCGAGCCGTTCGAGCTTGGTCTCCGCCAGCTCGCCGATCTGCACCCGCAGCGCCCCCTCGAGGGACGGCTCCTTGGCCAGCTCGGCCCGCCGCAGGAGGATCTCGTAGAGCGCCTGCGCGTCGCCGTTGCCGCGGTAGATCGTGTCGAGGGCGGCCAGCGTGGCGTCGTCGTCGGGGACGCGATCGAGGATGCGGCGGTAGTAGTCGGCGGCGGTCGCCGCGTCACCCCGCCCGGCCGCCGCGGCGGCGATGGTGCGATCGAGACGGAGCTTGAGCGCCTCGTCGAGGACGTCGGGGCTGATGTCGCGGTAGAGCGCCGTGACCTCGGCCAGGCGCTCCGGGCCGGCCAGGCGCTCGTAGGCGTCGAGCAGCGCCGGGAGCTCCGGCTCGGTCAGGGCGTCGCGGATCGCCAGCGCCGTCGTCTGCAGGGCCCCCTCGGTGTCGCCGAGCCGCGTCTCCTCGAGCGCCGCCAACCGCATCAGCTCGCCGAGGCGCGCGCGGACGTCTGACTCCGCCTCGACGTAGATGCGCACGATCGCCGCCAGCGCCGCGTAGCGCCCCCCCTTTTCGTAGATCGGCTCCAGCACCTGCGCGGCCGCCAGCCGGAGGCCGGCGTCGGTTCCGGGCGCCAAGAAACGCTCCAGCGCCACCAGCGCCTCGGCGTCGTCCGGCGCCCGTTCGAGCACCTCGCGCCAGCGCTCGAGCGCGCCCGTGGCGTCACCGAGCGGCCCTTCCAGCAGCTTGGCGATCTGTTTGAGGAGACCCAGCCTCTCGGCGTCCTTCGGCTTGCGCAGGGCCAGCCGGCGCTCGACGATCTCCAGCCGATCGCGGTGGCGCCCCTGCTGCTCGTAGAGCCGTGCCAGGGTCTCGAGCGCCTGATCGTCCTCGGGATTCTCGTCGAGGATGCTGACGCAGGCGGCGATCGCCTCGTCGACGTCGCCCACGTCCTTCTCCAGCAGGCTGGCGACGCTGCGCCAGAGCTCCTGCCGCGCCGACGCGTCGCCAGAGAGGCCGATCCGCTTGCGCAGGATCTCCACCCGCTGGCGGTGGTTGGCCCCCGCTTCGAAGATCCGATCGAGGGCGTCGATGGCGGCGTGGTCCTGCGGGTCGGCCTCGAGGATGGCCCGCAGCGTGGCCACCGCCGCCTCGGTGTCGCCGAGCGATTTCTCTTCCAGCCCGGCGATCCGGAACAGGATCTTCTTCCGCGCCGCCGCGCTGTCGGCCCAGCGCGCCTGCAGCTGCAGCGTCTTGACCAGGTTGGCGACGTCGTTGGTCTCGGCGTAGAGCGCCTCCAGCGCCGCGGCGGCCGGCACGGCCGTCGGCAGGTTGTTCTGGTCGAGGTTGAGGACCAGCTTCCAGGCGTCGATGGCGGCGCGCCGGTTGTTGAGACGGCCGGCGTAGAGCTGCGCCGCGCGCGACAACAGATCGGCGCGCCCGCTGATGTCGGAGGCGTCGCGCCGGAAGGCCAGCTCCTGATAGACGTCGACCAGCTCGGAGAACCGCTCCAGCGTGGTGGCGAGACGCTCGATCTCGGGGAGCGCGTCGGGGTGGAGCGCGTCGGCGGCCAGCACCTGGCGCCAGGTGGTGAGCGCCACGGCCCGCGCCTGCAGCTTGCTCTCTTGCAGGTCGGCCACGCGCGCCAGCAGCGCCGCCGCCTCCGTACCTTGCAGAACTTCGCGCTGCACCTCGAGGATCGCGGCCAGGCGCGCCCAGGCGCCGCTCTTCTCGTAGACCGGCGCCAGGATCTGCGCGACGCGCTGGCGCTGGGCGGGGACCGCCAGCAACTTTTCGAGTAGCCGGCGGGCGCCTTCGTGGTGGGGCGCTGCCTCGACGATCCCTTCCAGCAGATCGAGCGCGCCGGCGACGTTGTCGAGCCGGCCGGCGCGAAGATCGGCGCGCCGGAACTCCAGCTCCGGCACCTCGGTCTCCGAGGCGAAGCCGACGCGCGTCCCCAGCAGCGCCTCCAGATCGACCCAGCGCTCCCGCGTGGCGTAGAGCCGTTCGAGCGCGCGGTGGGCCCGCAGGTCGGACGGATCGAGCTCCAGCATCTTTTCGTACGCCCCGAGCGCGTGCTCCGGATCGGCGAGCGACGCCTCGTCCAGCTCGGCGATCTGCGCCAGCAGATCCAGCCGCTCCCGCGCATCGAGCGCCGCCAGCTGGCGGGCGTCGAGGAGCGCGCGGAGCTCCGGCCAACGCTGCCCCTCCTTGTAGAGGCGGGCCAGCGCCCGGAAGGCGCCGGCGTGCAACTGCTCCGAGGCGAGGATCTGC
>Ga0210388_10004493_pt1 | contig 10920 bp, 8 predicted proteins | sample IncBWC19OmetaG_FD_155485 | JGI IMG/M metagenome (GOLD analysis project Ga0210388, IMG submission 155485) | Forest soil microbial communities from Barre Woods Harvard Forest LTER site, Petersham, Massachusetts, United States - Inc-BW-C-19-O ...
ACGGAATCATGAGCAAGGCGCAGCCCATCGGGAGCAGGAATCCAAATCGAAGCGAATGGGTTTGCGACGCGACGACACCCACCAGCCACGGAATCAGCGAACTTCCAATTCCCGCCGCCCCAAAAAAGAGCGCCGCCAGCCACGTGGCATCGTCCTTGAAAATCGCAGCCAGCCAGGTGATATAGATCGGATACTGCGGCGCGCAGCCGAACCCCGCCAGCAACGCGCCCGCGTGGAGCAGCCCGGGCGTCTGCGCGAATGCCACCAGTGCGACGCCGACGGCGGCCAGTCCCAAGCCGGCCACACACAGCGTCAACTGGGAAAAGCGTTTCAACCCCATGGGAACCAGGAAGCGTCCCAGTAGCAGAAATCCATAAAAAAAAGCGGGTGCGGCGGCCATCTTTCCCACCGCAAAACCCACCATGCGTTTTTCGTCGAGAGCCACCCAGCCGCCCACGGATATCTCCACGCCTACATAAAGGCAGAACAGTAAAGCCAGCGAAACCCACGGGGCAGGCTGCAAAGTGGCGCGCCACACCGCGAAGGATCGCTTCGGCCTATTTCCCGGGGATGAAACCGGATCGGCTTTTTGCACGAAATGCACCGCGGCGAGCGCCAGAAACCCGACGGTGAGCGAAATTGCCATGGCCCGCAAACTCAAATGTCCGAGGAAATAGGCAACCAGGAAGGGACTGGAGACTGCGCCGATCCCCCACGAAAAATTCAACAAACTCACCGCGGCCGCGACGTTTGCAGACGGCAGGTGTGTCGCGCGCAGATTGATCGAGGGGTTCGCCAGCCCGTAACCCAGTCCGTAAATCGCCACGAAGACGGTCGAAAAAAACCAGGGGCCAAGCCCCAGGCAGGCGAATCCGAGCGCAAAACACAAGTAACCGACGCTGATCACTTTCGAAAATCCCATCCTGGGCAGCAGCCAACTGGTCACCAGCGTGCCCAGAAAGCTGCCGAAATATTGCGTGGAGAAGAACAGGCCGGCCTGCTCGTCCGTTAAATTCCAATGGTGCGTGAAATAGGGAAGGACCGGGCCGAGCATCGTCATGCTGATGCCGATCAGTACGAATCCCAGATGCAGATAGGCCCATTCCAGGCGTGCATCCGGGATGGCGGAACTTTGCGCAGGAACGGCAAGAGTCTGTTCAGACATTAGCGGTATTAGTGTCGAGTGTCCCATACCCTGCCCAATCCGAACAAGCGAATCGCCGGCGGCGTGCCAGACTGCGCTTACGTTTCCCTAATGTGGGACTCATCCTTTTCTTAGCACGTTCATCTAAGCTATGAAGAGCAACCCGGAGAGAAGCATGGCTGACTTGATTTTTGCGATTTGCACCATTGTCTTTTTCGTCGTGAGCATCCTCTATCTGCGCGGCTGCGAGCGCCTGAAGTAAACCGGTGAATCCATGATAGGAAACGTCTTACTGATCGCGATATCGCTTTTGTTGTGCGGCTATCTGCTGTACGCCCTTTTGAAACCGGAGAAATTTTAATTATGACCGGCAACGGTTGGTTCCAGATCCTTCTCTTCCTTGGCGTTGTCTTGCTGCTGACAAAGCCATTGGGAACTTTTCTGTATCGTGTATACGAACGCAAACCCACTTTCCTCGACCCCGTCCTGAGGCCGATCGAGCGCCTGATCTACCGCGTGTGCGGCATTGACGACACGAAGGAGACCGACTGGAAGGACTATGGCATCTCCATGCTCCTCTTCAGCGGCGTGTCGCTCTTTCTTCTCTACCTGATTGAGCGCACGCAGCAGTGGCTTCCGCTGAATCCGCAGAAACTTCCCGATCTTGCGCCCGACCTCGCGTGGAACACCGCCGTTTCTTTCACCACCAATACAAACTGGCAGTCCTACGTGCCCGAAACCACCATGAGTTACTTCACGCAGATGGCCGGGCTTGCCTATCACAACTTCACTTCCGCCGCCGTCGGCATGGCTCTCGCCATCGCGGTGATCCGCGGCGTTGCCCGCAAGGAATCGAAGACCATCGGCAATTTTTGGGTGGACTGCACGCGCAGCCTGCTCTGGATTCTGTTGCCGCTGTGCATCGTTCTGGCTTTGGCACTCGTTTCGCAGGGCGTGGTACAGAATCTCCACCCGTATACGCAGGCAACTCTCGTCGAACCACAGACAGTCGAGAAACAGGCCCCTGACGGCACGAAATCGCGGGATACGGTCACCACTCAGGTGATCGCCCAGGGCCCCGTTGCATCCCAGGAAGCCATCAAGATGCTGGGCACCAACGGCGGCGGATTTTTCAACGCCAACAGCGCGCATCCCTTCGAAAATCCCACGCCGCTCAGCAATCTTCTGGAAATGCTGATGATCTTCGCCATCCCGTCTGCGCTCACTTACACTCTCGGCCGCATGACCGGCTCCGCGAAGCACGGTTGGGCCGTCTGGAGCGCCATGGCCGCTCTATTCCTCGCCGGAGTAATTGTTGCCTACGCGGTGGAATCGCGTGGCAACCCGATGCTCAAAGGCGTCAACACTGTCGCTTCCGAAACGCAAGCCGGCGGAAACATGGAAGGCAAGGAAGTGCGCTTCGGCCTCGCGAATTCCGCGCTGTTCACGACGGTGACCACCGACGCGAGCTGCGGCGCCGTAAACAATGCCCACGATTCGCTCACGCCGATCGCCGGCATGGTTCCCCTGATCAACATCATGCTCGGCGAAATCGTGTTCGGCGGCGTAGGCTCCGGCCTTTACGGCATGATCGTGTTCGTCATCCTGGCGGTGTTCATCGCTGGACTGATGGTGGGCCGCACACCGGAATATCTCGGCAAGAAAATCGAAGCGTTCGATGTGAAGATGGCCGTGCTCTCGATACTGGTCTCTTCGCTGACGATCCTGATCTTTTCCGCCATCGCCATCGTCACAAAAGCGGGCCTGGCGGGCATCAGCAATCCGGGACCACACGGCCTCTCGCAGATTCTCTACGCGTATACCTCCGGCACCGGCAACAACGGTTCCGCCTTCGCCGGCATCAACGCCAACACTCTGTGGTACAACTCCACGCTGGCCATCGCCATGCTTCTCGGCCGCTTCTTTTCTGTGATTCCCATTCTCGCCGTCGCGGGCAATCTCGCCGCGAAAAAGCACGTCCCGGAATCGCTCGGCACTTTTCCTGTCACCGGGCTACTCTTCACCGTTCTTCTGATTTCCGTGATCGTCATCGTCGGCGCGTTGACTTTCTTCCCGGCCCTCAGCCTCGGGCCGATTCTCGAGCACCTGCTGATGAACGCGGGAAAGGCATTTTGAGGACCCCATGACCCCGAATCCCCAGGCAAAAAGCACTTCGTTCGGCGACCGTAAAATTCTACGCAACGCCATTATTGACTCTTTCTGGAAGCTTGATCCCCGGTTGATGGTCAAAAACCCGGTGATGTTTGTGGTCGAAGTCGGCGCGGTCATCACCCTCGTCGTCCTCGTCTCCAATCTGGTTCAGCATCACGGCGAGTTCCGCTTCGGATTGCAGATCACGCTTTGGCTGTGGTTCACGGTTCTCTTTGCCAACTTTGCCGAAGCCATGGCCGAGGGCCGCGGAAAAGCGCAGGCCGAAACGTTGCGTAAAGCTCGCGCCGAGACCGAAGCGCGCAAGTTGCATGAAGATGGAACCACGGAGATGCTGCCCAGTTCAAAACTTCGTTCGGGCGATGTTGTTGTGGTTGCCGCATGCGAATTTATTCCGGGTGACGGTGAAGTGATTGAAGGCGTAGCTTCGGTCGATGAATCCGCAATCACCGGCGAATCCGCGCCGGTGATTCGCGAGTCCGGCGGCGACCGCTCGGCGGTGACGGGCGGCACGCGCGTCCTCTCCGACGAAATCAAAGTACGCATCACCTCCAACCCCGGCGAAACTTTCCTGGACCGCATGATCAGCCTCGTCGAAGGCGCGTCTCGCCAGAAAACGCCGAATGAAATTGCCCTGAACATTCTTCTCGCCGGCCTGACCATCATTTTTCTTCTGGCCGTAGTCACCCTGCAGCCCTTCGCGATCTATTCCGGGGCGCCGCAAAGCATCTTCGCGCTCATTTCGCTTCTCGTCTGCCTGATCCCCACAACCATCGGTGGACTTCTTTCCGCAATCGGGATTGCGGGAATGGATCGCCTCATCCAGCGCAACGTCATCGCAATGTCCGGACGCGCTGTCGAAGCCGCCGGCGACGTGGACGTTTTGCTCCTCGACAAAACCGGCACCATCACCCTGGGCAATCGCGAAGCCACCGCGTTCCACGCCGCGCCCGGCGTCACCGACGCCGACCTGGCCAATGCGGCGCAACTCGCCTCCTTCGCCGATGAAACTCCGGAAGGACGCTCCATCGTCGTGCTCGCCAAGGAAAAATACGGTCTCCGTGGCCGCGAGCTCGCGCCTCACAATCCTGTCTTCATTCCCTTCTCCGCGCAAACCCGGATGTCCGGCGTGGACATGGACGGCCGTGAAATCCGCAAAGGGGCCCCGGAAGCCATCAAGCGCTACATCGCGGAAAAGGGACAGCAGGTTCCGCCGGAAGTGCAGGAGCATGTCAACCGGGTCGCAAATTCCGGCGGCACTCCTCTTCTCGTCGCGGCAAATCACCGCGTCTACGGCACCATCGAACTCACAGACATCGTCAAGGGCGGCATTCGCGAACGCTTCGATCACCTGCGCGCCATGGGCATCCGCACCATGATGATCACCGGGGACAATCCGCTGACCGCCGCGGCCATCGCGCGGCAGGCCGGCGTGGACGATTTTCTCGCTGAGGCCAAACCGGAGGACAAAATGGCGTTGATCCGCCATGAACAAGCCAAGGGAAAACTCGTCGCCATGACCGGCGACGGCACCAACGACGCTCCAGCGCTTGCACAGGCCGATGTCGGCGTAGCCATGAACACCGGAACGCAAGCCGCGAAGGAAGCTGGCAACATGGTGGACCTCGACTCCAATCCCACCAAGCTGATCGAAATTGTGGAGATTGGAAAGCAGTTGCTGATTACGCGCGGCGCTCTCACCACATTCTCCGTCGCCAACGACGTTGCCAAATATTTCGCCATCATCCCGGCGATGTTTGCCGGCACATTCCCGCTGCTCGGCACGCTCAACGTGATGAAGCTGCGCACGCCGGAGTCTGCGATTCTCTCGGCCGTGATTTTCAACGCATTAATTATCATTGGGCTGATTCCGCTCGCGCTGCGTGGCGTGCGCTATCGACCGCTTGGCGCCGCCGCGCTCTTGCGGCGGAACATGTTCATCTACGGACTGGGCGGCGTGATCGCCCCATTTTTGGGCATCAAGCTGATTGACATTCTGATTTCATGGCTGCGGCTGGCGTAGAGGACATATGAGAAAAGAACTGATTGTTGCTTTGCGGTTCACTCTGGTTACAACGGTATTTTTCGGCTTGCTCTATCCACTGGGCGTGACGGGTCTGAGCAAGATGCTCTTTCCAAAACAAGCGGCCGGAAGCCTCATTGAGAAAAATGGCCGTGTGGTCGGCTCAAGCTTGATCGGCCAGTCTTTCAGCTCTGAAAAATATTTTCATCCGCGCCCATCCTTTGCCGGAAATGGCTACGACGCCGGAGCGTCCAGCGCGTCCAACCTCGCACCGACTAATCAATTATTGATCGACCGCGTCAAATCCGACGTCGCCAAGCTCCGGCAGGAAAATCCGGGTGTGCCGATTCCCGCCGACATTGTCACCTCTTCCGGATCCGGCCTCGATCCTGAAATTTCCCCCGCCGCGGCGGAATTCCAGATCCCGCGTGTAGCTAAAGCGCGTGGCCTGAGCGTGGAGTTAGTAAAGGTGCTCGTCGCCCGTCACACCCAAGCCCGAACTTGGGGCATCTTCGGCGAACCGCGCGTAAACGTGCTTGGATTGAATTTGGATCTCGATTCCCTGAAGTAGAAGAATCCCTGTAGGCCCGCCGTCTGCGGCGGGCCGCTCTCACTTTGGAGTGCGGGCCGACCCGGTCGGGCCGCTTTTAGGGCCTATGCCCTAGCATCCAATCGATCCGGTCGCCGACCGGCCGCTAACACTTCGAGCCCTTTCCCGAACTCTTCGCCACCGGCTTCGGCGGTTGAAACCTGTAGCCCACCCAGGGCTCCGTCAAAATAAACTTCGGTTCCGCGGGATCCCTCTCAATCTTCTTCCGCAACTGGTTGATCACCACCCGCAAATTCTCCGTCTCTTCCCCGTACTCCGGCCCCCAAACGGCTTGCAACAGCCGCCGGTGAGAGACAGGCTTCCCCTGTTGCGCGATCAAGTGCTTCAGCACCTCAAACTCCTTCGGCGCCAGGTGGACCTCTTCTCCGAACGCGGTCACGCGCCGCGATTCGAAATCCACAGAAAGGTCCTTGGATTCAAACGCCGGAGTCGCCTCGGCCGAGGAGTGCCTGCGCAGCGAGGCGCGCACCCTGGCGAGCAATTCCTCAATCCCAAAGGGTTTGGTGACGTAGTCATCGGCGCCCGCATCCAGCGCCACAACCTTGTCGCGCTCGCCATTGCGGACCGTCAGCATAATGATCGGTGCCGCCGTGAAGCGCCGCAATTCCCTGCAAGTCTCGATGCCGGAAATGCCGGGTAAATTCACGTCCAGCAGGATCAGATCGGGTTTTGTTTTCCGGGCCAATTCCACTGCCTCTTCCCCGCTGGCCGCTTCCACAAGTTCGTATCCGCGAAACGTCAGCGTCGAGCGCAGCACGCGCCGGATTTGCGGTTCGTCGTCCACGACAAGAATGCTCGCGGAATTCATCGGTTCTCGCTCCGGACGGCCACCGGCAAGGTGAACGAAAACACAGATCCCGAATTAAGTTGGCTGGTCACCGAAATCGAACCTCCATGCGCGGTCACGATAGCCTTGGCAATCGGCAATCCCATCCCGGTGCCGCGCACCTGGTAGCGCTGGTCCTTGCCGCGGTAAAACTTGTCAAAAATCAGGCCCTGCTCGAATGGATCGATCCCGGGGCCGCGATCCGCAACGCTCACCGTCACCATTTCACCGGTCTCCTCCGCCGTTATAGTGATTGGATATTCCTTTTTGGAATAAAGATTCGCGTTATCCACCAGTTGCACCAGAATATCTTTCGCCAAATCCAGGTCCGCGCGCACAAGCGGCGGCTCCTCGCCTGCGTTTACAATAACTCTTCGATCCCCGAGCGCCTTCCTAAGGTGGCTCAGCGCTGCTTCCACCAACGTGGAAATCGCAAGCGGTTGCAAGTGGAGTTCGAACTCGCCGGATTCGAGTTTCGCCATCTCCGCTGCTTCTTCCACCAGATGGTTCAGGCGGTCGCATTCCTCATTCACGATTGTCAGCAGTTCCTTCTGCTGCTGTGCGTTCCGTCCCGCTGAAGCGAGCAAGTCGGTGGTGGCCGCCTTGATGGCGGTAAGCGGGGTGCGGAAATCGTGGGCGATCGAATCGAGCAGGGCGGACTTCAGCCGCTCTCCCTGTCGCTCCGCCTCCGTTTCGCTCAATTGCTCCACTGCCCGTGCGCGCTCCATCGCGATGGCCACCAAAGAACCGATGGCGTCGAGCGTTTGCCGCGAAAGCACGGCCCCTGAAATGCCGAGGCTCCCGATGGGCTTCACCCCCAGCCGCACGGGAACGAAGTGCAGGGGATGCGTGGGATCGGAAGTCGTCTCGTCCAGCACGTACGCCTTCTTCATCTTCTCTTCGTCAATCTGCGCCGCGCCATATCCCGAGCGGTAAAACTTGTCCTTCTGCGGTACGAAGAGTTCCGCCGCGCCGGCTTCAAAGCAATCCACGATGTGATTTGGAATGGCGTTCATCAATTGTATGACGTTGCCCTCCCCCAGCAGCTTCTCGCTGAAGGCATACAATCGCTCCACCTCCCGGCGGCGGTTGTGCGCCTCGTCCGCTTCGGCGCGAATCCGCGCGGAAAGCTGGCTGCCCATGATGGAGGTGATCAGAAATGCGCCCAGCGCCACCCAGTTCTGCGGATCCGCAATGGTGAATGTTCCGATCGGCGGCAGGAAGAAAAAATTGAACAGCAGCATCGCGGTGACCGACATGAATACAGACACCACCATGCCCCACACCGCGGAAACTGCTAAAATTGCCAAAAGAAACGACAGCGCCACCGTCGTCTGGTTGACGTGAAGGAATCGTGTGTAACCGAACGTGATGGAAATCAGCAGAATCGTTGCGACCACGAATCCGATTCCACGGCCGGAGAAGAATCGCGACATTTGTCTATTGTAACCCGGGACGATTTCGAAGACAGGAGAACAGCACAACTTGCCCAAGAAGCCCGAAGAGTGGCTGGAACTCGCCTCTCCCTCGCCTAACGCCAGGGGTATTTTCAAGCTTTTTCTTGGCTACGCTCCCGGCGTCGGCAAAACCTACAGCATGCTCAGCGAGGCCATCCGCCGCAAAGGCCGCGGCGAAGACGTCGTAATCGGCATCATCGAAACCCACGGCCGCAAGGGAATCCAGGAGCTTGCCGTCCAACTCGAAGCCGTTCCCCGGAAGAAAATCGATTACAAGGGCACTCCGTTCGAAGAGATGGACATTGACGCCATCCTGTCCCGCCGGCCGAGCGTCGTTCTCGTCGACGAACTCGCCCACACCAATATTCCCGGCAGCCGCCACCGCAAGCGCTACGAGGACGTCCAGGAGCTTCTGGCCGCGAAGATCGACGTGGTCTCCACCCTCAACATCCAGCACATCGAGAGCATCGCTCCCACCGTTCGTGCCATCACAGGCGTCACCGTTCGCGAGACCGTTCCCGACTGGGTGCCGCTCAGCGCCAGCGAAACCGTGATGGTGGACCTCACGCCCGAAGCGCTGGTCAATCGCATGCGCCGCGGCGATGTCTATGGCAAGGAAAAGGTTGAGCAGTCGCTGAAGAATTTTTTCCGCCGGGGCAATCTCATCGCTCTCCGGGAACTTGCCCTACGCCAGGTCGCCGAGCAGGTCGACCGCAGCCTGGAAACGTATATGGACGCGAAGCAGATCCGGGAAAACTGGGGCGTGCGAGAACGCATCGCCGTCTGCGTTTCCGGCAGCGCCTCGGGCCAATACCTGGTTGCGAGGGGAGCGCGCATGGCTCGCCGGCTCGATGCCGAGCTTTACGTCGTTCACGTCATGCGCGAATTCGCCACCCGCGAGGAAAATCCAAAAATCCTGGAAGCCAATTTACGGTTTGCGGAAAATCTGGGCGCGCTGGTCGTCCGCCTGAAGGGCCGCAGCGTCGCGGACGCCATTGCTGACTTCGTGCGTTCCAAACACATCACCCAGGTGATTTTCGGGCGCGCGCTGGTTCGCGATTGGAAAAAGTTTCTTTACCTCAGCGTGGTGCATCGCTTTCTGCGCGAGTCCCCGGCCGTGGACATCCACATCGTCACGCAGGAACCCGAAGTCGACTGATGGCATTCCCTCCAGGCACACGCAGATTCTTCCACAAGTGATTCACACTTTTCCACAGACACGCCTCTTACCAGCACCGTTCCCGCGCACTAGAATCCCGATCTATTGATTTCAGGGGAGGCCTTCGATGCTGTTTGCTACCGTTTCTCGTGGCAAGAAACTCGGAACCCGCCTGCTTCCCCACCGCTTCAAGGACGAACGCTACCACGTCCGTCTTGGGAAGCAAGGCCCATACATCCCCATCACGGATTACCGAGACATCCCTTCCTATCTTGCCAACGGCTATTCGCTGGAGATGAGCAACAAAGCCGAGAAGCACAATCCCACCCTCATTCGCCCCGAATCCATTCGCGGCTGGAGCAAAACCTTCTAGTCACCCTGGGAACGCCATTCTCCCGAATGGCGTTCCATCTCGGTGCGCCGCCGAAAACGAAGCAGGACGACCGCACGTCCGCGTTTTGGCGGTCGTTGGTTCCTCAACTATGTGGATTTATCGAAATCGTTCGTGGAATGACCCTGACTTGAGCATTCCTCAAGAAATGGTTGAGGAACGGAAAGTGCCTCAACTTTGGTTTCGAGGATTGGGCATCAGGAGCTCAGTCTTTAGCAAAACTAGTTGCACAGTTGCACGACTACAAAAAACGAACCGCTTGTAGTGCCCGGTTCGCAGGCTAGGAATTTACCTGCAACTTGCGGAGCGTGAGAAGTCCGAGTGGGAGCAGTCCCGCCAGGAGCAAAGCAAACGTCGCAGGTTCCGGGACGGTAGTGCCACCGCCTCCAGTGCCGCCTGTCCCACCGGTGCCGCCCGTGCCACCATTTCCGCCAGTGCCACCTGTCCCGCCAGTGCCGCCGTTCAATCCGCTAATGCTGGCCGAGCAAGTGTCGGAGATGGTGTTGTCGCCGGCAAAGGTCACGTCACCAGTTGACGCCAATAGCCTGCCGCAAGTATCTGTTACGCCGGTGGTAGTGATGCTTGTGCCCGCGAGAACATTTCCCAGCATCACACCAGAGAGGGCCGCGGAGCTGCCGATATCCCAATAGACGCCAGCGTTGGTGGCGTCAAGTCCAGACGCGAACCCAACTACCCCCGAAGAGGTCAGCGAACTCCCTATGAAAACCCAGCTTGGATTGCTGACGCCAAGCGTGTTTGTGAGAGTGAGAGTCCCCGTCAAATCAGCCGCCCCAATATTATAGACACCCGGATTGAGACTAACTCCATTCAGGTTACTCTGCGCGGTACCGACGGACGCCAAGCCTCCTAGAACAGTCAACGCATTGGTGAGTCCCGCCTGAGCCGCCAGCGCGGTCGCATCACCGGCATGCTGCGTCCCAGTTAGGGTGAAGGTCGAAGGGCTAGCTATGGTGATCGAAGCAGCTGGGGAGACACCCACATTCCCGGTAATGGTGTCGTTGCCCGTCGCGAAGCTTACCACCGGCGTGCCACCCAGGACCGCAAAAGGACTCAAATCAGGTCCCAGGATGTCGTCGGCACTAGCATTGGGCACCAACAAGAAAAGAACTAACACGAGAAA
>Ga0210388_10004495_pt1 | contig 10916 bp, 8 predicted proteins | sample IncBWC19OmetaG_FD_155485 | JGI IMG/M metagenome (GOLD analysis project Ga0210388, IMG submission 155485) | Forest soil microbial communities from Barre Woods Harvard Forest LTER site, Petersham, Massachusetts, United States - Inc-BW-C-19-O ...
CAGCTTGTGGCCCGTCGCAAGCCCGTTCTGGAAGGTGAGGTTCTGCAGCGTGATGACCGTGGAGGTCGTCCGGTACCCGCCCCCGTCGAAGTGGACGATGCGCGTCGTCCCGCCTCCGTCCAGAGTCACCGAGCCTCCGCCGTCGAGCGTCGTGTCCTTCCCCTTGGGAAACTCGAGCTGCGCGGTGAGCTGGATCGTGGTCGGGGCACCGCAGTTGAACGTGACGACACCGCCCTTCTCGACCGCCGCGACGAGCGCAGCCTCGGTGCATCCGCCGCTTCCGTTGCCCACGACGGTCGTGGGCGTCGAAGTGTCTGCGGCGCCGAATGGGGGGCTGCACGCGAGAGCCGCGGGGACCGAGGGCGCATCGATGAGACCGGGCGGTGACGCATCCGTCGGTGCCCCAAGTCCCGCGTCGGCTCCACCGTCGCCGCCCCCTTGCATCGTCGCGCTCGAACCGTCCGAGCCTCCCGGGTTGCCCATGCCACCGGAGTCTCCGGACGTGCGCATGTCGCCCGGACTCGAGTCGCCGCCATCGCTCTTTGGTCCGGCGGCGCCACCCGAGGACGACGACCCGCACGCGACGACGATCACGAGAGATGACATCCATGCCGCGGCGCGCGCATGAACGCCCCATTGGATTTCGCGCATACGGACAACGATACCGCGCGCGGCTCGAACGTGGCAGTCGCGGGTCCGGAACAACGACGGGTTTGCGACGACGGTACGCGTTTGGAACACACGGCCCTGTGTTGCAATGGTACGAGGGCACGCATCGATGCAGGAGCCGTCGAGCGTCATCACCTCCTCCGCGTCGTCGTCCCGGCGTTCTCGAATCGCCGCCGGCGCTGGAGTACTCGCCCTTGGCGTAGGGGTCGCGGTTCTCGCGCGGCTCGCGATCGCATCGCCGCGGCCCACGAGTCAGATGGCGCCCCCGGGGACCGCGTCGAGTGAGTCTTCACCGACGAGCGTTTCTGCCACAGCATCCACAGGGGCATCCGGCCCCGCCGGACCGGAGGTCGTCGCCGCGGCGCCCGATGCGACGCAGAAGGCGAACGCGCCGCTCGATGGACGCGCGGCGCTCGGGCGAAAAATCTTCTTCGACGGTTCGCTCTCGGAGCCGCCGGGAACGAGCTGCGCGAGTTGCCACGATCCTGCGCACGGCTTCGCGGGCAACAACGGCTCCACGATCGGCGTGGCCGCCGGGAGCCGGCCGAAGCACTTCGCGCGACGCAATACGCCTTCCGTCCTCTACCTCCGGTTCGTCCCGCGCTTTCACTTCCACTGGGAGGAAGACGTCGACCTGCCGGACGGCGCGGGCGGGTTCTTCTGGGATGGTCGCTCCGACTCGCTCGCCTCGCTGGTGCAGCAGCCGCTGATGAACCCCGACGAGATGAACGCGCGCGACGCGCGGCAGGTGGACGACAAGATCGCCGCCGCCGCGTACGCAGCGGAGTTTCGCCAGGCGTTCCCCGGCGCCCTCGACGACCCCGACGCCGCGCTCGCGGCCCTGGGGACCGCGGTGGAGGCGTTCCTCAAGAGCGACGCGATGTCTCCCTTCACGTCCCGCTACGACGACTACATCCGCGGGCGCGGAGCGCTGAGTCCTCTCGAGGCGCGCGGGCTGAAGCTCTTCAAGGATCGCGCGAAGGGCGCGTGCGACGCTTGCCATCGGCTGAACGAGGCGTCGCCGATGCCCGAGCGGTCGCTCTTCACGGACTACGGCTTCGAGGCCGTCGCCGTCCCGCGCAACCGGAGCCTCCCGGCGAACCACGACGCGAAGGCCTTCGATCTCGGGCTGTGCGAGCGCCACGACCATCCGCACATGGACGACGACCGGGAGTGCGGCTCATTTCGCACGCCGTCGCTGCGGAACGTGGCCGTCCGTCCGGCCTTCATGCACAACGGCGCGTTCTCGAAGCTGCGCGACGTCGTCGCGTTCTACGCCACGCGCGGGACCGACCCGAAGCGCTGGTACTCGTCGGGCACCGCCTACGACGACGTGCCGCAGAAGTATCGCGAGAACGTCAACACGAGCCGCGTGCCCTACGACCGCGGGGTCGGCGAGGCGCCCCGGCTCGACGACGGCGAGATCGACGCCATCGTCGCGTTCCTGCAGACGCTGACCGACGCGCAATATCGCTAATCGCGCTCACTTTCCTTCTCACCAAATCGTCACGAAGTGGATGCGCCGTATTCGCATTGGGCGAATGCGGCGACCACAAGGAGATCATTCAAAATGCGCATGCGAACATCGATGTGGTTTTTAGCCTCGTCCTTCGCGGTCACGGCGGCGGCCTGCAGCTCGGGCAGCGGCGAGGCCACCGAGGCGGTCGGCTCCGCGATCGATACCACCGGCGTCACCGCCACGGCGGCCGACGCGGGAGAAGTCAGCGGGCGCCATGACTTCCAGACTCGCACCCCGATCAAGCACGTGGTCGTCATCGTCGGCGAGAACCGCACGTTCGATCACGTCTTCGCGACGTACAAGCCGAAGAACGGGCAGCGCGTCGACAACCTCCTCGCCAAGAAGATCATCAACGAGGACGGCACGCCCGGCCCGAACTTCGCGCTCGCCGTGCAGAAGTCGGCGGTCGACTCGCCGCCCAGCCCGTACCAGCTGAGCCCCGGCTCGAAGGCCAACTACAAGGTGCTGCCACCCGCCCTCGCCGGCGGACCGACGACGCCGTTCGTCTCGACCGTCGCTGACGCCGAGGCGGCCGAGAACGGGCTACCCTCCGACTACATCGCGTTCCTCACCACCGGGGGAACGGGGCTGAAGAGCGGTGCGGTCGACACGCGCATTCCCAACGCGACCAGCCTGCCGCCGGGACCGTTCCAGCTCACACCCGGCGTGCCCTACGACGCCTACTCCGCGAGCCCCGTGCACCGCTTCTACCAGATGTGGCAGCAGCTCGACTGCAGCAATGCGCAGTCCACGCTCTTCAATCCGGCTGGTTGCCGCTCCGACCTCTTCCCCTGGGTCGAGGTCACGATCGGCGCCGGCAGCAACGGCTCGACGCAGTCGGCGACCTTCACCGACGAGTCGACCGGCGAAGGCTCGACGGCGATGGGCTTCTACAACGTGCTGCAGGGCGACGCGCCCTACTTCAAGTCGCTCGCCGACACGTACGCGATGAGCGACAACTTCCACCAGTCGATCGAGGGCGGCACCGGCGCCAACCACGTCGCGCTCGGGACGGGTCTGGCCGACTGGTACAGCGACGGCAAGGGCAACCCGGCCGTTCCCCCGGAGCTCGAGATCGAGAACCCGAACCCGCAGGCGGGCACGAACAACTGGTACACGCAGGATGGCTACTCGGGCGGCACGTACAGCAACTGCTCCGACCCCACGCAGCCCGGCGTCGGGCCCGTCGAGGACTACCTGAAGTCGGTGCACGTCGCCCCGAACTGCGAGAAGGACCACTACTACCTCCTCAACAACTACAACCCGGGCTACCTCGGCGACGGCACGGTCGACACGAGCGAGTTCACCATCCCGCCGTCCTCCACGCCCACGATCGGCGACGAGCTCCTCGCGCACGACATCTCGTGGCGCTACTACGGCGACCAGTGGAACCGCTACGTCGCGGACACCACGGGCACCGACCCGCTCGACAACTACTGCAACATCTGCAACCCGTTCCAGTACGCGACGTCGATCATGGCGAACGCCGCCATTCGCACGACGCACATCAAGGACACGATCGACCTCTACAGCGACATCCAGAACGGCTGGCTCCCGGCCTTCTCGATCGTCAAGCCGAGCGGTCTGGTCGACGGGCACCCGGCGTCGTCCAAGCTCGATCTCTTCGAGGGCTTCTCGAAGAAGATCGTCGACCTGATCAAGGCGCAGCCGGACCTCTGGAAGGACACGGCCGTCATCATCACGTTCGACGAGGGCGGCGGTTACTACGACTCGGGCTACGTCCAGCCGCTCGACTTCTTCGGCGACGGGACCCGCATCCCGGCCATCGTCGTGTCGCCCTGGTCGACGGGCGGCCACCTGTCCCACAAGTACGCAGACCACGTCTCGATCCTGAAGTTCGTCGAGCGTAACTGGGGTCTGCCGCCGGTCGCGAAGAACAGCCGCGACAACCTCCCGAACCCGGTCTCGGACCTCGTCAATCCGTGGGTGCCGCTCAACGGCCCGTCGATCGACGACCTCTACGACCTGTTCGACTTCGGTCACCTCTGAGAAACAGGCTCTTTCTACGCGGCGCCGGCTCCCTCACGGAAGCTGGCGCCGCGCGCTTTTGTGTCGTTCTTGCTGCGCTCGCCGCCCTGACGAGGCTATCAATCGGTGTGGCCGCTGCCTCGGCGGCTGCCTGCCCTCGAGAGGAGCCCCAGATGAGCCACCCTGACTTCGATCCCACGTACGTCTTTTCCCATCACGCGCCCACGCCCGAGAAGGTCGCCCACTACGACGCCATCCACGTGGCCGCCCTGCGGTTCGCCGAGGCCATCCTCGCCCACACTCCGCGCTCGTCCGACCAGGCCGCCGCCCTGCGGCTCCTTCGCGAGAGCACCATGATGGCGAACGCTGCGATCGCGCTCGAAGGACGACTCACGAAGTGAGTCGCCGGCCGCGGGGCCGTCTTTCGTCACAGACTTGCCGCTTGCGTGACAACGCAGCTTCGTCAAACCTTAGGATCAAGAATCGATGCGCTCCAAAGCTGTTGCCCTGTCCTTGTCGTGCTTCTTCCTCGGCTGCTCCTCCAGCTCCTCCTCGGACAACCCTGCGGACGCGGGGACCGTGAAGCCGTCGGACGGCGGGGGGTCGGTATCGGCGGACGGCGGGACCGCTCCCTCCGACACGGTGGCCGAGAGCACCCGCGCGAGCTGCGGCTACGACGTCGGATCGCTCGCCGCGGACACGCAGGGCGCATCGGCGCCCGACGGCGCGACGATCCCGATCGACACGATCGTCATCGTCATGATGGAGAACCGATCGTTCGACCACTACTTCCAGGACCTGCCGAACCAGCCCGGGTGGTCGCGCGGGGACGGCAGCGCAACCGCCTCCTCCTCGTCCGTCGACGTCGCGCCTGCGGGCGTGACGAACCCGGGAATCGACGGCACGCCGTTGCCGCTGGCGCCCGTCGCGGCGCCTGACGGCGGCTCGTCCCCGTCCGGCTTTTGTTTCGCCGATACGAACCATGGCTGGGACGGCACGCACCAGGAGATCAACGGCGGCAAGATGGACGGCTTCGCGGTCGCCAACGACGGGACGCACGAAGATCCGATGCTGGGTCCGCCGGACTTTCTCAACGGCGCGCGGGCGCTGATCTACTACACGAAGGACCAGCTGCCCTTCATGTACTGGGCGGCGGAGAACTTCGCGATCGGCGATCGCTACTTCGCAGCCGTACCCGGGCCCACCTGGCCCAACCGCGAGTACCTGTATGCCGGCACGTCCTGGGGCGAGACGACGACGGGCGCGTTCCCGACGCTGACGACCAAGACGGTCCTCGACTCGCTCTCCGCCAAGGGCGTCAAGTGGGGCAACTACGCCGGCTCGCTGTCGAGCGTGCTCCTCTTCAGCACCAGCAAGACGTACCAGAGCACTTACGCCAAGAACCTCTACCCCTCCACGCAGTTCGCGACCGACGCGGCGAACGGCAAGCTGCCGACCGTCACCTTCCTCGACCCGAACCTCTACCCCGAGGGCTACGACAACAACGACGAGCACCCGCCGGCCGTGATGCAGGTCGGCGAGCAGTGGCTCGCCGGGGTGGTGAAGGAGCTCGTGGCGAGCCCGCAGTGGCCGCACATGGCGCTCTTCGTCCTCTATGACGAGCACGGCGGACTCTACGATCACGTGGCCCCGCCGCCGGCGTGCGCGCCGGACGCGACGCAGCCGAAGGTGAGCGACGGCGGCAGCACGTACGGCGGATTCGTCGAGGACGGCATACGCCTTCCCTTCGCCGTCCTCTCGCCCTACGCGAAGCACCACTACGTGAGCCACAAGGTGTTCGACCACACCTCGGTGCTCCGCTTCGTCGAGGCGCGCTTCGGGTTGCCTGCACTCACCAAGCGCGACGCCAATGCCCTCGCGCCGTGGGACGTGTTCGACTTCAAGTCCGCGCCGATGTTGACTCCGCCCGCCGTGCCGGACGTACCGGTCGACCAGACGATCATCGATCAATGCAAGACGATCTTCACCGCGGCAGACGTCGCCGCGTCCGACTTCAGCATGTAGCCGTCTGCCTCGCGATCGCGTTCGGCTGCGCCCGAACGAACGGTGCCCCGGAGGACGCCGCGCCACCTGCGCCGGGGGATGGGGCCCTGCAAGATAGGGCGCAGAGAGCCGACGCCGGGGCCGATCCCGCCGCGCAGCTCCTTCAGGGCCTCGGGCGAGACGGCCGCGCCGCGGCCGAGCAGCTCGTGGCCCATTGCGACGACCGCCAGGCCTATCTCGACGTGCGACGGAGGGCGGCCGCCTCCCTCAGCGCGTGGCGCCGATGGATCGGAATCCCGGCGGAGGCTGCGTTCGGTCCCGAGGTGGCCATCCAGGAGGCTGGCGGCTCGATCGGCGCGCTCGATCGCGCCATGACGGGCCACGACTGCAATGCCGTGCGTGACGCCGCGGGAAATCTCGAGGCCGCGTTCCGGATCCCGGAGACCGCCGTCGACCGGATCGGGATAACCCGGACGGCCTTCGGGCAAGCGGTGTCCGATGCGACCTATCGACTCGGTCAAGCCGTGCTCGAGTCCACACCTTACGTTCCGGAGGGCGACGACGCCGCCTTCGCCGACGCCATGGGATTTCTCGATTTCATCGACGCCGGCACGCGCGCCCTCGGCCTCGATGTGCCCTCCCAGGCCGCGCCGCTGGAGCGCCTGCGAAGCGCCCGGACCCTGGCCGAGGTGACGGACCGCGCCGGTATCGTGCGGGCCGCCGGAGCGCTGGGCGCCTCGATCCGGCGCGGTCTGCGGGCGACAGGCATCGCGACGACGCTGATGTATCGACCGCTCCGCGACGCGCCCGACATCGACGCGCTCACGCTCCCCCGCCCCGCGCTCCCCGCGGATGCCCCGAAGGCCGCGCTCGGAAAACAGCTGTTCTTCGACCGCCGCCTGTCGCCTCGAGGTGCGCGGGCGTGCGCGACCTGCCACGAGCCCGGCCGCGCCTATGCCGACGGTCTCGTCGCTCCGGCGTCCCTCGATCCGGCGACGACGCTCCGCCGCAACACGCCTTCGCTGCTCTACGCGCCTGTCGAGGCCTTGCTCACCTGGGATGGGCGGGTACGGATGGCCGACCGGCAGGCTCTCATGGTGCTTCACACGCGCGCGGAGATGGGGTCGACCGACGAGCAACTGGCGCAGGTCGTGGCCTCGGACCCGGCGTACGCTGCGGCATTTCGCGCGAGCTTCGCGGACGGCGTCACGCCCGCGAACATCGGCATCGCGCTCGCCTCGTTCGAGGCCAGCGATCTCGTGCCCGGCAGCGCGCCCATCGACCGCTTCGCGCGCGGCGACGAGGACGCCCTGTCGCCCGACGACCGCGCGGGGCTCGACGTCTTCGCGGGCAAGGGACGGTGTGCTCGATGCCACGTGCCACCGGTCTTCAGCGGGAGCCGGCCCCCCGACTTCACCGCCCCCGTCTTCGCGGTCCTGGGCGTACCGTCCGCGCCGGACGCCACGGCGCTCGACGGCGACCGCGGCCGCGGGGGCGGCGACTTCCGGGTCCCAACCGTGCGCAACATCGGCCAGACGGCGCCTTACTTTCACAACGGTCGCTACGCGACGCTCGATCGAGTCGTCGACTTCTACGACAAGGGCGGCGGCAGGGGACTCGGGCTCGACGTCCCCAATCAGGACCCCGAGATCCGGCCGCTGCATCTCACGAGCGAAGAAAAGCGCGTGCTCCTCGTCTTCCTTCGCGAAGCACTGACCGACGCAAACTAAACCCCGTCGGCGCAGTTCCGAGAGGAGAGGGAAAACAAAAAGATCAGGAAGATCAGGAAGGATCTTGGGATGCAGACTGGGCGGGCTCGGCCATGCGCGCAGCCGGAGGCCATCCCAGATCCCTTCCTGATCTTCCTGATCTTTTTGTTTTCCCTCTCCCTCCCGAGCATCGCGTGTGCGTACTTGAGCGACATCGTTCTACGCGACTTCGACGGTAGTAGGTTGCAGTCACGCAGTGATATTCTTCGAACATTGGGAGCTCTTCCCCCTTCGGTCTCATGGCGAACGCAGACCTCCTTCCTGCCATCGACGATGTGCTCGCGGACAAGTACCGCATCGAGCGCGAGCTCGGGCGTGGCGGGATGGGCATCGTCGTCTCGGCGACTCACCTGCAGCTCGAGGAGCGCGTCGCCATCAAGTTCCTGCTGCCCGAGCTGGCGCACGATCCGACGCTGGTCGCGCGGTTCCTGCGCGAGGGTCGCGCGGCCATCAAGATCCGCAGCGAGCACGTGGTGCGCGTGCGCGACGTCGCGACCCTGCCAGGCGGCACGCCGTACATGGTCATGGAGTACCTGCAGGGAAAGGACCTCGAGGAGCTCCTCGAAGAGCAGGGCCGGCTGTCCGCGGAGCTCGCGGTCGACCACGTGCTGCAGGCCACCGAGGCGCTGGCCGAGGCGCACGCCCTGGGGATGGTCCACCGCGATCTGAAGCCTGCGAACCTGTTTCTCGCGCATCGGGCCGACGGGAGTCCCTGCGTCAAGGTGCTCGACTTCGGCATCACGAAGGTGACCGACACCAACGACGTCGCGAACTTCGACTCGACCAACGCGAGCATCGTCATGGGCTCGCCCCGGTACATGTCCCCGGAGCAGATGCGCTCCGCGCGCGAGATCGATGCGCGGGCCGACATCTGGGCGCTCGGCGTCATCCTGCATGAGCTCATCGCGGGCACCGCGCCCTTCGACGGCGCGACGATGCCCGATCTGCTCGCCGCCATCTTGCAAGACCCGCCGCCGCCCCTCAGGCAGCACCGACCCGACGCTCCGCAGGGGCTCGAAGCGATCATCGCCCGGTGCCTGGAGAAGGACCCGGCCGCGCGATACGCGGACGTGGCGGAGCTCACCGAGGCGCTCGCCCCCTTCGGATCCGCGTCGGCGCGCGTATCGGCCGAGCGCGTCTCGCGCGTCATCCGACCGCGTACCGCGTCGGACGGGCGGACGCCGGCGCCGATCGTGCGGACCACGATCCCTTCGGGGTCGGAGCTCCGGCCGGACCCCGCGTCGTCCGCCGGCACGGTGACGGTCAGCGCGACAGCCACGGCGTGGGGGGCCACGGGCGCTCCAACGCGATCGAAACTCCGGACCGTGGGAATCGCCGCCGGCGGACTGTTCTTCGGGGCGACGCTGACGATGGCGATCTTCGGAGGCCACTCCGAGCATGCGGCCCCGGCGGCGCGCGCGAGCGCGTCGGCCGAGACCCCCTTGATCGTCGCCGCCCCGCCCGTCGCCCGCGAGAACGCGGACCCGCTCGAATCGCTCGACCTGACGCCGGTCGCGACATCGACGCCTCCAGCCGACGCGCCTTCCCCGTCGGCGTCCGCTCCTACGAAGGCCCCGCCCGTCGCGCCCGCGAAGCGCCGCGTCGCGGGCGGCGCCACGGACCACGGCGGCTCTGGGCTGCCCGTCGCGAGCGCGCCCTCGACGACGGGAGAGCCCGACCTCTTCGACGGGCGCAAGTAACATCGACCTGCGACGCCTCGATGGACTCGAAGCGGTCATGAAGCACCTGGCACGTGGAGCCCTGCTCCTCTCGATCGCGAGCGTGGTCGTCACCGCGGACCGGCCGGCGAGCGCGACGGACCCGGCGACTGCGACCATGCTCTTCAACGAAGCTCGGCAGCTCGTGGCGGCGGGTCACTACCCGGAAGCGTGCCCGAAGTTCGAAGAGAGTCAGCGGCTCGACCCGGGCATCGGGACCCAGTTCAACCTCGCGGACTGCTACGAGCACACCCAGCGCCTCGCCTCTGCGTGGGCGCTCTTTCTGGACGTCGCCTCCTCCGCCGGGGGCACGGGGCAGGTTGCGCGCGAGCACGTGGCGCGGAGACGCGCCGCCGCGCTCGAGCCGAAGCTCTCGAAGCTCACGATCGCGGTGCCGACGAACGTCACCGGCCTCGAGGTGCATCGCAACGGCGAAGTCCTCGGCGGAGTGCTCTGGAACAATCCGATCCCCGTCGACCCGGGGAGCTACACGATCGAGGCCTCGGCGCCGGGGAAGAAGAAGTGGTCGACGGTGGCCACGGTCGGGCCCAGCGGCGCCGCCGTGACCGTCGCCATCCCGGCGCTGGAGGATGGCGAGGGTCTTCCGCCCGCGTCGTCTCTCGCGGCGGCGCACCCCGACGCCGACGCTTCCACGCCGGACACGCGGCTCTCCGAGCGCTCGAGGACGGAGAGGGCCATCGCGCTCGGCGTCGGCGGAGCGGGCGTCCTCGGGATCGGCATCGGAGCGTTCTTCGGGTTGCGGTCGATCGCGAAGCACTCGGACTACGAGCAGCTCTGCAACGGCGGCGTCTGCGAACCTGCCGCGGGGCCGATTCACGACGACGCGGTCGCCGCTGGCGACGCCTCCACCGTCGCGTTCGTCGTGGGGGGCGCTCTGATCGCCGGCGGCGCCGTGCTCTGGCTGGTCGCCCCGCGGGCATCGTCGCCCGTGTCTCGGATCCGCCTCGCTCCCAGCGTCGGCTCGTCGGGCGCCGGCGTGGTCCTCGCCGGAGGGTGGTGACGTGACCGCGAGGTTCGCGCCGGCCCTCGCCCTGGTCGCGGCGCTCGGCGCCGTGGCGTCCGGCGCGGCGTGCAACGCGATCGTCGGCAACGGCGACATCCAGTTCGTGACCGAGGCCGGAGCGAGAGACGCCACCGCCGGGGAAGAGATGCCTGCGCAGCCGGAGGCTGCCGTGGCGGAAGCGAGCGTCGAGGAGGGCGAGGCCGAAGCGCCTGAGGCCGGAGAGC
>Ga0210388_10004496_pt1 | contig 10914 bp, 4 predicted proteins | sample IncBWC19OmetaG_FD_155485 | JGI IMG/M metagenome (GOLD analysis project Ga0210388, IMG submission 155485) | Forest soil microbial communities from Barre Woods Harvard Forest LTER site, Petersham, Massachusetts, United States - Inc-BW-C-19-O ...
TGCACAACTGCTTCCGCATCGGGGAGAACAAGTTCAAGATACATCGTCCCCGGAAATGCTGCGCGGCCACTTTGCAGCGCGTCTGGATCGTCGATATGCAGTCTGCCAATCACCCGATACCCCTCGTGAATGCGCTGCGTACGAAGCTCCACGAGCTTTGGTGACCAAATCTGGCTGCGTGCTCCAACGCGCTCGATATTTGGTTTGCCAAAATCTTTCTGTGCGCCCAGTCGGCTTTGGTGGTCAGATAGTCGGCAAAAACTTCTGGTAGTCCTCCTGGGAGAGTGTCTGATAGGCGAAAAGTGCAAGGGGATGCTCCGGCGACGCCCATTCACGCCCCGTTTGCTTGTTATGCAACCGGTGAATCGCTCCTGTATTCGGATCGAAATTCAGAAGGAAGTGCTCAGTTTCGATGTCCTTGGAGTGAAGCGTTCCTGCCATTTCCGGCCGTCTAGGAACCAGATCATCGATGGCTTTCTGCGCCTCATTTCGCAGCGGAGCGGGCAGCGTGGCGATGCCGTCGAACAGATCCTGGCGTTTCTCCTGCCAGCTGAACTCCACTACTCTGTAGTTCTTGGTGTCCAGCATTTCCCCGAGACTCTGCGGCGTGTAGTGGTCGAAGTCGAGCCACGTCTTGGTATCAGTTCCCCAGGTGTGTTCGGCCTCCAAGAGCAGATGCCGCAGCAGACTTAAGTCGGTTGCATCGCCTATTTGAAATTTGTTCTCCGAGATCCATCTACACCGTAGCCGGCAGAGTTCGCGATACCGCGCTACCTTGAGCGGATCACTGGCCACGCCGTATATCCAAGTGTCACCGATCTCCCGGGTTTCAACCGGAAGGTCCTTGCAATACGGCTGAATGGCATTGCCGATTTCAGTCAGGTTCGTGGCGACGATCTTTGCATTGGGAAAGCGCCGACCGAGATCGGCATAAATGTTGTCGATTTCGGTCGGAGTATGCGGACCACTATTGTCGCCGCGTACAACCATTGCGATGGCGAGGCCTGAGCCAGGCACACACGCAATGCTACCGTAATCGTGGTGATACATGACCACTATGGATGCGCCGCCCGGATCTTTCCAGACAAACAGCGGCGGCAACTCGGCTGCGGTACTTCCGCCGTTCACACCGATATCGACGAAATTGACGCCACGTTCAGCTAGAGGTGCGATGAGGCCGCGAGTATGACCGGGAACGTCGGTCATCTTTGCGCCGGTCGTGGTGCGGCCAAAGCGCCGGTCGAGAGAATGCGAGAGTGACAGGCTGCCGGAGATCAATGAGCGATCCATCATCTCCGTCTGCCAGCTGAACGGCAGTGCGTGCCACGCGATGTCGCCATCGCCAATGGCCTTTTCCATACGCCGCCTGTCTTCAGGCGAGGCCTGCTCAAGATACTCGTAAAGCAGACACGAGCCGGTGGTCCAGACGTAGCGATTCGAACCAGCCTGCCGCATCTGCTGCGCGGTGCGAATGGCTTGCGGAAAATATTCGGCGAAGTAGCGGTGTACAACGTTAGCCTGAGTGTCGATAAAGCCCGCGTCGAAGTGACACTTGAACATGACCAGGACGCGATTAATCGAGGTATTAGGCAGTATGGGTGGCGCAAGCGTCGAAAGAGAGAGCGCCGCGAGGGGCTTGGCTACCAGAACGCCCCCAAAGGCGAACACTGATGATTTAGCAAATTCTCGTCGCTGCACGGCACCTCTGACTCATCCAAGTATGGGAAACTCACATTCTAACTGGCCGCAAATCGTGGGTGCCTAGTTCGCATCCCAAGCGGTGAATAGATCATCCGCTTTTGATCCGGCATGCCCATTACTCGGCTCCTCTTCTCTCAACACCTGGAGATTACTTTTTGGCCGTGGCCGTGGCTGCACCAATAGGCGCCGTAAAGCTCACCCACCACGAATCCCCGCTTTGCACAATAGTAGTTTCTGTCGGATGCTTCCCGTTGATCAGCACATCGGGTGTCTGTGGCTGTTTCTCGAACGGTCCAAGACGCATGGCGACCGGACCCAATTGTCGGTCCGCAGAAATCTCTAAACTCATCTGGCCGGCCACACGCCGAAGGTCGTAGTGAAGCAGAGCTGTCTCCCTTTTTCCCTCGCGCTCTACAAAGGCCGGATACTTGTCGACTGTTATTTCATTCCAGCTGTAAGGCAATCTTGGCAAGACGCGCAAACGCTGCGGCACGTTGTCGTCCACGCCAATCAGAATACGGAAGACCTTGATGATCTCCGCCTCTTGCACTCCGTTGCCTAAGTCGCCGGTACCGAAAACATAACTACCGGTTGGATCGACCTGCACGCCTTCCGGCACAACGAAGGAATGAATTTTGGGCTGGTAGACTTCTCTGGCAGTCCAATTCAGCATGGGCGTCACGTCCTTCATGCGATCGAGCAGCAAAGCCGCTTGTGTCACAAAGCCTTGGCCATAGCCCATCGCCCATCCATAAAACCCAAACGGACGATAGGTGTCGATGAGCCGTTGATAAGCTGCCTCATTGGCCGGCCTCCATGCCGGATCGTCGTCTTGCGGCGCGAAACCCTTATAGTCCGCCAGGAAAATCAGCGGCCCCAGAACAGTGCTTTTGTTGGGCCAACCGGCATCGTCAAGAGTCCACACGCGGCCGTACCTTGGATCATTCATGAGGTACCGCGCCGGAATTGCCTTCCGCATCTTCTCCGCGCGATCGCGCCAGAGAGCGGCGGATTGTGTCTCGCCGACGGAATCAGCCATCTGCGCCAAGGCCTCAAGGGCAGTCATGCACACGGCATCGGGGTAGACAGAATATCCTTTGCCGTTTGCAGACTCGCCGGTGGTGTAAAGCACGCCATCGGCCGCCCCAGTGATCTGTGCATGATTGAACTGCCACGGAATCCAATCACCCGCCGCTTTTACATCGGTCCAATGGGCGCGAAGCCACGTATCGCGATCGGGAGCCCGCAGCCAATGCTTGTAAATGAACATCGCGATAAGGCCGTGGCCGTCGTTCTCAAGAGGCGCTGCAAAATCCGGAATGTTGATAACGCGGCTCCAGTGTGGCGGCAGCGGAGAGCCCTTGTACTTCAGCGCGGGGTTCTCCACCCAGGTGTGAGACGAGAGGAAAGCAAAGTCCGCCGTGTGCGAAGCCTTGTCGTAGTAGCCGAGCTCTGTCAGTTCCTGAAGGCTCCGGCCCAGGTCACGAGACCAAGCGTGGTTATAGTACACGCCGACATCCTTTCGAAACGTTCCGAATTCTCCACCCGCCGATCGCGGGTCGCCAGCCCAAGCCAGAGCATCACGCGTCGAAGTGTGATAGGTTCCGTCGGCATCGACCTTGTCCAACATATCCTGCACGTTCGCATAGAAGGCGTTTTGCAGGGCGCTAGTATAGTTGGTCCCCTTGAACGTGACGTGCGGTCCCACATACCCGTGCGGTATCTCAGCCGGAATCGGCTGCTTGAAGTCTGCATCCGTCGAATACAAGGTCTCGCTCAAATTCTTCAACCGTCGCTGCGATGTAGCTTCATCCGCTCCACCGGCGCGCAATGGCTTTTCGTTAACGAACTTAGCGAACTGCGGCGACAGATCGTTCGCCGGAATGGGCGTTGCGCCGGGGATCGACGTGCCGGGCGCGGATTGCACCGTAATCCCTGCAACCGCCACCGAACCTCTCTTCGCGGGGGACCCTGTAATCTCGATGCTTGCGAGCAGCGCGTCCTTCGGTGCGATCACCGCGACATAGTTGCCGTCTTCAACCGGCGCAGCTGGGTAAAGACGCAACGCTTGTTCAAATGCCATACGCAGCGGCGCATCAGTTGGGAAAGGCTCTTGCGTCTGATAAAAAGGCAAGCCCCACCAAACGCTTTCACCCAAAATCAACGGAAAATCCTGCGTCGTACCGTCTGCATAGTGCAGGCGAATCTGTCCCAGGTTATCGCCGACGATAAACCGCTCGGCGTAACTCAGCGGATTGGACCAGGCCGACGGTCTCTTCGTCTCTGTCATTCCGAGGAAGTAGATTTTTTTGACGGTGACGCCGACATTCACCTGCAACGAGCCGGTCTCTGGCGCATGCCATGCCGTCCCAATAAAAGGAACGCCGTAACGGTACAGCATTCTTGTGTCGCCCTTGGCAATCGGCAAAGCGAGAAAGCGATCGTGAGAAGGGGCCTTTGGGTCAGTGGCTCCAAAGCACTGAGTTCGGCCCGCGAGTAACCCGATCAGTACAGCACAAACCGTAGTGAATTGCTTTGTCGTTCGATATTTCGTCATGTCATCCTGTCTAAAAATCTATTAGCGCGCCGCGAAAAATATGACCGTGCCAGTCTTATCCGTTCAACTTTAATCTCCGGACAGCCCCTTCTGCGCGCTTACAATAAAATGCACTAAACAAGGAAACCGGTCCCTCACAGACGATGGCAGGAACCTTATCGCGTCAGTCTATGGGGAGTCAAGTAGTAGAAGATACTATCCTGATAATGTTATTTAGTTTCTTTGGCATCAATTGCTAGGCCATTTTAGTACAAGAATATTGGATCAGATGAGATACCGGTCTCACAATAAACTCGACATTGCAACTCAACTCTAATATAAAGGTCCTCGTTGCATTTAAGACCGGTGTTCTGGAGCTGTCGGCAACTGCAGCACTGCCTCTCATGGGAGTTGTAGATGAAGCGCGTCCTATCCGTTTCAATATTCCTCACATTTTTCGTTTCGATTTCTTTTCTGCCCGCATTTTGCCAGACAAGGACAATCTGGGAGATTGGGAAATACGATCAATCAGCCGAGGAGTTTAAGGCTGGCCAGAGCGACCACCTGGTCTACAAGGTAGGCAAGAGCGATTGGGCGCAGGATTGGCCCCGCTGGCAACGGACCGGATCCACCTATGAGATCCAATTCAATCTTGATGCTGCACCGAAGGGCGTGTATCTTCTGAAGATTTCCTTGCTCACCGGTTACATGAGAACGCCGGATATGCAAGTTGAAATCAATGGGCACAAGGGGATCTTTTATGTGCGTTCCAAGCCGATCTACACGGCTAATAGCGGCCTGTTGAGCATTGAGCTGCCCACGGAGTACATGGCCAAGGGCGAGAACAGCCTAGTCTTCTCGCCAGTGAATACGCAGGCCGCCGATGCCGGATCGGACACGTCCGCTGAATCATTCCGTTACGACTTCATCGGCATGACGAACGATCCTCGTGCGACGTATTCACGGGATGACCTTCGCGCCGATGTGGTTCCCACGGTCTTTTATCAGCAGAAGGAAGGAAAGCTGGTTGAGTTAGTGGATGCATACCTGCGATTTGGGCAGAAAAATCCCATAGGCCGTGCAGTGCTCAAATTGAATGGAAAGAGTTATAGCGCCGAGGTTGCTGCCAGGAATGACTTTGGCGAGGAGCGCGTTGAATTCGAGGTATTGGAGTGGCAAGGGACCGCGGCAACGACTTTCGAAGTTACTGCGGGAATGCAACGTAACTTCAATCTGCTCTTGACCGCAGAGCGCAAGTGGACTCTATTTGTTGTGCCGCACACGCACGTTGATATCGGGTATACGGATTACCAAGGCAAGGTGGCCGAAAATCAAGCAGAAACGCTTATGGAAGCGGCTGGCCTGATAAAGAAATACCCCGACTTTCGGTTTGCGACGGATGGCTCATGGAACTTGCAGCAATTGATGGAGACGCGGCCGCAGCCGGAGCAGGATGAGATCCTTGGCCTAATCCGCTCAAACAAGATAGGCTTGCCCGTCGACTACTTCAATCTCTTGACCAGTTACGCATCGCTCGAGACACTCTACCGCTCGCTGTATTACACCAAGAGCCTATCTCGCAAGTATAACTTGCCTTTTGACTATGCCACGACAACCGATGTTCCGTCTTATACTGGCGCTTATCCCTCTGTGTTGGCGAGCGCGGGAATCAAATATTGGGCGGTGGGCGCGAACCAGGATCGCGCGCCCGTCCTGACGCATGAATTATGGAATGAAAAGTCGCCATTCTGGTGGGAGGGGCCGGACGGGAAGAAAGTCCTGTTTTGGTACTCGTGGGGCTATTCGCAGATAGGGCGTTTCTTTACGCTCGATCCCACGAATGCACTGATCCATGAATCACTGCCGCAGCTTCTTGCCTCGTATAACAGGCTTGCTTACAAGCCGGACGCTGTATTGATGTACGGAGCGCAAGACGAAAATACGGACTTGCACCCCCAATTGGCAACATTCGCCACCGCGTGGAACCAATCTCATGCGTATCCCAAGCTGCGCTATTCGACGTTCGCTGATTTCTTCAACTATATCGATCAACATTTTGGCGCCGAGCTGCCAACTTACAAGGGAGACATGGGGGCGTATTGGGAGGACGGCATCGGTTCTGACGCGTCTTCTGCGGCGGGAGACCGTCACAATCAAAGCGATGCGCTGTCGTCGGAGATCGTCTCCACAGCGGCTCATGTGATGGACCCGAAGTTTCATCTGCCTAAGGCCGAAGTGGAAGATGCGTGGAACAACATTCTGCTGTTCGCGGAGCATACCTGGGGTGCGGGCAATTCCATTTCACAACCCGACACAGACGAGGCCGTGAAGCAATTGGCGGCCAAGGACAATTTTGCGACCCAAGCTCATTTTGAACTGGAAGACATCACAAACCGCTCTCTTTACCAGTTAGCACATCAGATTCAGATTCCGGGCAGAACAATCGTTGCCTTCAACGGACTGAATTGGAAGCGCAATGCGCTCATAGAAACCGACCTGCGTAAGAATGAGGAGCTCGTCGATCTGACCACCCATCAGAAGATCCCTCTGGAAGTTATGTCGGATAGAGAGAATTTTCTTCACGTCAGATTTCTGGCCAGTGACCTACCTTCTGTAGGATACAAGTGTTTTCAAGTTCGCACTGTATCCAATCCTGCGCCAGTGGTCTCGTCACCTGAGTCGAATCCTGTCATCGAAAATAAGTATTACCGAATTACGGTCGATGTTCAGAGTGGTGCAATCCAAAGCATTTTCGACAAGGAGTTGCAGCGGGAGTTAGTCGATAACGCCAGTCCGTACCGATTTGGCCAGTATTTATACGTGACAGGAGGCGGCCCTGAGGACAATGGACCAACTCGGATGATCCATCCCTCCAAATCGCTTCCCGTTGCAAAGTTGGTGGTCCATCCCGCAACAAAGGGTGAGTATGTAGGCGCCCGGAAGACGGCTTGGGGCTACTCCATCAAATTGCGCAGCTCCGATGTGAATACGCCTGAAATCGGCCTAGAGCTCCTTCTCTTTGACAATGAGAAGAAGATGGAGTTTCGCTACACGGTAGAGAAATCGTATACCACAGCGAAGGAGGCAGTGTACTTTGCCTTCCCTGCCGCGGTGGAATCTCCAAGGTTTGAATATGCCACACAGCAGGGTTGGGTCGATCCGTCGCGCGATATGCTGAAAGGTGCGAGCCTCGAGTGGTTCAGCGTTCAGAAGTGGATGGCAGTACACAATTCCAACCTAGCAGTAGATATTGTTCCCGTGGATGCGTCGCTTGCAAGCTTCGGAGACATTAACCGCGGGGAATGGCCGGAGGAGTTTCTCCCAAAGACTTCCACAATTTTCTCTTATGCCATGAACAACTATTGGCACACCAACTACCGTGCAGGGCAGGGCGGAACCTTTAGGTTCCGCTATGTCATGACGAGCGCAGAACGGCTTGATCCGGCGGCGCTTACACACATGGGATGGGAGAGCATGGAATCGCCAGCTGTTGACGTGGTTGCCAATCAGGATAAGGTTGGTAATCCAGACGAGCCCTTGCCGGCAGAGGGAACAAGTTTTCTTGAAATCAACGCCCCGAATGTTGCGCTTGTCACCTGGAAGCTAGCGGAGGATGGTAAAGGAACGATACTGCGTTTGCAGGAAACAGCAGGCCAGACCAGCGAATTCACTGTCCGGCTTCCGCACACAACCATACATTCCGCCAACCTTTGCAATACTGTAGAGGACAATCTGCACGACCTGGACGTCGCGGGCAACGTGATCCACTTAATAATTCATCCTCACGAAGTGTTAACCGTTCGTTTGACCCAATGACTCGTTGCACCAAGAATAGCCGGAGTATAACTACATGCGTAATCTGCGATCCGGACGCCCACCTTGGCGTGTAATGCGAGCAGAGCCAAGGAGGCGCCGAAGACGCTAACCAACGTTGGCATGTCTGAAGCCGACATGTCGAACTCTACACGATCATTTGCTCGGTCCGTCAAGATCGAACTGGAAGAACTGGCCGATGCGATGCTGGACGCAGGCGCAAAGAGCAGATGAAACCGTTGGCCAGAGTGCCACTACTGATCATCGACGATCTCGGTATGCGCAAGCTGCCGTTGATCGGAGCCGACGAGTTGCTGGAGATCATCATGCGCCGCTATGAACGAGTCAGCACGCTGATCACCTCCAACAGGCCGTAAAAGACTGGGCAACTACTTAACGCCGCGAGGGGACAGGTCTCAACAAGTAAAACCTCTGGCACCGTAACCATCCTTCTATCTTTTGACAATCACCTCAACTGTGTTTGGAGGAATCGTCAATTTGACCGGCAATATTGCTTTTCGGTCTGTCTCGAATGGCGCCGCAATAGTGACTTCTCCGCCTAAACCATCCAGATGAACTTCCGCCGATTCCGGTACAGTGCCGAAGTTCACGATTACGCAGGCGCGCCCTCGGCTGTCTGGCTGCAGCGGATTAAAAACCGAATATCGGATATCCCGGTCTCCCGTGACGGTCGCGCCCATCGTGTCGTTGAAGCGTCCGAAGAAGAGCAGATCCGCGTACTGTTTGCGAATCCGGATCAGTTCGCTGACATAGCGGGCAAGGGGCCGCGTGAGGGGCTCGTCGACGGACGCGGTATAGTGGCGAGGTGACAGGTCCCACACGAATCCATAGCGCATCCCGTTATTCATTTGATGGTAGTCGCCTGGAGTTTCACCGAAGAGTGTCGCGGTCCATTCCGGGAAGGTGTAACGCAGCGCGGGCGATCCGATGTCAATGCTTCCCATTCGCATGTAGGAGACATCGACATAGGGGAGCGACCGATCGAACCATACCTCACCAGCTAGTGAAAAATCGGGATTGATAGCCCGGGCGCCGGAGAGCAACTCTTTGAATGTTTCAAGAATCCCTGGCACAAGCGATTCGTCGGGAGAAACGTGAAGCTGTTTGTTGAAGTCAAGCGTGCTTGAACCGGCCGACTTATCCAGTTGAAAGCCGTCCGCGCCATCACGAACGAGTTCGAGATACTGATCCATAAGGAATTTTCTGAATTCGGGATGCGCAGGGCTCACTAGAGTCATGTTCGAGTGCGCCAAGCCAGCGCGCGCGCTGATGGTCCCTTCGCCCCATCCGAATAAAGTCCAGTCCGGCGCCCAGCGGCCATCCACTGCATATTGCTTGAGCTTATTTTGAAAGAGCGGTGTAGCTGTATCCGCTACGTCCACATTGGAAAAAATGAGTGGATGGACACCCATGGCGCGCATGTCGGTGAGGGCCTTACGAAACTCTTCTGGGGTTCCCAGGCGCGGATTGGGCCGGTATTGCGGGTATCCGCGATCGATTCCTCCCATGTCCCAACCAAGGATTTCAAACGTGGTGATTCCGTATTTCTTTGCGTCGGCAGCCAGCTTGGGCAGCTCATCAAAGCGATGCAGAACCACATCTTCGCTGTTGGACAGAATGATGGATTGCCATGCATTTTCTTTCCGAAGCCAGTCCGGTGTGCGCTGAACCGTAAAGTATCGGTCAAACCACGAACGGTATATTTTGCTGGCTTCGTGCCAGTCTCCCTTGTGTACTTCGATGGCGACAGGACCCGACGTAAATGTTCCACCGCTGAGGTACGGGAGGTTCACCCATCCCATCGTGAGGCCAACAGGTTTTCCCGTGGGAAGTTCGGAAGGTGAAGGCCAGTCATCCTTGGGATCCGAGCCCTTCGAAAAAGGGCGCAGTTCCATGTTCAGCAACATCAAGCGAGTTTCTTTATCCTGGTTGGCGTAGTAATAGCCGATACCGGCTTTCTTGTTATAGATATCGATCCAGCCCATCGACATGGCCCCCGGATAGGTGAAGGTCATCGCGTCGTAGGGTATGCCAAAATTACCGCCGCGAACGCCCCCTCGGAAGCGAGTAAACAGTAGTGGCGACATATTGTCGTTCGCACCGGGAACCATCGACTCCGTATCAAGCCGGTCACCGATGCCTTTTTGCCCGCCGATTATGCCGTACATCACCTCGGCGAGCTTGCGGTCCGTAGGGTTGTCAACCTCGATAGAGAAATGAATCTGGCCATCAACAGCCTGAATTCGGTAGCGCACCTTGATCGGGATCGTTTCACGATCGTTCCGCAGTGAGTCATAGGAGCAAAGAATGCCATCCGGCGCCGCCTCAATGCGACTCACCTTCTGCTCTCGGCTGTTGAAGTAGTTCGCTTGATAGTTGTCCTCCGGAATCAGAATGCGGAAGTTCTCGCCCAGGTGCGGTTCGCCAATGATCTCCACACCAGGACTCTTCCAGCGCAGACCGATCAAGTCTCCGGTTTCTTCCGATAGGCGGAGCGTCGCGACCGGAGTTTCGATGGTGCGAACCTGGGCCGAAGCAGAAAGTGCAAGAACGGTGCCAGCGGCCGCTAGAAGAAGACGGACAGTTCTGAGACTTGGAAATGCCCATTCCTTGTGATTCATCGTGCACGCCTCCAAAAGTGATACTCCGTTGTAGCGTTCTGAACAACGTGTGTCTGTAATCGTTCCATTTTTAAAGGATGGGCTCTGAGCAAGGATTGCTCAGAGCCCGATAGGCAAGTGTTACCACTGATTTTTGTCCTGCGATCCTAGAACACGAACTTGCCCCCAAACTGGAGAAAGCGCGAGTCAATGGTGTTGCTCTGATCGGTCATTGGCGAAGTA
>Ga0210388_10004497_pt1 | contig 10914 bp, 7 predicted proteins | sample IncBWC19OmetaG_FD_155485 | JGI IMG/M metagenome (GOLD analysis project Ga0210388, IMG submission 155485) | Forest soil microbial communities from Barre Woods Harvard Forest LTER site, Petersham, Massachusetts, United States - Inc-BW-C-19-O ...
ACCCATTTCAAATTCAAAGGCCAGTATGTCCACCCGTGTGGCCCCGCGCTTGCGGCATTCGGTGATGACTTCCTCGACGAACAAACGCCCCACCGGCAGATTGATCGGCCCGATCACCACGAGCCGCCCTGCTGTCTTGCCGTTGAAAAATCCCGCCTCCGCCAATGGCTCGGCCTTGTAGGCTTTGAGGATTAAATCACGGAATTCTTTTTCTTTGCGGGCTAGTGCTTGCTCCTTCTTTTTGGCCGAAAGATTGCCACCCACGTTAAGATAGGCCTGGCGCTCATAGCGGCCTAAGTTCAATACCTCAAAAGCTCGAAAGGGTTTGCCAGAAGATTTCAACTCCCGCTGCACCTGGATTAGTCGCTTACGCGTAGTATGGATGCCAAATTTCCCAAGATCTGTCGCAATCCATTTGCGGCCCAATTTTTCAGCTACTGCTGCCGTTGTACCGCTCCCGCAGAAAAAATCGGCCACGAGATCGCCCTCGTTGCTGCTCGTGCGGATAAAGCGTTCAACGAATGACTCAGGCTTTTGCGTTGGGTAAACTAGCCGTTCGTTTGAAAGATTATGCATCGCGCCAACATCGTCCCAAATATCTTGAAGCGGAATACCAAGAGCTTCGTCCTCGAAAAATTTTAACCGTGGCATTCCACCTTTATCCTTCGGCCAGTGAATTCGTCCTTGAGCGTCGAGTTCGTCCATGTTGTCCTTCGTCATTGCCCAGCATCGGCTGCCAGTCGGAGTAATTCCCTTCCATGTGTAGATTTGCCCGCTAGATGCACGCGTCATTGATGCAGTGAGGTCTCGACGGGCATAACGTCGTCCCTTTTCATCTACTTGATCGAAAAACATCTCGACGTATGCTTTATCGTATTTCGCGTATTGCTGATTCCAAATCCATCGGTCGCTTTTGGTGAGGAAGTAAGCGGTGTCGTGAATCGCTCCGAAATTGTTTGTGACGTTTGCGTGTGCTGATGTGCGTTTCCAAATGATCTCGGCACGACTATTATCTCGCCCGAAGACTTCCTCGGCCATTGCACGGATGAGATGACTTACTTTCGAGCCAATGTGAATGTAGATGCTGCCCTCATTGTGCATCAAATCGCGCATGAGAATTAGGCGTTCATAGAGCATTGCTATAAACGAGTCTGCACCGCGGCCCCAAGTGTCGCGGTAGGCGATTTGCTCAAGGAGGTTCGGTTCCTTGTGGAAGGTCTCGCCGCCGATTTCGATGTCCACGCTGAAGTCGGCACCCACGTCAAAGGGTGGGTCAATGTAGATGAGCTTCAGTCCACCAGCATCCTCAATTTGGCGGCGGAGTGCGCCACTCTTGAGTGAAGAGAGGATGAGCTTATTGTCACCCCAAATGAGTTTGTTAGTCCAGCCTTTGACCTGCCGCCCCCCAGTGTCGATATCGAGTTCCTCGTCCTGTTTCTTTTCTTTCCGGGGTTCGTCTATATGCTCCAAGGTTTGAAAAGGCAGGATGGCGGTGCAGACTTCACGGGTTTTACCATTCCATGCAAGTTCGACCTCCCGCTTATCCTCGAAAAGCAGGAAACGGTATTTTTCAGGCAGTGGCTTGCCCTCGTTGATGAGCTTGACGAGGTCACGTTTCTCCGCATCGGAGAATTCATAGCGCTCGGTGTCGTGTGGGCGGGCCATGGTGTCAGGATTTTTTCTTGCGAGAGGTTTTCAATTTTTTGATTTTCGCGACGGCGGCATCGAAGTCCTTTTCAACCTGGCTCGGCTCCGCAAGGGTTTGCTGCTGCCACTTCTCATATTCGCCTTCCGCGTGACTGAGCGCAGCATCGTGGCTCACCTGTCCGGCGTGTGTGAGAATCTGCCGCTCGCTTATACGCAGGAAGTCATCCAGCTTGGCAATCCAGTCCCGCATATACATGGGTCGGCGTCCCCGTGCCTGGAGTTCGGCAAAATCGAGATACATGGAAACAATGAGATTGAGCGCCTCGACCTCCTCAAGACTGAGGTAATTCTTAGCGATGGCGGTGTCAGCCTTGCGGGGACGACTGCCGCTCCAAGTGGTCAACCCCATATTGGGCCGGGCGGCGTTGGCCCGGGCACGGATGATTTCCGCCGCAGTATGGCCATGGGCTCCCCAGTGGATTTTATTTTGCACTGTGGCGAAGAATTTCTGGGACGCGGCTGCTGTTGGATTATAGTCAATACTGGTGGCGTAAATTTGCAGCACCTTCTGCCAAAAGGCCTTCTCCGAGGAGCGGATGTCGCGGATGCGGGCGAGCAGTTCGTCAAAGTAGTTGCCCCCGCCTGACTGCTTGAGCCGTTCGTCGTCCATCGTGAAGCCCTTGACGATGTATTCCCGCAGCCGTTGGGTAGCCCAAATGCGAAACTGGGTACCGCGAAGGGATTTGACCCGGTAGCCAACGGAAATGATGACATCCAGATTATAGAAGCTAGTGCGGTAATTTTTGCCGTCAGCGGCAGTAGTTAAGGATTCCTTAACTACTGAACTCGCCTGCAACTCGGCTTCTGCAAAGAGGTTGCGAATGTGCATACTGACATTCGGCAGACTGGTCTGAAACAATTCCGCCATCTGTGCCTGGGTGAGCCAAACAGTATCGGCCTCCAGCCGCACCTGTAGGCGCGTCTGCCCGTCCTCGGATTGAAAGAGGATGATTTCCCCGGATGATTTTGGCGGGTCGTCTGGCATGGTCAGGATTTGTAGTCAGTAAAGGAGGTGGTCAGGGTGGCGAAGGTTTTAGGTGTATGCTTTTCAAATCCAGCCTGATCTACGAACACAAAATCATAACGCTGCCCGTTTTCCTCGGCGGCGGTGGCGTCAGCGCACCATTGCTTAAGCCGCGCCATCTTTTGCGGCAAATCGAGTTCCTGGCGGCCCTTGGTTTCGACAATCCACACAATCCCGTTGGTGGGGCGGACTATGAAATCCGGCGTGTAGGTTGAAAGGTCGCCGTTGGCTTTGACGTAATCGAGTTTGAAACCAACCGCTAGGTAGTTCTTGGCAAAAGCAGTGACATCACCCGCATTTTCAAGAAACGCGGCGAACGAAAGCTCAAAGCCACCGGAGCGCGGCTCGCCTACAATTTTGGTGAAAATGGATTTGCTCGCTATCAGGTAGGGCCGATGCTCGGTGCGGAACGGGCGCGTTTCACGCAGGCGAATCCGATCTTCGATGCGGGATGTGCCTGCTTCCTGAATGGTCAAGGCGTTCATTGCAGACTTGAACGAGTCATAAAGGATTTTGCCCGTGTCCGGTTCGGATAGATTGCGCAACACTACCGGGTCTTCAAGATTCACTGGCGACGGAGTAAACAAATGCTCAACCATGAACGTTTTAACTTTACCGTAAAGCACGTCATAGCCCCCAACCAGACGGAGGTCTTTCAACAATTGCCGCGCAAAAAAGGCAACCACTGAGCGGTAGTCGGCAGGGCCGGAGCCATCAAGTTGGATGGTGTGATGCACCTCGGCATCGAGCATCGTTTTGAACACAATCTCGCGGGTTTCTTCGGGCGTGAAGGGTTTAAGCGCCAACGTCTGATTACCGAATGCCGCTGGATTCAAGGTGTCGAGGTTTTTGAATTCGCGCTGATAGCGGCGCGTGAGTCGAGGCAGAGGAATGTCGAGGGCATCTATGTCCTTTGTAGGATTCTCCGTATCCACCTCCACAATTAACGAGTCTTGGCGGGTTGTTCCACCGCCCATCGGGACACGTTCCAAAGTCACGCCTTCGCTTTGGATGGACTCGACAAAATCCATAAATGGAGGCGTGCCCATGACGGAGACAGTTTCGCTTACATTGTCGTTACCAAAATACATCCGCCGCAGGCCACGGCCAAGAGTTTGCTCGGGAAGAATTTTGCTTTCCGCTCCATAGACACGGAGACCAACAATCGTAGTGACATTACGCACGTCCCAGCCCTCCTTCAGCATGAGAACAGAAACGATAGCTTTGTAGGGCGATTTCCACGTATCAATCTCATTGGCTTCCTTACGCAGTTTTTCCAACTCCTCCTTGTTCTTGCCCGAGGCGGCCTCGGAAATTTCACCATTATTTTTGGTGTGAATCACCAAGACAGCGCCCTGCAATTCCGGGCAGACCTTTTCGAGATACGTGCCGACTTCGTCGCAATTACGGGTATCGTCCACCATGACAAATAGGACAGCCTTTTTCCCAAGGGCCTGATGTTCGGCGTAACTCTTTTTCCACTCTTCAATGCCCAGGGCCAGATAATCAGCGTATTTTTCAGTGAAAATGGCGCTTTTATGGTCGTGGAGTTTCGCCCGACTGGCGGCATCGGGCAGTACAGGGTGCTTGACGACATTCTGATGGATGGCCTCGACAAGCGGATAATCAGAGACGGTTTGTACAAAAATTGCCCCGTTATCATGGCGCGGGGTGGCAGTGACATCCACCTGCAAAGCCAGTTGGCGATCCTTTTGGAGCATCCGATGGTGGATATCCTGAATGGACTTGAACCAAGCCATTTTCGGATTGTGGATATGGTGTGCCTCGTCGTTAAAAATGGCGAGTTCGTCAACATCACGAATAATCTCCCCTAAATCAGTCTGGCTGTCGGTCGTTTTGCCAACGGGCTTCGGGCCAAATGGCGCGAGAAAATAATCGCGCAAGTCTTCGTCTTCAAGCGACGGGTCGTGAATATCGCCAAGAAAAACGCGGTGAATGTTGGTTAGGAAAATATTTCCCACACTGCGAACAATGCGAACATCGTCCTGAATGTGCAAAGTAAGCTGGAAGTCGTCTCGCCAGTTTCGGCCCTCGTGGCCATTACCGGGAAGAATTGGGTCGTTAAAAAATATTTTCAGCCCGTCAAAATCAGTTCGCAACCGGTCGAGAACAATGATGTTTGGGGCGACAACCAGAAAGTTGCGGGAGAGCGTGGAGTCTCGTTCGTAAAGCTTGTGAAAGAAACTCCATGCAATAAGTAACGAGATGACTTTGGTTTTCCCTGCGCCTGTGGCCATTTTCAATACATAGCGGGGCCATTCCTCATCAAACATTCCACTGGAAACTGCCCTGGAGGCATCGAACCGCAGGAGGTCAAACTTATCGCGGGCATGGCGCACCTCATAGAGCCATATCACTGTTTCGACCGCCTCACGCTGAGCAAAATAATATTTGAATGACGAAAGCGAACCGTCAGCGTTTTCAAGCAGATGCTCGGTTTCAAACCAGTGGCGTAGTAAAGCAACTGAGGTTGCGGAAGCCCCTGGGTACCCTTTGTTCCGCCATGAGTAAATCTCTTCGCGCACCTTGGCCACGAGTGGGGGAAGTAGCTTTTCATAGGCTGTCGCCCGGAGAGCTTCGTCCGCAGGAAACCAGCGCTGCTCCGGGATGAGCGGGGCATATGGCGACGTGGGAAACTCGGGGTGTAGCGACATTACAGCAGAAGCACAATTAAGGGCCTAATGAAGGCGAGCCCCACACTGGGAGTCAAAAGGAAACGGGTAAGAGCCGACCGGCGTAGGGCACCCGTTTTAATGAACTAATCGCGTGCTTTACGCAACAGTTCGGACGGATCAATTGCTAGTGCTTCTGACATCCGTAGAATCGTGTCTAAGGTGGGCATCCTCATCTGGCGTTCGACATAGCTGACCATTTGCTGAGAAAGGCCCGCGCGCTCCGCAACGGCGGACATAGAGAGGCCTTTGCGTACGCGAGTGTCGCGCAAGGCTTTGGCAATGTTGGCGATGACTGCCTGACGCTGCTTGTCAGAGGATTTCACTCCCCCCAACTATAGGGAGAGTCCAGCAAACCTCGCATCTCACCATAGTGAGATTTTTATCGCCAATAAGCTTCCCCGCCAATTATTTCTGCCTATGGCTGCTCTGGCTTTGGTCGTCGTATTTGCGATGGTCGTGAAAGGCCCTGAGACACGAAATCATTGCAAGCAATTCAGATAATGAAAAATAAAAAAAAGTAAATGCCGCGAATGCGGGCAAATTTTTTGCGTAAATCCACGAGTGCGCAACCATCGGTATTGCTCGGCCAAGAAATGCCAGCAAACCCGACGCGCGATAAATCGAATTGATTGGTTAAACCGGACTGAGAACCGGGAATATTACCGGGGCTCATGGCGTCGGAACAAAGCCGCTGGCAATTTTAAGGCTCCTAATGAGGGTTTGGTTCAAGTCGGTGTGCAAAACTCGATAAATTTGGATGATGCTGTACGGCAGCGACTTATCACTGATTTGCTTCGCCTATCTGTGCAAGACGTGATAATTCCAGAAAATGTTCTACTTCTGGGGTTTATCGCAGAAATCACCGGTGACACCGTGCAAAACTTGATAGCCAAAACGGTGCCACGGCTGTTTTCTCGCGGGCGTCACACGCTAAATTGCTGGCTGTTGAGTAAAGGGCAGAAGCTTGAGGCGTGATTACACCACCACCCATGTACCAGCCTAATAACACCTCGCCGGTCACTGTACAAAATGTTCGCGCCGCCGCTTATGTGCGGATGTCCACCGAGCACCAGCAATACTCTACGGAGAACCAACTGGATCGCATCAAGGAATACGCCGCCCATCGGGGGATGGATATTGTGCGGGTATACCAAGACGATGGAAAGAGCGGTTTGACAGTGAAAGGACGAGATCAACTCCGCCAACTGATCTCCACGGTGGAGACTGGAGCGGCCGATTTCACCTTTATTTTAGCGTATGATATTAGCCGCTGGGGCCGTTTTCAGGACGCCGACGAAAGCGGTTATTATGAATACATCTGCAAGCGTGCGGGCGTCAAAGTGAACTACTGCGCGGAGCAGTTTGAAAATGATGGCAGCCCTACATCGAACATTATTAAAAGCGTCAAACGCTCGATGGCCGGCGAATATAGCCGAGAATTGTCCACAAAAGTTTTCCAAGGAGCCTGCCGGTTGATTCAAATGGGTTACAAACAAGGTGGCGCTGCCGGATTTGGACTTAGGCGGATGCTAATTGATCAGCATGGCACCCACAAGGGGGTACTCCAAATCGGTGATCAGAAAAGTTTGCAAACTGATCGGGTTATCTTGGTCAAAGGGCCGGAGGCAGAAGTAGAGACCATCTTGTGGATGTACCGTGCATTTGTGCGCGAAGGAAAGCGGGAATCGGAAATCGCCGATGAACTTAACCGCAAAGGAATTCTTACCGATATTGGCAGACCTTGGTCGCGGGGGACAGTCCACCAAGTTCTGACCAATGAAAAATATGTCGGTCATAATGTTTACCACCGTACCTCCTGTAAGTTGAAAAGGAAGCATGTGAACAACCCTCCCGAGATGTGGGTTCGCAAGAACGATGCCTTTGATGGAATTGTGCCGGAACAACTTTTTGCTGCGGCCCAGGAAGTCGTCATCGCCCGGAGTGCCAAGCTAAGTAACGAGGAAATGCTGTCGCGGTTGAAAGACCTCTGGAATCTGGTAGGACGGCTGTCGGGGATTCTGGTGGATGAGTGTGAAGTGATGCCATCCAGTTCGGCATATCGGTATCGCTTCGGCAGTCTAGTGCGGGCCTATGAGCTTGTTGGTTATGATTCCGGCATCGACTACCGGTTTATTGAGATCAACAAACATTTGCGTGGAATGCATCCAAAAATCGTCGCTGAGATTATTAATCAACTGCGAGCCCTTCCGGCTGAAGTCGAGCAGATACCTAGCAGCGGCATATTAATGGTGAACCAAGAATTACGAGTGTCTTTAGTCTTGGCACGCCACTTAATGACCCCGTCCGGGTCATCACGATGGGTCATTCGTCTGGAGGAAAGCCATCAGCCAGACATCACCATTGCGGCGAGGATGGATGAATCCAACGGCACAATATTGGACTACTATTTGCTTCCGGCCATTGACATGAACGCGGACAAACTGCGGCTTTCGTCAGAAAATGGCATTTCTCTTGATTCCTACCGTTTCGATAACCTCGATTATTTTTTCTATTTGGCTAAACGAATTTCCATTTTGGAGGTTGCATGAACACGAAACAAGAAGACATCAATTTAGTGCCGGTCGAACAAATCCGCGTGTTAAATCCGCGCGCACGCGACCGAAGGAAATTTGCCATCATCATGGAAAACATCCGCGTACTTGGTTTGAAAAAACCCATAACGGTGCGACAGAGGAAGAATGGCGAAGATGGCTACGATTTGGTTTGTGGCCAGGGTCGTCTGGAAGCGTTCAAGAAACTAGGATTCAAAGAAATACCGGCTTTCGTCCGTGGTCTGTCGAAAAACGACGCCTTGCTGTGCGGCCTCGTGGAAAACATTGCGCGGCGTAATGTCCGAGCAATTGATCAAATCAAAACGATTGATTGGATGGAAAAGCAAGGACAACCAAAATCAGCGATTGCGATTAAGACAGGGTTGTCGGAACAGTATGTCTCTGATGTGCTTATGCTTCTAAGGCACGGCGAGGAACGTTTGCTAGACGCTGCCCTACATGGTCGCATACCCATAACAATTGCTACAGAAATCGCTGGTGTTTCAGATGAAGATGCGCAAAAAGCCCTGATGGGAGCCTACGAAAGTAAGGAGTTAAATCAAAAGAATTTGCGTGCCTTTAGAAAACTCGTTGAGCAGCGTCGTTTCTTCGGGCGCAGTGCCGATGCGGCGGATAGGGGGGCGCGAAAGAGATCACGCACGAGCGCAGCCGGGCTGGTGCAGGCGTATAAACGTTCGGTTGAAAAACAACGGCTGTTTGTAAGAAAGGCTCGTTCTTGCGAATCCCGTCTTCTGTCTATGGCAGCCGCCCTTAAAAAACTGCTCGCGGACGAACATTTCAATACCCTGCTGCGTGCTGAAAATCTGCTCACGTTACCAGAATTCCTTGACGAAATGATGCAATCCGAAAGGGAGGTCGCATGAGCGAGGCCAAAACCGCATTTCAGCCAGGGACTGTGGTCATTTCTCTGGCTTCGATTCTTCCCATTCGGTCGTTTAGCCCCAAAGATGAGACCTCGGCGAAATTTCGTGCCATTCTAGCTTCGCTGAAAGAAGTTGGGCTGATTGAGCCGCTTGTCGTGTACCCGCACAAAGGCACAGGTGGGGCGTATATATTGTTGGATGGCCATATGCGGGCTGAGGCCCTCAAACGATTGGGCCATAGCGAAACCTTGTGTCTGGTTTCCATCGATGATGATGCTTTTACCTATAATGACAAGGTTAGCCACATTTCGCCTATTCAGGAACATGCCATGATTATGCGAGCCATTGGCCAGGGGGTCGCACCGGAGGCCATCGCAAAGACCTTGGACAAAAAGGTTCAACTTATTCGCTCGGAAATGAATTTGCTGGATGGCATTGACCCGGAAGCCATCGAACTTCTTAAAGACAAGCCAATAACCAGCGCGGCCCTCCGCCTTTTTAAGAAGGTCAAAGCAGCTCGACAGATTGACATGGCACAGACCATGGTCACGGTCGCGAACTACACCCATAGTTATGCCAAGGCGCTACTTTATGGTACCATGCCAGATCAATTGCAAACCACGGACTTCATGGATAAGTCGAAAGAATTGAAGCCCGAGGAAATCGCGCGGATGCAAGAGGAGTCGTCACGAATTGAAAAGGATATGGAAATGTACCGCGGCGCATATGGCGAAAACAGCTTGAAGTTCAATGCCGCTCAACGGTATCTCAAGCGGCTTTTGGATAATGCGCACATAGTCCGATTCCTGGAAAAAAGTCACCGCGATATTCTGGATGAATTCCGTGAAATCGTAGCCCTGGAGGCCCACTGAATTTATCATCCATGAAATAATCACCGCCGAATGGCGCTGCGAAAAAATCCGGGTTTAGGTTGCCAAAAGGTTGCCATTTTTGCTGTTTCTACTTGCTTTTCCACGAAACTGGATGCATACTATTTCTAGTTCTAAACCATTAACAATCAACTAAGTCCGCGTTTTTCAGCGACTTAGCTTCGAGGCGGCAGATAGGTTCGAATCCCTCCCTCTCCGCCATTTTTCTCCTCTGAGGAGACAAGGCCAATGACAGATTTGCCAGTTGACGTGGCAAATAGGTCATGAATGCCACAACATCCTCGTTTAGTATCTCTGAATTCACGAATCCCTCGGGGGATATCGTTTACCGCGTTTCCGGCTGGCTGGACGGCAAGCGCGTGCGCAAGAACTTCCCCAGCCGCCCCGAGGCCATGGCGGAGTGCCAAGTCCTCGAAGTCTGCCGACTCCAAGGCGAGACAGGTGTCCATACGGCAGTCACGCGCTTGACTGATGAACAACTCCATGAAGCCGAGTCGTTGTTCCACCGAGTCGCCCGCCAGAAGCATCCGCTGTCATTCTACGTGGAGTTCGCCCTGTCGAACTACCGCGAGCCGGTGACCCAAAAATCACTTGCCAAGGCAGTCGCGGAATACGTCGCAACGAAGGAGCATGAGCGCGAGCAGGATTTAATCTCCGAGCCATACCTGATTCGACTGAAACGAGACTTGGTGCGCCTGCAAAAGCACTTCCCTGGCGCGACAGTGGCGGAACTGACTGGGGCGCGGCTCGTGGGATATTTCGAGGCGCGGCGGGCATCGCTCAAGACCTACAACAATCGGCGCGGCATTGTTTCAGGTTTCCTCAAGTTCGCGCTGCAACGCGATTGGGTCACGGAAAACCCGCTCTTGAAAATACCGGCGCACCGAATTCGTCGGCGGCGTGGTGGCGCTGCGACGCTTAGTGCGTCCCAGGCAAAGGAACTCATGGCGTTCGTGGAGCAATACCACCCCAGCGCGGTGCCGTTCTTCGCCCTGTGCCTGTTTGCGGGCATCCGGCCTTGTCTCCGCACAGGTGAAATCCTGCGTCTCAAGCCCGAGCATATTAAGCTCGCGGAAGGCATCATCCGCATTGATGGCGAAGTGTCCAAGGTGCGGGAGCCGCGCATGGTCACGATTCAGCCCAATCTGGCGGCATGGCTGC